>Ga0209645_1000631_pt1 | contig 18077 bp, 24 predicted proteins | sample ETNvirenome_6_30_FD_184070 | JGI IMG/M metagenome (GOLD analysis project Ga0209645, IMG submission 184070) | Marine viral communities from the Pacific Ocean - ETNP_6_30 (SPAdes) (version 2) | ecosystem: Environmental > Aquatic > Marine > Oceanic | place: Pacific Ocean | collected 2013-06-19
TACTATTATTTATCAAACTGATGATACTTCAGAACATCATATTATTGATGGAAAAGTATTATCTGAAGAAGAAAAAGATTTAGTATTTTTAGGTGATTTCAATAAAGGAGATATTTTTATTCTTGATTCTGATGATGATATAGATGAGTGGGAAGAAATGACTGGAATTTATGAAGAAGATGAGTTTAAAGAAAATGCTGAAGATTTAGGATTGTCTAACTATTTTACTTTTGAATAATGAAGAAGTCAGAACTAATAAAAGTATTGGAAAGGAATCTGGAGATATTGAAGTCTCCAGATATTCCGGAAGAAGTAAATATATTTCATACTCTTGATACAGGAGGATATAGTGGAGATTGTAATGAGATATATGATTGGGATATGGGTTTCAGTTATGATAAAGATGAAAGTATTTTATTTTTAGAATATTTTGGAGATGAGAATCCTGGTACTAATGGAGTTGTATAATTGAATAATAATTCGTATATTTAGCTTATGAAGAGAATAAGACCCCCTATCGATAAAAATAAGTATAAAGAGATTCCGAAAGGATTATCTGAATACGAAAGATCTAAAGTGAAATATACTCCTACTCATTTTACTTTTACTAAAATTAAGGAAGGTAAATATGAAGGATTTGATAAAGTTACTTATTATAGAGAAAATCTATTAGAAAAAGTTGCTAGATCGACTGAAAGTTCTTATATTTAGATATAATTAAAAAACAATAAAGGTTATGCAAAAAATTGATTTGATCCGTGAGATCGTCGTGAAGAAAAAAGCTGAAGAAGAAAAGCTTAATTTAAAATTAGAAGAATTAAAAGGTAAAAAGAAAAAGAAGCTAACTGAAGAGATGGCTACTTATTTTTCCGGAATATTATGTGATCCGGATGGTGATGCTTATATTGAGGTAAGTGATAATTATATTTACTTTAAGATGCAGCATGAGGATTATAAGTATCCGAAAGAAATATTAAGCCTGTCTTTAAGAGGTAAAAGCTGGAGTGATGATGAAAGAAATAGAATTGAAACTGGATTTTACTCTACTACTGAAAATAGTATATTCGAATTGAATAGAATGGTAGTGATTGGTAAGGTAGGTCAGATCTTATTAGACTTTAGTGATGATATTTTAGCTTGCTGGAATAGTGTAGTAAATGATTTTAAAGAAGATATAGATAAGGCTAGAAAAGCTTTATGGGCTAAAGAAGCTGAAATAAGAGAGCATGAAAAAGAGATTACTGAACTTAAAAATGCTGAGCTGAGTAAAAAATTAGAGTCAGGTGGTATCGAGTTTGAAGTAGATGAAGAGAATTTATATAGACTTCCTACGCTTGATGTTCGATTTGATTGGACTGTACAGAATATTAGAAGCATGAGAATTCTTGATAAAACTAAATCCGGAAAGAGTGCTGATATAGAAATAGGAACTATTCATAAAACTTATAATTCTGATAAAGGTGAATATGAGCTGGTATTTAGAAATAATAAATACGAGAGAGTTAGAATGGATAAGATTGAATATGTAGTACACTGGAATAAAGATAAGATTGTTAGTTCATAATTTGTTGTTTTTTAATTAGATGTAGGGGTCGGATGAAAATTCGGCCCACTACTTTTTTTTGGAAAGACTTACTTAAATAGTTGGATCCAATTGATATATTTCGTATATTAAGGTATATTTAAAAACAATAAAGGTTATGATAAATTTGACTACTAAAGAAATTAAAGGCTATTCGAACTCTAGAATAGCTAAATCCGAAAAGAATGATTGTTTCGTAAGAGCTTTAGCTGCTGGTTTTGAGATCAGTTATGATGATGCTCATAAGATAGCTAAAGAGAGATTTAATCGTCCTGATAAGAAGGGAACTAAAAATCATGAGATTATTTCTGAAATGAAAAAGATTCAGGAAGAAGGATTAGTTATTGGAGATGTAATAGCTAAAGTTAAAGTATTAAAAGGTCTAGATATTAAAAATAGATATAAGCTTTATGGAGAGCTAATCGATAGAAAGAAGACTGTTAAGTCTTTTATTAAAGATCATCCTAAAGGAAACTATATCGTTACTGTCAGCAAGCATGCATTTGTTGTTAAAGATGGCAAGCTGATAGATAATAAAGGTGAAGAATTTAGACCTACTAGAAAGGTAGATGGAGCTTACGAAATACTTCTACCTACAGACTCAATACAGCTATCTCTTTTTAATTAAGGAGATAGTTGCTACTTACAATTTTATTTCGTATATTTAGATATAATTAAAAAACAAAAAACGGTTATGGATACATTTATTTTTACTTTACAGATTATAGGAATTATAGTCTGGTCATTTGCTCTAATAGGATTTACTTTTACTATTTCCAGAATACTATTTTCTTTAGCTTCCGGAATAGGTAAGAAAGTAGCTAGAACTTTAAAATGGAAACTAATTAGATTAAATAGATAGATATGACTAAAGAACAATTCTTAAACGAAACTCCATTCTCATTAAATTATGATTACTCTAAAGACTCAACTTATGTTTATAATAATCCTAATAATGGTACTGAAAGGGGTAGCTTAAGTAAAGAGTATAGAACTAAAGAAGGTAAAGTATTAATATCAGATCATCTATTGAATATAGAGAAGATAGGCAATAAGATGATTACTGGATATACCTTTATATTAGATAGTAAGATAGTAAAAAAGATTAGGTTTGAAGATATGGTCGAATTTACTTCGGCCTAACTTCACCGGTCGGTAAGCTAGACGTCATGGTGACGTAAGTCTTATATAAACCTGACAGTATTGTTCCCTACGGCGTCGTGAGAGTCGTAGTGAGCGCCATACCTATTTGTATATATCTGATAGATTTTAAGTATATAGGGGTATATATGTATATATTAAGTAATCTTTTTTCTATAGTTTTCGTATAGAATAGCTGCTAGCATTAATACTACAAAAATATAATAAGAGAAGTTAGCTTTCTCAGGAGTAGCTATTAATGTAATACCCACATAAAATAAACATAGTATACAAACTATATTAATTACAAACCTTAACATGTATTTCATAACCTTTAAAATTAGTATATAGTAATAATATAAGAACTTTTTGTATATAAAACCAATAAACCCGGGAAAATTTTTTAGCAAATTTTTCTCTATATAGGGTTTTTATCTAATATGTCAAAGAACTTATAGTATTTAATGAGGCCTATACTATCGAGGCTATATATAGACGTACTTATAGTACTGGTATCTTTATGGTGCTTTCTTTATATTTAAGTTAAGAACTATTTATATACAAACCAACTATAAGGTGCATAAATTAGACCCACATACTCTATTCTCTATCTTTGAACAAGGAGATGAAGAAATTTATAAAGAGCACAACGTTGAAGACGTTCTTAAAAATCCTTATGTTCTAATAGGTATGGTAGTTACAGGTATAGAAAATTTCTACTTTATGGATAAGATGTACTCGTTAAAACATCCTAAACATTACGGTAGAGTAAGAGATACTATAAAAAATAAGTATTATAATAAACTATATGGGTACTTAGCTAGATTATCTCCAGTAGAGTTTGATGTAATTTATAAAATAGGTATAGATTATGAGTTAGATAAATCTCTAAAATCTATTAATGATTTATTATTTTATTTTCAAGATATAGAGGAATACGAAAAATGTGCACATATAAAACAGTTTTCCGACCTTTTAATTGATAGAAAGTTGGAAACCTTAATTTAATTTCTTATATTTAATTATAAAACGGTTATATTTTTATTATGTTAGATTTTCTTATATTTTACGGTTTAATAGGAGTTATTATATCATTTATAGTTAATGGTACGTTATGGGCTATGTATAGGCCTTTATTAACGTTTACCGAAAATTTAGCTACTATTATACTATGGCCGACGGTTATATCGAGTTTTATTAATAGTATGAACGGTGTAGAAGAAGAATAAATTCTAAAAAAGGTTATGTTAACAGATAATATTACATTAAAACAAGCTTTAGAGCTTGAACAGCAAGGAAAAATATTTATATTTGATTCGGGAGATGATATAGATTATCATGAAAGAGCAGAAGAGTGGCAAGATAATTTCTTTCAACTAAGAACCAAAGCCCGTAATGTACCTCCTCAGAACATTGCAGAGCATTTTAATGCTCGCTATCTCATAGAGTTAAAAACTCAGATTAACGATTACACCTTTAAATGGAAATTCCTTAGAGGTATCGAGAATACCAGTACTGATGAGACCATACAAGACAATATAGAATATGTTTACGCTCTTACCAATAAAGGGTATCCTGATCTAATTAAGATAGGCATGACTCGTAATACTCCTGAACACCGTGTAAGGCAGATCAACGGCACCGGTACGGTTAACTTATGGGAGGTTAAATTTGCTTTACCTGTCAAGCCGGGTAGCGGTATGAAAGTAGAAGGACAAGTACACAAATACTTTAAAAAGCAAAGATTCCATGCAAAGAATGAGAATGATAGAGAAATGTTTAATATAGATATCTTCACTGCTATAGATAAAATTAGAGAAATAGGCTCTATCTTCCAAGCAGGTAATCCTAAACTATATTAAAAACCGCGGTGCAACTTCGCGCGTTTGCGCGGCGGCTTCGCCGTTATAAGACTTTTACGCCCCCTCTAAAAAACACAAGAAAAAGTTGGTTACTTACTTATTTTTTCTTATATTATATAAATAAATAAAATGGTTATGAGAAATTTTAAATTATTATTATTAGTTTTTGCTACTATTTTTGTAGCTTGTACGGAAGACGAAATCGTACCTCCTCTATGTCCGGATGGTGATTGTAATGGTAAACTATATATACCTTTTCCTAAGGACAGTAACGGTTATTACCATGTAGATTTAGATTTTGACGGGGAGTATCTACCTAGATTTGATATTTTTATTGAAGGAGATGACGTAGATCCGTATTACTATTACAACGATATTGGAGTTGTTCAAGCAGCTTTTGAATCGAATAGTTATTGGGTAATGCCTAACGGTATTGAAGTTGACCTAGTACAGTCTACTACCTTCTATTTAAATAATTCTCCTAACAATACAGAATATCAACCTTCTCTTTCTAATAGGAAATGGGGTAAACGAATAGTAGGACCTATTCCTTCAGAGTTTACCAATGATACTATAGTAATTAGAGCGGAAATATATTGGGACGGCGGTTCTAAAAGTCATTCTCAACTATTTGAAGAAAAATTTATTATAGAATAGTTGTTTTTTTGAATTATTTTTATTACCTTATTAATATTATTATTATTATTTAATAAATTATATATAAATTAAAATATTTTTAATATACTTTTATATGAGAAGTAAAGTAGCTATAAGCGATAAATTAGACAGACTTGAGTCCGAACTAAGAAAATTAAACTATACTATTGGAGTTAACGATAGAAAAGCGTCTTACGATTATTTAGATAGAGCTAATACTATTATATCTAATATCAACACATTACTTAATAGAGAAACTCAAGATTAGTTATGTTAGAGGCAGAGCAAATCCAAAAAAATTGGGAAAAACATTTAAAAATTGTTGATCACTATATCAATGATGATAGAAAAGATGCTGTTAAGTTTATGTTAGAACAGTTATCGGAGATCTATATTATGGCTCCTGCTTCTTCTAAAACTTGGTACCATAATGCTTTTCCCGGCGGTTATGTAGATCATGTTAATAGAGTAGTTCAATATGCTATAGAGCAGCATAAACTCTACGGAAAAATGGGTGGAACTGTAGATTATACTGAAGAAGAGCTTGTATTTGCTGCTTTATTTCATGATTTAGGTAAGATAGGTGATGGAGAAAAGCCAAACTATATTCCTCAAGCAGATAAATGGCGTCAAGATAAGCTTTCAGAAATGTACACATATAATTCAGAGCTTGATTTTATGCTAATCCCAGATAGATCTTTATTTATTTTACAAAAATTCGGCATTACAGTTAGCCAAAAAGAGTTTTTAGGTATTAGACTGCATGACGGAGTGTTTGATAAAGCTAATGAAGCATACTTTTTCAGTAATGTTGAATCATCTAGACAAAAAACATCTATAATTTCAGTTTTACATACAGCGGATTTCCTAGCTTCTAAAGTAGAGTACGATATGTGGAAGAGAAGTGGCGGTACTACTAAGCCTAAAACGCAAAAAACTAAATCTTCTACAGGTAAAAAAGTAAATTCTTCTCAAGGATTAAGTAATATGTTAAAAAATTTATAAAATGTTAATAACTATAGTTATTTTATCTATTATTATTGTAGTAATGCTGGTAGCTTTACGTAATTTACTTATTAAAGTAGAGAAGTACGAAGATATTACCGCAGATCAAACAAACTATTTACAAAATATTTCGAATCTAATTACAGATTCACAAAAGCACCTTACTAAGCTTGACTCTAAAGGGGTATTTCAGTCAGATGACGAGGTCGGTTATTTTTTTGAACAACTAAAATTAGTACAGAAAGAGCTAGACCGATATATGCTTCCAGAGAATTATGGCGAGAAAGAAATCGAAGAATAATTACTTCACAAAAGAAACAGAAGAGTACATAGTAAAGTACAATACATCTACTGATCCAGATTATAGAGCTGATATATTTACTAAACATATATATTTCCCCTTTTATAAATTAGCTGAGAATATTATTCATACTTTCAAATTTTACTATACCGATGTAGAGCGTATAGAAGATTTAAAACATGAGGTAGTTTCAATGTTATTAGAGGAAAAAATTATGAAGTTTGACCCTACTAATGGGGCAAAAGCATATTCTTATTTTGGAACTATAGTAAAAAGGTGGTTAATAAACTACAATAATAAAAATTATAAAAAATTAAAACAGATAGGTTCTTTTGATGATATGGAAGAATCCTACGAAGGAAGTATGAACGTATCTCTACCCGGAGGAATAACACTTAGTCAATTTATAGACATGTGGGTAGAGAAAGCATACACTAAATTAGATATACTTTTTAATAAAGATAGTGAAAAACGCATTGCAGATGCCGTCCTTACTATTTTTAAAACCAGGAATGATCTAGATATATTTAAAAAGAAAGCACTTTACATATACATTAGAGAAATGACAGATTGTGAGACTCCACATTTAACTAAGGTGATATCTGTTTTAAAAGATGATTTTTACGAAATTTATATTAAGTACCATGAAAAAGGTAAAATTATAATAAAAGAACTATAATCTATTTATTATAAAAAGATATGGATTCGGATAAAGAAATATTTAAAGGAAAAACATTATCTGATCTCTTCGAAGAAATCTACAACAACTCTAAAGAAACTAAATCTCAAGTAAAGGGTTTAATAGGAGAGTTGAAACCTCTGATTGAAAACATAGGAGATGCTACTTTATTAGTTCCTATGATTAAAGAGTACATGGAAATCGGAGTTAAAAATGATGAACATTTAATTAAACTTGCCACCGTTATACAAAGAATAGAAGCTATTCAAGCAAAAGGAGGAGGAGAAGAAATGTTCGACTTTTCTGACCTACAAGATTTATTAGAAGAGCAAGAAGATAATCAAAAAGAATTAGAAGAAAAATCAGCAGATAATACTGAAGATTAATGGGATTTAACAACACCTTTACTAGTCTGATAAACTCTAGGACTGCTACAAATAAAGCTAGTTCTGAAAGTACCTATTCTACTTTTGGTAGAGTTATTGATATAATACTGGATGAAGAACACCCAGAATATAGTAAGCAAGGCGGAGGATTAGCTATTAATGGAGTGTTTTATAAACCTTTATTTCAAAATCAACAAGAAGGTGAAAGCACAGAACTTCCTTTTGCTATGCAATATAGTTCGCATATCAAAACAGTTCCTATAATAGGAGAGATAGTAGAAGTAGTAAAAATGCCAAATCAAGCAGTAACTTCTAATACTAGAAGAAATAAACAGTATTATACTAGAATAGTAAATACCTGGAACAATGCTAATTCTAATGTCTATTTAGATATGAATAGCAATACGGATTTAGATATTTCTACTGGAGGTAACTTTAAAGAACTAGGTACAGTAAATCCGGTGCGTTCAACTCCTGGAGATATACAAATAGAAGGAAGACAAGGACAGTCTATAAGATTTACTGGAGGAAAAGGATCAGGAAATCCCTGGGTTGATGACGATAACGTAGGTAGTCCCGTTATAGTAATAAGTAACGGACAATCAGAAACTGAAGAAGGCTATACTACTTTAGGAGAAAATATCGACGAAGATAGTTGTTCGATTTATCTTGCCTCGAATCATTCTATACCTCTCACTCCAGCTAGCGAAAAAAGATCTGCATTTACAGAAGTACCTGATAAATCTAATGAATATAAAGGCAACCAAATAGTACTAAATGGAGGAAGGCTTTATTTTAACGCAAAAGAAAGTGATATACAGCTATCCAGCGTATCATCAGTAGGAATCAACACAGAAGGTTCAGTTAATATAGATGCATCAAGCTACTTATGTATGGACGCTCCTATAATGTATTTAGGAGAAAGAGCACGAACTGCATCAGATACAACTAGAGAAGCAGTCTTATTAGGAAACCAGACAGAAGCATTTTTAGATACTTTACTAAACTTACTTGAAGGTATGGCAGATGATATGGCTAAAGCTAAGACTGTAGAGAACAAACCTATTCCTCTACTGAATAAAAGAGGAATACAAATGAAACCTACAATACAAGCTTTAAAACGGCAGTTGAATCCTAATGGACCATCATTTTTAAAATCAAAAAAAGTATTTACTGAATAATGCCTATTCGTTCTCAATTATCGTCAATAGTAGCAACTCAATTAGGAAGATTGCAAGGTGAACTAGAAGCAAGAGTTCAAGATGAAGCTTCTAAACTTGTTAATGAATTTTCAAGCGGATGTCCTAATAGAGAGAAACTAGTAAAAATAGTTAAAACTAGAAATACTTTATTAGGAATAATAAATAGTTTTCAAAGACTTGTTAATAGATTTGGAGCACTACCAGCTAAACTGAGACGTCCAATATCAGGAGCTAAAGTAGTTATATCTTTATTAAAACGAAATCCTACACCACTTGCTGTTGGTACCTCTCCTGGACCTAGCGGGGGGTTACTTTTCGCTAAGTCTGCAGGTTTTGCTACATCCCAAGCAGATCGATTACAGAAAGTTAATTTACTTCTAGAAGCATTAGAAGACGATACTAGAACATTAGAAGACTTGGTAAGAGGTATACAACCCAATCTGCAAAATATTAAAAGCATACTCAACTCAGTAAACGATAATGTAGAAAATTGTGCTAATGAACTACAAGAATCAGCCGAAGAACAAGAAAATTTAAAAGATCTTTTAAACCAAGTACAACCTGTAGATGGTTCTTTTACTGCAGGTAGTAATGATATAACAGAAAAATATAGAGCAGCTAATGGACGAGACTATACTTTAGAAATATTACAAGAACAAGTAAGTACAGGCCCAGTTCCAAGAAGATTCGCAGTAGCTAAAGATAATATAGGAGTAATCGTATTGAAAGGTCAACCCTCCTTCAGTTCCGATACTTCTGTGCTTATAGATGAATTAAAATTTAGAATAGATAACCAACTTCCATAAATCAACTATTTATTATTATGAAACTTGATCAATTAAGAAAAATCATACGAGAAGAAGTAAAAGCAGCTGTAAAGGAAGAGTTACAAGAAATGCTTAATGAAGCAGTTAAAGTTGCAAGTCAACCACAACAAGTACCTCAAACCGCAGTCAAAACTGTAGCAGTAGAAAAACAAAAATCGAAATCTGATGATCCTATAATGGAAATGCTAGAACAAACAAAAGCTTCTATGACATCAGACGAATATAAAAACGTTTATGCCGGAACTTCAGATATGGTAAAAAAACCTAACTTTGCTGCTATGATGGCATCGGGTATGGGAATGACTGAATCTAAAGGGCCAATGCCCGGTTTAGATATATCACAGTTTGATTTTGTAAAAAAAGCAGGAGCTGTGTATAAAAAAGCAGTAGAAAAAGATAAAGAAAAATACGGAGTAGTATAATATGGCATTTAATAGTAGAAAGATAAACCCGTTAGACCTTCAGCCTAGAAAAGCTATTGGTGTTTCAATTCCTTTATCAGGAAAAGCAGTTTTTAATTCTACTTATGAAACTAAAGATGCTATTAGAACTAATTTAATAAATTATTTTCTTACCGGCCAAGGTGAAAGGTATTTAAATCCTACATTTGGAACCGAAATAAGAAACTTGATGTTTGAAAATATTACTCAAGAAATGATAAGCAGAGTAAAATCTACGGTACAGAGAGGACTATCTGAATATTTCCCAAGAATTAAACCAACAGATTTTCAAGTTTTAGGTAACCCAGATGGTAACACAGTTACTTTGTTATTAAGATATGCTATACAAGATACAGGTATAGAAGACGAAGTAGTAATTAATTTTGAGCAATAATGGCTGAAAAAAGAGATATAAAATACGTAGCTAGAGAATTTTCTGATTATAAACAGGAACTAATAGAGTTTGCAAAAAACTACTTTCCAGACTCATATAATGATTTTTCTCCAACATCCCCTGGTATGATGTTTATTGAAATGGCATCTTATGTAGGAGATATTTTATCTTTCTATCAAGATACTCAACTTCAAGAAACATTTTTACAATATGCTAAAGATCCTGGTAATCTATATACAATGGCATATATGATGGGATATAGACCTAAAGTAACTAATGTAGCAGAAGTAGAATTAACTGTTACTCAAAATGTAGGAGCAGTACCTAACGCAGGACCTAATTGGGATCAGGCTTTAGTAGTTGCTGAAAATGCTATTATTACTGCTAATTCTCAAGGAAATACAGAATTTTTCATAGAAAATAAAATAGACTTTAGTTATTCTAGTTCTTATGATCCTACTGATGTTACTATTAGTCAAATAACAAACGGTATCCCTTCAGAATTTTTACTTACTAAAAAAGTTAAAGCTTTCTCCGGTACTGTTAAAACAACTACAGAAACCTTTACTACAGCTACTAAATTTACTACTATCACTTTAGATGATCCTAATATTATTGGAATACTAGAAATTACAGATGACTCAGGAGATGATATAAGTAAATGGTATGAAGTTCCTTTTTTAGGTCAAGATACTGTTTTTGTAGCAGAAAGCAACGTTGGTACTGATGCAGATAAAGTTCCTAATACTATTAAACTTCAAAAAGTACCTAAAAGATTTGTAACCAGGTTCACCTCTAATGGAAATCTACAGATACAATTTGGAGCTGGAACTAACGATCAGGATGACGACACGTTTACTCCAGATCCAACTAATGTAGGATTAGGTACTCTTCAAGGAATCTCTACTATTGATAAAGCCTACGACCCTTCCAACTTTCTGTATACTCAAACTTACGGTTTAGCTCCATCTAACGTAACTTTGACTATCAAGTATTTGACAGGAGGAGGAGTAGAAGCTAATGTACCTGCTAATACTTTGACCGGATACAATGCAACATCCACAGCAGTTGACACAACATATGTAAATACTTTAGCATTTAATAATGTATTACCAGCTAGAGGAGGAAAAGATGGAGATAGTATAGACGAAATAAGACAAAATGCTCAAAGATCTTTCGCAGAACAGAGAAGAACAGTTACTTTACAAGACTATAGCGTAAGAGCTCTATCTTTAGATCCTAAATTCGGTACAGTTTCTAAAGTATTCGTAACGCAAGATGAACTTACAAGCACTAAATCAGTTACTGACTCTATTATAGACAGTAATCCTTTAGCATTATCAATGTATGTTTTAGCTTATGATAATGATAAAAAACTTATACCTGCTACTTCTACGTTAAAAAATAATTTAAGGACTTATATGTCTTACTATATGCCTTTGACTGATGCATTAAATATTAAAGATGCATTTGTAGTAAATATAGGAGTAACTTTTGATATACTGGTTAGACCTAATTTTAACAGTAGAGATGTACTACTAGCATGTACAGAAACTTTAAAAGAGTATTTTAATATAAGTAAATGGAATATAAACCAACCTATCAATATATCTACTATCTATAGTGTTTTAGATAAAGTAGTAGGAGTACAGACAGTAAGTAAAATAGAAATAGAAAACAAACAAGGAGGACTTTATTCTGAATATGCGTATGATATAGAAGGAGCTACTAGAAACAATATACTCTATCCTTCATACGATACTATGATTTTTGAATTAAAATACCCTGATCAAGATATAAAAGGAAGAACAACATCATTATAATATGGCAATTTATAGAATATTTCCCGATAAAGACTCATTCATTTTTTCTGAAACCAGTACAGGAAATGCAGGAAGAGATGAAATATTAGAAATAGCAGGATATAAAGGTACTATTGACGGTACTGGTCAAGCTAGTCGAATAGTAACTAAATTTTTAGATAGTGAAATCGATGATGTTATAAACAATAAAATCACGCTAGACTTTACAGGTTCAATGAGCGCTAGTCTTAAAATGTATCTAGCTGATGCAACAGAAATACCTGTAGAGTATTGCCTTAAAGCTTATCCAATTTATATTGCAGGATCAGGAGAATGGGATAATGGTACTGGTAAATTTTTAGATGAACCTGTAAATAGAACCGGAGTTAGCTGGGTATATAAAAATGGAGGTCAATTAAACGAATGGTCTACCAGCGGATTTACAGCACTTACAACAGGTTCTTATGGAACTGGAACAGCCGGAGGTGGTAACTGGTATACAGCATCTAATGGAGAAAGTATGGAGTTCTACCAATCTCATAGTATTTCATCTAATCACGATATGGATATAGATGTTACTAAAGCTGTAAAACAGATTTATGATGACGATTTACCCAACAAAGGCTTTTTAGTAAAATTAGAAGATAAATACGAATTTTATACTACAGCTTCGATAAGACTCAAGTACTTTAGTAAAGACACTAATACTATTTATCCACCGTTTTTAGAGTTTGGATGGGATGATAGAACTTATGATCAAGGAGATTTATCGTTACTCTCCACAGATATTTCAACGATAGATATAAAGAATAACAAAGGTAGATATACCGACGAAGGTAAACAGAGATTTAGGATAACAGCAAGGCCTACCTACCCTACTAGAACCTTTACTACCTCATCTGTATACCTAACAAACTACGTACTACCATCATCATCATATTGGGGACTTAGAGATGAAAACACAGAAGAAATGGTAGTAGATTTTAATACTAACTTTACTAAAATTAGTTGTGATTCTAATGGATCTTATTTTGATGTTTATATGGATGGGTTGCAGCCGGAAAGATATTATCGTATTTTAGTAAAAACCACACTAGACGGCAGCACAGTAGTTGTAGATAATAAAAATATATTCAAGGTAGTTAGAAATGGCTAAAGAACGTATAAGAATACAAAAAGAACTGTACATTAAAAATCAGTACGAATCAGCTTTTGATACTGAGTTCAAAACATTTATTGAACCACCAGTAGAGGTTGATACTGATACTATAGAAGAGTTATTTAGATTATACGACAAGCTATATTATACAATACCTTTAGAAGGACCGGTAAATTCTCACGAATATATTTTACAAAAAAGTTCTGAAATATCGAATTTTGATAAAACAACCGAAGAAATAGAGCCTTTATTAGATGAAATAGCTCAACTGAGACAGCAATTATTAGACGCAAATCAACAAATATTTGATTTAGAGAATCAAGAGTAACGTATGGCAGAAGTAAAATACAATATTTTTCAAGCAAATCCAGAAAATCTATCTAGATTTGAAGCTATCTACGATGAAGATTTGAAAGCTATCTTAGAAAGTGTAGAAATACCTGGTACTTTTATACCTAATGAAGATTTTATAGAATTGTCGTTTTTTACACTAGATAATGTAAGACTACAGACTATTCAAAATTATAAAGATTATTCTTTTTTATCTGGGGATAAACAAGACGGTTCTGACGGAAATTCTGAAATATCGATCGATCCTCAAGCAGATTATGAAAAATTTTACGGAGATAACTCGGAAGTAAAATCTTTATATCATTTTCTTAGAGACGTATTTTTTACCTCTGGCATTAACTCAGAGTTCTCTATTGAAAGTATTTCACCAGATCGTAGAGAAGCTAGATTAGTACCACTACAATTAAATCCTTTTGATGTAGAGAGATTTGCTAATAGAGCAAAAAGACGCTCTGTAGAATCTCCTTATAATTTAGATTTACACCTATATTGTGATAGTAATACTTTCTATTCTTGTATAAACATAGACTATAGAGAATTTAGAGGAACTACAGCAGTACTCTTAAGATTTGCAGAACCTCTACCTAGAAATATAGAAACTTACAAAACTGCTAAAGTAGTAGAAAAAGTAAGTAACTCTATAGCATTCGAAATTAATGTAGACATAACTCCCGATAAGCCGGTTATACCTACCCTTAGAGGAGCTAACTTTAATGTAGAAATAGATAATCAATCTACTGAGCCTTCAGAATACTTTAACTACAATGAATTATTTAGCTTTCCTACTACTAACTCTTATAGAGAACTTAATTCTCTCTTTAATGAAAAAGGAGCAGAGCTAGGAATAGATTACGGCGATTTCGCAAACTTCATTAATTTCTCTTCAGCAGAAGAAAGATTGAGAAATTTTAGATACAAACTACAGTTACTAGAAAGTTACCAAACTCAGTTAGATATTTTCAATGATCCTGGTTTTGCTTATACAGGAACAGGAGCTTCTGGGAGTGTACAATATTGGGAAAATCTAGTCAAAGGTGTTATAAATAATTTTGACCACTACGAAAGATATCTTTTTTATTCTAGTGGTTCTACAGCCTGGCCGAAAGCTAATAATACCATCCCTTATGTAAACTTAGCTACTGATGATACAACCGCAGTTACTTGGTATAACACAGAAATAGGAGATGCTATTCTATATGATGCTAGTAATCCTGATATTTTAACTAATACTATACCTGCATACCTAAAAGAAGATGAAAATAATAGACCTTATGAATTATTTGTTCATATGGTTGCACAGCATTTTGATAATTTATGGCTCTATACTGATGCTGTATCAAAAAAATATGATAACGATAATAGACTAAACAGAGGAGCTTCTAAGGACTTAATAGAAGATCTACTTAAAAACTTTGGAGTAAAGCTATATACTAGTAATAGATCGGCTCAAGATTTATTTAAGTATTTTACTGCCAATAGTTATGATATAGTAGATTCGGAACCTAATTTAGAACCTATAATTTCAGGTTCAGATTTTCCTGTTTCTCAAAACGATTATCAAAAAGAAATATATAAAAGAATATACCACAATCTACCTTTATTAATGAAAAGTAAAGGTACCGAACGTGGATTAAGAGCACTAATCAATTGCTTTGGTATACCCTCAGATACTTTAAAGATAAGAATATACGGAGGTAGATCATCAGAAGATCTTCCATTTTTTGGAGGAGAAAGAGCCTATACAGGTTCATTAGATAAAGTTAGATTAAATAATACAGGTAGTATAGTACCCGGGGACACTTTATCTCAATATACTTCTATTATCAATCCTGATAATTTTTATACTCAAGATTTACATAACATAGAGGTAGGATTTTCTCCTACATATAATATTAATTCTTATATTGTATCTCAATCTGCAGTTTTATTTCCTAATACTCCATTTGATATAGACGATTATATAGGTGATCCTAGAGAGTATGAGACAAGTAAATATTTACCTCTTTACGCATATGCAGAAACAATACTAGCAGATGTAGAAACATACGATTTAAAAGATTTCGTAAGACTTATTAAGTTCTTTGATAATGTTATCTTTAGAATGGTTAGAGATTTTGTACCAGCAAGATCAGTATCAGATACAGGTATAATTATAAAACCTCATTTATTAGATAGAAGTAAATTTAAATCACCTGTAATGTCCTGGACTAGACCAGAATATTCAGGTTCTGTTGATACTGCTTTTACACTCGGCTCTAACGCAGGAGCTTATCGCTCTATAGCTTATGGAGCATCAGGTTCAGCAGTTGAGTACCCTATTATTAATTTAGCTGCTAATGCTACAAATGCACATTTCATAGTTTCAAGCTCTAAATACGGCTTAGAATCTTCTACTAGATATAGAGAACTAGTTGTAACTCCTAGCGGTTCAAAATACAAATCTTGGAGTAACCAAATTGATACACCAACAGGAATCATTAAAACCAGTACTATCTACGATAGAGATCAAGAACAAGCTAAATTTGATGGTGAACTGAGCGGAAGCCATATAGAGGTGTCTAATGGAGAATTAAATGAGGCAAACCCCTACAAAGAACTTAAATATAAAACTGTAACTTATGACGTTCAGTTTCACAATACAATACCTGAAAACGTATGTATTTTATCCGGTAAAGGTACATTGGAAGATCCGTACATACTTAGGTGGCCTACACCACCGGAAGAGATTACTGGTTGGTCCATGGATCAATTCTTTAATTTTGCTTCTATTCCCGGTCATAGTTATACTGATGGGTTCGACGGACTTATAGCAGATCCTACATCTTATACTTTTGAAGATGAATTTGGAGGAGAAAATAATGAAGTAAATTACTTACAAGGAGAATTTGACGCTATAAAAGATACTCCGGCAAACTGTAATGCTACTTCTCATATAATGAAAGTAATATGTGATTTAAATATAGTAGATAACTTACCTGATAATAACTTAGTATATACTTACGGTTTATATGATTTAACTGATTTCTTTGAGACTGAATATAATACTGAAACAGGAATAACAGTTAATAACGTTGCTATTGGAGAAGCTGAAGCTCAAGAATTTACTTTTTCCGGTAATGACGGAGATGTACAAGAAATAAGAATCACAGACGATAATGATGAAACCTGTACTAATTTTATTCAACTATTTTTAAGTACTTGTGCTTTAAGACATAACCCTCCATCTAATGCTCAAGGAGGAGTACTGAACGCACTTGGTCAATTAGTACCTACTCAACCAGTAAGAAAATTTGGATTTATAGAACTGGGAGTAAATTTTGCCGGTATAGGAAATGGTGTAATGCAAGAATGGGATTTAACTACCTGTATTCTTGGAAGTAATCAAGATACTATATGGCAGGTACTAATATACTATGAAAGTGATTTGCAGAATAATTTTTTAGTAACTGCAAATGACGGTCAACCTATAGACCTAATATTCAACACCCACGTCGAAGCTGCCGTCCCTGCAGAAGAATTATACCAGTACCCTACTTTCCCATGTCAAGCTGAAAATATATACGGTAGATATCATGAGTATCTACCAGGAACTATTAATACATGGAATCCTGCACTTATTAAAGAAGTGCAATTTATAGCAAGAGATGCTAATACTTCTACTTGTATTGTTACTACACCTAGGTTTGGAGTTAAACCTGGTATACAACCAGAAACTTTTAAAGATGTACAGTTTATTAGAAGTACGCAAGGGTATGAAGAAGCTTGTGCGTCTTTACAAAATAATGGAACTATTGCAAATCTAACAACAGTATCTTATAGGACATCTGATGTACCTACAAATTTACAAACTCAAAATAACGGAGATAATGATCTTGTAAGACGTTATATACTTGAACAGCAAATAACTATTTTCTCTAATATACCTGCTGTAGGTAACGCTAGCCGAGTTGTAGCCGGTCAGGGGTATTATTCAACTAATGTTACTGGGGGTAATAATAATTCTATAGCCAGACAGTGGTTAGTAACAGGAGTTTATAGCGGTAATTGGAGCGGATTCGGAACAAATACAACATCTTGTTTCCCATATATTTAAAATAAAATAACAGTATGTCACCAGAAGCATTTTTAGCGGTACTTTTATCAGCAGACAATCAGGGAAGCCAGTTTATTGGACCTCGACAGATTGCTGTTAATTTAGATGCAACTCCACCACCTGAATTCGGTATAGGAGTCACACAACCTGGTGATTTATATGTACTTAATATTGCTGTAAATACCCAAGGATTTGTT
>Ga0209645_1000632_pt1 | contig 18071 bp, 3 predicted proteins | sample ETNvirenome_6_30_FD_184070 | JGI IMG/M metagenome (GOLD analysis project Ga0209645, IMG submission 184070) | Marine viral communities from the Pacific Ocean - ETNP_6_30 (SPAdes) (version 2) | ecosystem: Environmental > Aquatic > Marine > Oceanic | place: Pacific Ocean | collected 2013-06-19
CATATACCGTCTCTCTCGTAAGAGACCGTAGTTCCCCGCCCTCTCTGGACGAGTCAAAGACTCACTCAGTGAGGCAGGTATATCGGGTGGATAATAGAACCCATCGTTAGTGGTGTCCGCGAAACCTGTTCCAAGGACATCTTTCATTGTGTCGTATGTCGATCCGGGGTCCAGTCCCAGCTTCATGTGGGTCTGGGCAATGCCGAGTCCCTTCTTGTGAAGACCAAGACTCTTGTCGAAGAAATCTTGTGTTATGTCATCGACCTCACCCGGCGTGAGGGCTTTCCTCGTCGCGAGTTTGTAGACACCCTTGCGGACATCTTGGTTCTTCTCGTTAAGGGAATACATCGCGCTCCGATAGTTTCTCTGGAGATCGAGTGGTCTAATCCTGATGGGGGCTACATGGTTCCTGATTATTGCTGCGGCGTCATACTGATCTTCTTCGTAGTCACCCTGCTGCATTAAAAATCTACCAAGCTCTCTAGCATCTTTAGCTACGCGAGGTTCGAGTCCCTTCTCATAGACATAGGTTAGCTTCTTTCTAAAAGCCTCGAAAGGTTCATCGACTCCCTCAATCGAGATGTCAGAACCCGTCGATGAATCCTTGTTGTAGTAGAAAGCATCACTTACGGCTCCCGCTACAATCTGTGTTGCACCAAATGTCTGGTTAAGTAGACTTCCTAAAACGCCGATAACGGCATCGTCTGGTCCTTCACCAAGAACAAGGGACTGTAGAGCAGGTGTGATCACATTACCTATCGGAGACAGGGGGTCTAGGAACGTAAGGTCAGCCGAGAAGAGCATCTCATCTCGGCCGCCCTCGCGGAATCCGGGCAGTGGGATTGGTACGTGTTTACCTTTGAAGTAAATGATCGCGTGGTCCTTCAGGTAGCCGGGCAAGCTCTCATCTAGGTTGTCTTCGTCCTCTAAATCGATATCAGATAGGAGGGCGTTAATCATTACCGTTCCGAAAGCAGACAGGGAGTGTGCTGTAAGCAAACCTGCGAGTCTTTGTGCGCCTCGGTTCCTGAGAACAGAGTTGCCACTCTTAATCTCCATGGATGCCGTGCGGTATCCATTGGCCTGAGTTCGATAAACTTCAGTAGTGAAACGGATAAATGGAGATAACAGGTCAGCTATCGGGGTTCTGCTAATCGCTTGGACTAATGGAGTTGTCCGAGAGTGTGCTGGCATGGTGTCTAGGGTCAACTCAGCCGCATATTTGTCGATCTCACGCGGTCCCATCTGCGACAAGTCTACTCCGTAAATCTTACCTGACCCTTCGGCGACGGCTTTCTTCAGAACTTCGACATTGTCGAGGAATACCGCGATCTTCATAAAGTTCTCGGTAGCCGCCTCAAGCTCCAGAAGTCTGTCCATCAGAGGTTTGACAGTCTTTGCTGACACAACGTCTTTCAATGAGTCCGCTTTTTTGAATAGACTATTCATCTCGTCTTGAACGTCTGCCATGGTAGTCTCGCCCCGCAGCAGATCTTGAATCGTGCGAGACCTCATTTCGTTACCGACGATTCCCAGACCTGCTCGCTTCATTCGTTCAATAAACTTCTCGTCACTGATCTCTTTCCCTACAAGATTAAAACCAACGAACCCAAGCTCATCCTTCAAGTGTGGGAGAGAAGTCACCATAAGTTGAGGTCTCCCTTGGGCGATAGCCATCATCGACTGACCAGCCATATTCCGGGCGAAGTGCCCTACGGAAAACAATACTTTAGAAAGCATACCGACGCCGGATATCTGCTTGATCCGACTGAGTGACTGCCTCAACATCTCGGTGGCGGGGTTACCCTCGCTGCTCTGGAATTTTTCGGCGGAAGCCTTTTTGAGGGCGTCCACTAGGGCTGGTGGTGCGAAGTAGCCTTGGAGTGGGGAGAAGACAGAGTTACCTAAGTCGCCGGGGATTCGGACGTATCCTTCTGGGAGTTGAGATTCTAGAATCTGCCCTTCCTTTCTTGTCTCTTCACTACCAGCAATTTCCTCGGGCGAGTAAATCCATTTACCCGCTGAGTCTGTGGGGGACTCCGCAGTCTTCTTAAGTGAATTAAGCATCGAGTGGTTAGCTGCGTGGGTAGCTACTATACCAAGTGTTTTAATCAAGTTAGCAGCACCGTGTTCCTCCCCATAAACTCCAAACAGTTCTTGAAGTACTTCCGGTTTGTCGTCTCTCCTTCGCAGGTTGTCCCTTATGACCTCGATAGCATCGCTGTTTGAAGCAAGTGTATCCTTACTTACTTTACCGGGCATATACCTTTTAAGGAAATCAATACGCATTCGTTTGCCGTGAGAAATCCCGTCCACCTCTTTATTATTGTAGTTATCAAGAGCCTCGGCATCTATCTCGGGATCATCTTGATTTTCGGGTATACCTTTCGCTTCCTTCAGACGTTTTTTCTCTCCCTTGATGAAAAAATTCTTAAAGTATATATCAGCAAGCCTTAAGGTTTCGCCGTAGGCAGGATCGTCATATCCTGTATTAGGGTCCGAAACAGCTTTAGCGTAATCCGCATCCTCGAAGAACTTAAAAGATCTCGTCACATATATCCCTAAGTTATCGTCAATGGTAACACTAAGGTTTAAATGATCATCACCTAAGCTCTTACTGAGTTTTGTACTTAAGCCGTCGATCTGGGTTCGGAGGTCTACTACTATCTTAGCGAGTTTGGGGTTCTCTGATTGAAGTTGAGCGAAGGCTTGGGCTTGCTGTTTCCCCCGCTTCAGTCGATTTTCTTTCTTTACCCTATCCAACTCCTTGCTCCTGAGTTGCTTGATCTGATCAAACTTCCTAGTATCGAGTTCCTTCAACGCCTTGGCTTCCGCTTTCTCCTGAGAGAGATCAGGGTTAGCTTCGAGAACGAGTGTCACCATGTCCGAAAAGACATCTGCGGGGTATGCACTGCTACCCTCCGCATCCGTGATGCTCTTCTCCATCGCATCATACTTCTCTTTAACTTCGTTATACTGCTTAGTGGTAATAAGTGACCCAGTATACCCAGATGCTTTACTAATGAGCCTGTTGATTCTGACCTGCTCATCGGCATCCATCTTCGATATGATACCAAACATTTGTTGTTTAGCTCGCTCCATTGACAACATTGCCCCTCTTTGAGCAGAACTAGATTGACTAAGCATCATTCGGATTCGGCGGTCGTATGGTCCCTTAAGTGCCCGCATAAAACTTTTAGAAGGAGTTGTGTATGCTCCCACTTCAAATATCGGCATCTCGAAAGTCTCGAAGAACTCTGTGTAGTCATTCTCGGATGCGGGTAGCCTGTAAGGCACGGTTTCTTCCACAGTCTCTGTGGTAGGCTCGGCCTGTGTAGGCTGGTCTGGTTGAGCTTCTCCACCAACTTGAGCCGCTGGCAGTGGTGCTTGCCCTTGTGGGGTGGTCTCCGCAGGTGCTTCAGCGGGTGCTTCAGCGGGTGCTTCAGCTTTCTCTTTAGGCTTATAGCTACCCCTCAAGAGATCGGAGTTGTCTTCGCTTATAGACTTAGCGAGATTGTCTAATCCGCTATCTACAGCTTCGTTACCTGTCTTTGCAAGACCCAGCGGAAGGAGGGCTACTTTTCTGACAGGCGGTCCTTTTCTTTCGGCATAGGGAACAAACCCTTCTTCAAGGGGTTTCTTCTTGCTCTCTGGACCAAACTTTTTGTAGGCTTCCTCGGATCTTATTTCCGTAGCGGCTGCCCACGCAGCCATTCTGCCGTCTCGGGTTCCGTCAGAGAACATGGATACAAGGTGGGTGTAAGCACCTTCGGGAGACACAGAGCCAGTAATCCCGTGCTGCGCGAACCGGAACAATGTTCGGAGTGCTTCATCTCCATTTATGGAAACTTCCGCATCCGACTCGTCAACAGCAGTTATTCCATCAACAGCCGCATACATCGGGTGGGTGTCCCTTGGATCAAAGTTACTTCTCTGAATCTTTATCTGACCATTCCGAATGTCGTTTACCAGACTTTCTTGATCTGCGTAGGGGTCACCTTCGGTGATGATTACTTTTATTTTACCCCGACCTTTACCAAATAGATTACTAAACTTAGTCTTAGTCTTTTTGATAAGGCTGTCATACGCTTGTCTGGTCTGTGCCGAGTCGTCCCTATCAGGTAGCTCATCATAGATTTCAGCTAACTTTGTAAGTAGGGCTTGTCGTTCGGGAGACAAGACGGCTCCACTAAAGAGAAGTCTCTGTGTTCCTACGGGGTTTGTGATTCTTCCTCCGGTATTTCTAAGGATGTTTCGGGCAACTGCGACTCGGGCATCGGTTGCGGCTCCTGCCTCTCCTGCGGTCTCAGCCCCATCAGGAAGGTAACCTTCTTCGTAGCTCGTGATCCCTCTGGAACTGTCGCCTTCTTTACTGGTACGCCTAAGTCTGACGCTAGTTTGTCGAATATGTTTGATAGGTCTTTCGATGTCATTGGATGTGAATTGTTCGGTTATAGTTGTAGTGATAGCATCAAACTTCGAGGTAAATTGCTCGGGGTTGTCGTCGGTGTTATAGATTAAGATTTCTTGTCCCGCGAAAGTGTAGCCACCCAGCCCACTTTGTTTGACAAGGGGGTCTAACATTTCAGGGAGAAGATTGGCTCCGGCGTTGAGCTTGATAACTCCTGCGGGTTGGTCTTCAAACCCTCCCTCTTTGACTCCATACTCTATTTCCACGCCTTCGGTAACATACAACTCTTCGATCTCGTGAAGTTCTTGCTGTTCTAGGAGGGAAGCCAGAGCATACATTCTAGACCGGACTTGGTCTAAAGCAGCTTCGTTATCAGTTGAGATGTCAACGCGGACTGTTGGCTCCTTTGCCCCGTCAAGGGTGGAAGCTCCGACGCCACCAATAACAGAAGCAGATACTCCTGCGCCCTCCGGTAAGTCAGATAAGTAGTGGGCAACTAAGAGTTCAACTTTTCTCTTCCTTGTTGACTCCATTGTGCCACCCAAGATATCTTGGGCTTCTTGAACCGCGAGGGTGAGGTTGAACGTGGTCAGGAAATCCCCAGACAGAGTTTCAGTGACGGGGGCTTCAAGATTTAAATTGTAGTGTTCGTTCTGGTCTGCGAACTCTACCTTCGGCTTGCTACTCCTTTTCTCTTCTTTAGCCTTGGCTATTTCCTTAGCTTTCTCTTCGAGTTCGTCCTCGGGTTCTACCTTAGCTTGCGACAACAAGATCTCTACGTTTCTCTCTAGAGCTTCTCCGCTAATTCCTTGCGTAGCATACGGGTTAGGAGATCGGTAGTTGAGAGCCATGCGTCTCCGCTCGTCGATCATTTGATTTATCAAACCTCTCTCTTTCGGAGATAGTGCCTTTAGTCTTGCTTTGTATCTCAAGCTGGACAAAGCCCGGTCAAAGTAAGCTGCTTCTATCGTCTTAGTTTTGTCAGAAGATCTGAGGTAAGCTATGACACTCTCTGTGTCTCCTTGTTTGCCGCGAATAACATTTTGGAAAGTCATCCGTAAGCGTTCAGAAGCTAGGAGCCTAACGGCGTCTGCTTTGTCAGCGGGGTCAGTGGGTAGCTCGTATTTCGGATCATCAAAATACTTTTCTCCTATCCGAGTTAACTCTTCGTCGGTCAAACTCTTAGCAAATTCCGTAATCTCCTTCTCAGACAAAGAGTTGATGTCAGCAACGTGTGCCATCTCTTCATCTAGGGCAGCCTCCAAGAATAGATCGTGGGCTGGTGTTCCGCTTTCGATATCTAGATTTAAAAGGTCATTCAGGTGTCGTTCAGGGTTGATGACCATGACTCCCGATGGTTCGATAGCAAAGGAGTGTGGGTAGTCATAATCGACCACTATCGGGACTTCGGCGGGGACGGACCCTAGTTGTCTTATCCGTGAAACCAATTTAAGCGTTTCAACTTTCTGGGCCTCTGTGTCTAGAGGTTCTATAGTCCGATAGTTTGGATCTTGTGGGGACGAAACAGAAGGCCGTTGGGCCACCTCGCTACCAGCCACGGGGGCAGTTGGCATTGGTGCGAGTCTTTCAGTAGGTTCGTTAAATCTAGGGCGGGGTTCTTCTTCTCGCTCTAGTTGTTCCCTAGCTTGCTTGGCTGCCCTCGCAAACTCCGTTCTAAGGCGGAACGGCTCGCCTTTAGGCAAGTAGTAAAGCATATCTACCAACTGGTCGAATACTCTAGTGGTCCGTCTGTCAGCCTTAGAGATACCAATAATGTCTAATATCGAATCGATAACCCGGCGGAAGAAATTTTTCTTCTCGGCCACGGTGTCACCCACCTCGGCGGCGAGTCTCTTGATCTGGATCTGGAACGTGCTGCTCGTGAAAAAGTAGGACACAAACTCGTCTAGGCTAGACAAGCCTTCGTCCATCTCCAAGCTACGAGATCTTGGATCTGCTTTTTCATACAAATCTCTGATCTCTTCGTAGGACTTTCTCAGACTAGAAACGACGGGGCTAGTAGCACCAGACGGGTCGTTTATAGTTTTGTAAGTCATGGCGTGGAGATACTCGTGGATAAGAACACTTGCGAGTGATTTGCCATTAGACCCGCGAAGGTTCAAGGTTGCGGTATCGGTCTCGGGATTATATTGCCCCACAAAGTCCGCCCCTCTGTCAAAAGACCCCATCTCGAACTTGGTGTCGGCCCAAGTTACTTCGGAGTCCAGTAAGGCTTTTGCGGCGGCCTGAAGGTAGAGGGGGTAGTCCTCATTGTTAACAATATTTTTGAGTGCCCTTTTAACTGACTCGGGGTCTCCTGACTTCAGTCCCAGAGCTTTGGCCTCTTGTATGTTACTCTTCTCGGCTACGTCCTGCTCGGCCTTAGTCATTGAGCGAGACCTTGCTTTGAGGGTGGTAACGACGTTTCTACCAAACGTCTTAATCACTCGCTTACTTACTTGATTGGCGACGTAGTCTTGGAGTGGTCCGTCTAGTTCTGAGAACTCAATAGCATTACCGTCCTTGTCCTTCAGAAAAGGTTTCAGTATATCAAGGAAGAATGCTTCGTCGGCACTTCTTTGAGTATCAACTGCTGAACTAGGGGCATATCCTCGGGAGTTTGTTGCCCCAGCCAAAGTAAATTCCCCAAAAGCACCAGAAACGTCGGCCCCATTGTAAGCCGCAATGGACGCATCAAGGATAGACTTTAGCAAAAGCCTGACGGGGGCGGCTGCGTTGGCTAAACTAGCCGATTCAGACTGCGTATCTGGGGAAGGCGTCAGACCTAGTCTAGTATCAAAATCACTGGTTAGGCTGCGAAAGAATCCAAGTTTCGAGTTAGCGGAGGCTTGGTCGCTGTCTATTGACAGGCTGCCCATCGTCAACACCATGTCTGTTATGGCTTTTTCGACATCTAGATCTTTAAGCTCGGGGCTGTTTAAATCATAAGTGTCCCCTGTCTTAGATTCCAAGTAGCTGGCGTATACCTCTTTGAAAGATGCTAAGACATCTTCATCTCTTGTGATTGAGCCTATGAATCCGTCAACAAACGTGCTACTTCCTGAGTAGCCTTCTAGTGCTTTTAATGCGGCAGTTACATCAGCGAAGGTGTCTGTATATTTTTTTCTAAATTCAATCTCTGCTTGTTGCTCCGCAAAATCTTGCCTCTTTTTAAGCTCTGTTGCCTCGACGTAATCAATTTCTGTAGAAGTGTGAGGCATCCCATCTCCCTGCACAAATTGAACAGTGAAACTTTTAGCGTTACTATAATTACCTGATCCAAACAAAAGATCAGTTATTTCGGTGGGTCTGAGGTCAGAGGCATTTATGTCCTCGGTGTTACCATTCGAGTCAGTCACCTTGAAGGACTGAATCTTGTCACCGACCTGTATGCTAACATTTGAGTCTCGTGTCGATGTGGCATCGTAAATGGGTGATTGAGCCAAGATAGATCCAACACGGTATACTTGGACCGTAGGTGTTAACGTGCCTACCACTTCCTGCGCCTCGGCCATACCCCTAGATATGTCCGCCGTGGTTTCTGGCTTCCTCGCGAGTTCATTTCTAACGCGAATTGACATACCAGACATTCTCTCGTATTCAGAACGACCATCGAAGAGAGCTTTAAGAAGGAGGCTCTGGGCATCTTCTGCCTGTTCGATTCCCGTCTGCTCCGTTGGAACTGGTGCTTCTTCACCCCCCAGCTGGACCCCAGATGTGCTTAATGGGTCCGCTGTTGCTGGTACACGTTCGTCAAAGAACAAACTAAGGGGAACAGTAAGGCCTCTGGGTATACTCGCTGTGCCAAGAGAAGCATTTTCAGCCGCTTTAGCTACAGCAGATGTTTCGCGGTTTACTATTTTGTTAACTAAATCTTCATTAAAAGTAGTATCAGAAGTGAATTTCCCCCCTACATAGTCGGCATAAACGTCGTTTAAGAACAAACTTAATCTTAACTTTGATTCTTCGTCTGGGGTTCGCTTTACGCCGTCTTCATTACTATAGGCACTGAGACCACTATCCTTGATAAGATTAAAGTTATATATCTTTAGTTTCTGTAGCCTTCCTATAACTCTACTGTAGTCATACTCCAGTCGTGTATTACGGTCAGTTAGCTCAACGAGATTCCCTAAAGATTTTCGGATGTAGGCGGAAGAGAATTCTTTTGCAACACGGGTCCGTATCAGTGATTCTAGTTGTTGATCAAGTGCGCGGTCTGCCACACGCGTTATCGAAGAGTTAATAGGATTAGTCAAAGCCTTACCCACATAACTCCCGGCCATAGCTAATGCCTCGGGAAGCGTGATAAATTTACCTTCGATTCCTTTTGTTACCTTCTCGAAATCTGCTGTAGGTAGGGTCGCGTCCTTGAGTCTTTCTTGTTCTGCGGCTATTTGTCGGTCTGGGTCTCCTTCGGTATCAAACTCTTCTTGTTCCTCTCTTTCCGCTCTTTGCTGTGATCCTTGTGCAAGAACAACTGGTTCAACAGTTTCCGTGTAGCGTGAAAGGGCTAGAATTTTCTTATCGAGTGTATCTTCTGGCTGGACCAACTTAGTGGAGTCCATCCTCTCAAACGCGAGTTGCGTTGAGTCTTTGCCTATCTCGGCCAAGACTATTTCTTGCTTACCGCCCTTACCTTTAGTCGCGACTTTTTCAAATGGGTCGGCGTATTCTGGTGCGACTTTGTCAAAACTGTAGTGAGTTTTATGATTAAACCTACCTTTAAAAGCAGGGTTAATTTGGTCTAGTCTCAATGTGCCCTCTGGCTGTGTTCCTTCACCTTTGTGAACAGCCCTCATAGGGAGTATAATCTCATACCCTTCAGCTATGGCGGACGCCATAGCCTCTACGTTGTTATTAAAGAAGACTTCATTAGAGTCGCGGTCTAGCCGGACGGTCACTTTCTCACCCCCCATCACATTTTTTAGCTCAATATCTTCGCTTGTATCTTTGGGTTTAGCTTTAGCTTTAGCTAAAACTTTAGCTTCATCTTTAGGGGGAGGGGGGACGTCGTCTGGATTAAGCGTAGGATATCGGGCCTCGATTTCCTGTTCTACCCTTGTGTTTATCGCCCCCAGTTTGGCAGGGCTGATCGGTAAAATCCCTGAATCAGCTAGATCCTGCGGGTATCTGTTTTGTTTTGGGGATGTGCCTGAGTTGTAGCGGTATCCACTCTTGACCTGTTCGACGAGGTATTTTATAAAAAGTGCCCTAGACCGGTCCGTCTTTTGTGCGTCGGTAAAACCCCCATCTGAAACAGCACCTCTCTCGGCATCAGTCAGCACATTATCGGATATTTGAAGATTAAAATTGATCGACTTGCCCCCCGAGGTCTCTGCACCCTCATCTGCAAAAGTAGTCATAGACACTTTCACATCCGCAAACTTTCCTGTGATTGGTACAGTTAAACCTGTCCTTGGGGCTTTTTTTGGTCCGAGGATACGGTCGACTAATTTTTTTGTATCGACTCTCTTAGCTGCGTTATTGGAGGCCAGTAACTTCTGTAGCAGGGGGGCTGTCTCGCGCTTAAACGTCTCTTCTGCTTGTTCAAATTTACCTGTAGGTTGGGCCTTTTCGACTATCTTGTCGTAGACGACTTTCTGGTCAGCGGTAAGCTGACCATAAATTTCTTTCTCGGAAGCTCCCTCTCCTTCTTTTTCACTTTTCCTTAGCCTTTCAAAAGACTTAATGAACGTAGAAATATATCTCGGGTATGGGTATGGCTCAGTCTCGGTCTCGGCCTCGGCTTCTCGTTTCGCTTGTTCGATGCCAGCTAGAAATGTTTCTTTTCTCTTGCTACCTATAAGTGTGATAACAGACTTGTCTGGTCTAAGTTCGATTTCATCTAGTCTGGGGTTCTCATTTCCAAGCTGGCTCTGAGGGTAAACCCCTAATGTAACCGTGCCGTCATCCCCCTTGTTGATGCTCGCAATCAAATAAGTAACGAAATCATTGTCCGCTATGCTTTCCTTATACTCAATGACGTCGCCCACAAAAGCTCTCCCTGTGGCTTGTGGTCGGTTGGTGAATTTAAGTGCGTTAGTGATCCGAATAAAGTCTGCCTCAACAGAATCCAGTATGTAATTAGCGTCTGGGTTGCCGTCGGCGTCCACCGACACTTGATCTTCATTGAAAGTTACTTTGTCCGATGTGCCTAAAATTGTTGCTTCCCTAACTCCTCCGTCTTCAAACCTAGCGTCAACATCTAGTTTAACTTCTTGGGGTGCGTCTTCGGTCCTACCGACAAAACGGGCTATAGCTCGTGGTCTGTCTTGTTGTTGCGCGGCTGGGGTATCCTCGGTGATGCCAAACAAGTTAGATAACCCTTTGTCGTTTAAAATATCTTCTTGGCTTTTGCCGTCGCGAAGAGCTTTAGAAATACGAGTAACTTCTTTAGCCCCGATGATAGTCGCGAGAACTGCACTAGGGTTTCTCACACTTTTAAGAAAATTCTGATAGTTATCGTAAGCTGCAAGCTGCTCAGAGTAAGTCTTTTTGGCCTTCTTGTTGGCGTTTTGATATCTTTGGGTAATTTGTTTTTTAGTTTCTCCTTTAGCCATCAACTCGGCATATTTCTCGTCCGAGGGTAAAAATTTTCTGTTTGGCTTAACAGGTTTTTTTACTTCTTTGGGTTTATCTTGTTCTGGGACAAACAGGTCTACTTCAATATTATTGTCCTTGTTAAGCGACAGGGTGAACTGGCCTCGTGATCCCGCATCAACGGCAACGGATTTTAGGTTGTTGCCCTCAAAGTTAGGTTTGATCTTTGCTTCAGGGGCAGCCTCTTGCTCGGCGGCAGCCTCTTGCTCGGCGGCAGCCTCTTGCTCGGCGGCAGCCTCTTGCTCGGCGGCAGCCTCTTGCTCGGCGGCAGCCTCTTGCTCGGCAGCGTCAGATTCCGCAGCAGGATCGACAGCGGGTGCTGGTGCGGCTGGCTTCTTGTTTCGCTCAAGGACTTCAGTAATTATCTGGTATGCTTTACCGAACGCTTCCGAACGCTTCGTATTGCCACGCCCCGCTTCTGCATCACGAAGTTTAGCGGCCTCTTTTTGAGCTTTCTCAACAGACCCCCTACGTTTCTCTTTTGCTGCTTGGATCGCTTCTTCCCTGCTAGCAAAACCCCTTTGTACAGTTTTTCCAGCCACTCCAACTCGGACATCTGCTCCACCATTATCAAACAATATCAAATCTTGAGCTTCCACAGTAAAGGTTCCGTCCTCTTCTTGAGTGACGGTAATCCCTTGTGGTGTTTCTTCAGCAACCGGAGTCTCTTCAGCAACCGGAGTCTCTTCAGCAACCGGAGTTTCTTCCTTGGCAGTTGTGGTTGTGGCTTTGGCTTTGGCTTTGGCTTTGGCTTTGGCTTTGGCTTTGGCTTTGGCTTTGGAAGATTTCTTCTTTTCTTTTGAAGACATAGGCTTGTCTTCTTCTACAGGGACTTGTTCTGGGTTTAGCCCTGCCGCTTTGAGTTGAGCTTCTCTCATAGGAGAGTGGCTAACTTTTCTTTCACTCAAGTCTTTTGCTTTATATCGTTCTGGCAAGGCGTCTGCCTTGTTACTATCATCGATATCAGGGTCCGCTGGTTCCCCGTCCAGACCTTCTTGGGCCACTGTTACGGCAGCATCCTCTTCACCTTCAAGAGCCTGTTGGATCGCGGCTTCTGTTTCTTGAACTTCCTCTACCGCAACCTTAGCAGGTAGCGTAGCCTCTAATAACTGACCTGCGGTTAGCAGAACAGTTTCGCCGCCTACGGTCGCCGGTGTCATCCTTCGCCCACCGGACGCTTCAAGGATGGTCCTTACAACATCGGCGGTGATTGGACTTCCTTTTGCTTGGAGGTCTGCGGCCACCCTGTCAGACAACTTTGTCTCTATCTCTCTGATAGCTTGTTGCGTGGCTCTGGTGGTCTTACCGGATATCGTGTCGTATAGACCACGGACACCGCCCGACGTAGATCCTATTGTTAGACCGATAAAACCAGCATAAACTGCTTCTGACAAACGGTCATATAGGGATGTCTCTTCTCCTGTAAAAGCATCCCCGACAATCCCGTTGACGAGTTCGTCTAATGCCTCTTCTGGAAACTCTTCCACACCCGCTTTTGCGGCTACACTCACGGGGCGAGGTAACGATAAACCAGAGCCTTTCAAGGCTTTCGCCTTAATTGCTTTTTTAAGGTTGGCTTCGACTACATCTTTAAAACCTTGTTCGGTGATCTTGCCTTTAATGTTGGCAGACAATCCTTTCGTGTTAGCAAAGCTATTGATTGCTTTTAAGACCTGAGATTTGTTAGCCCCTGCCAAGACTAAGTCTTCAAGGCCGCCCCGCCCAGCAAAGCTAAAAGTCGCGGTTATGAGACCTGTGATCGTGCCTTGTATCAACCCTGATTTTAAGGCCACCTCTCTTATTTCTTCGGGGGTATACTCCTTCCCTGTTTCAGGGTTTGTCTGCCCTTCCAGTGCAGAATACGTGCTGGAGTATGCCCTACCGGATTGTCGGTTAGCCGCTGGTATAAAGAGGCCGGGGCTTCTTACGGCCTTGCCGTATAAGCTAGTCCCTGCACTGGCTTTGTTGTATCCCTTGATGATACTAAAAGCCTCGTCATAATTCATCTTGATGCCTTTTCCTCCTTTGCCAGAGAAAATCCCATCAGCTATTTGCTTGGAGATAATTTTATCTGCTGAGTTTTCTGCGGTCTCTTTGAGAGTCCCGTTAACTACAGCCTTTGTTATCGACTTGATCGTCGCTCGCGACCCTGTTCTAGCGGCTAAGTATGCCGCCCCTCCGACGCCACCCGTAAACACAGATAGAACACCAGTGGCAATAACATCAACAACCATGGGTGCGACGGCTTCAGAGACATCTTGAATAAACCCAAGTTTTTCACCAAACAAGCCCGCGACCTCTCTCCTTTTTGCTGACTGTTTTTGGTAGTTTGTGAAATAATTTTTAGCTGACTCACTACCCGCTAATGCTGGTATCGCCATTAGTGCCCCCGCAATAGAATCAAGCACTGAAGCTCCAATACCTCGGCCTCTAATTTTAAATTCTTGGAAATTATCTTTATCTCCCAAGTAACTTTCAACGATGTCGGGCATTTCTACGCCCTTGGCACGTTCAGCTTCCCGGAATTTTGTCCATCCTTCTATGAGAGAATCGTCGTCTTCTTCTAACTCTTGAAGTCGTTTATCTGTTTCAGAGGCAGCCGCCACTTTAAAAAGTTCTCGGTTGTCGCGAGCCGCTTGTTTTTGCTGAGAAGTTAACTCGTCGCCATATGCCGACAGGGATTTCTCAAAGGCTTCTTCTTGAAAGATTAGGGCATGGTGGAATGTGACCTCTCCATCAGGGAGGACCATAATGTTGGACTTTGCTGCACCCTCAAAATCGTTGGGGTCAACATAATCCGTGTAGTCCATGGAATCCCTAGCGACCTTGACGTTGATAAAAGACCTGATCTCTTCGGGAGTGACAATATCCCCAGCGTCCAACAGAGGGTTACCTTCGCTATCTTGGCGATTATTCAGTTGGAAAGCTATTGTCTCAGCAAGCGCATCTGGGTCAGGAACACCACCCATTTTTAGCTCTGATTTAGCCTCGAAAGTGTCGATGATTTTTTCGGCTTTCTCTATAAGATTGGGTGCAGCGGCTCCCTCGTGTGTCTCCAAATAGTGTTCGGCGGCTCTAAGCTCTGCGAGCTTGCTAAACTGATCCAAGTAGGGTTTCAGTTCTTCCCCTTGGAGTGCGGCCCCAATCTCGCGAGATCTCTGAACTTCCTGAAAAGTCATGCCCTCCGGTGACTTAGGAACTTTCGATAATCTCAAAATGTAAGGTACGCTCTGATAAGAAATAGCCCCCTTGTCTAAGGCTTTTTTGATTTCTTGGTTAAGCTGGTCCTCGGGGACTGATCTTGGATAGAACAAATCGACTTGCTCTTCGCCTTCTTCATCAACAGTCTTTACTTCAGCAAAGGCCACCCCTCCGATAGAGTCGTCGAGCCTCTGGCTGACCATGGCTCGGTTCAAAGCGTTTCTATTTTCGAGGTTTGAAAGCTCCGCTTCAAACTGCTCTCGGGCCGCGATTCCTTGTTCGGTGTCTAGTAGACCCTCTTGCCGATAGCCGTTGTAAACAGAGGCGGCATCGCGGAAGCTCTCCCCAATATCACGCCCCGTAAAAGTTAAGACCTCGTCTGTGATTTCGTCGAAATCTTTTTCCTTAGCCCCGTAAAGATTGAGGGCGTTGAAAGCGTCGATATCTTCTTCACTAGGCTGCTCTAAGGCGGTCTCAGAGAGAACCCCTCTCCTCTGTAGCAACCCTATCTGGGCGTTGCGAATGTCTAGAGGAGTGAGGTTTTCGTTATACTCACCACTATCTAGAAAAGTATTGGTGAGATATTGACCGTATTTTTTGACGTATTCCCCGTGCGGGTCTTCGGGGTTAGCATCCTCTACTTTGGAGAGGGATGATAAAGCGGGGTTGCTCTCCCCTAGCTCTTCTTTCAGCCACTCAAGATATGTCTTGTGAGTGGGTTCTTTTTCTTCAGCGTAAGGGTCGGAAATTAAAGAGAAAGGGGAGGCCATAATACGATCTGTCAGGTGTGCCAACAGGATCGTAAATACGGTCTCTCGTAATTATTCTCCAGCGTTGACGGTTGGGGCGGCTCCTCTTGAGAAACCAGCACCGCCTAATCTATAGTATTGATCGACAAGTTTCAAGAGTTGATTTCCTCTAACTGGGTCTTTGAGTATGTCCTCGGCATCTTCGTTTAGGAAATCAGCGAATGACGTTCGGTCTCCTATTATTGCGTTGTTGACCATGTTTATGATCATAAACGACGGTTTGCCCTGTGCCTCAAGTTTCTCAAATGGGCTGAGATCGTTGAATTTGATCGGGTTCATTGTCTCAGGATCGAAGGGCTTGAAATCTTCGGGCTGCTCAAACAATTTCGACGCCTCTTCCCAATCCTCTTTCTGCGCTTTTACTTGGGCGGCAATCAACTTGTTCCGCTCTTCTCTCTCTTTATCATCTGCGGAAGTCATCGATTTTCTTGCTGTCGCTATATTCCTGTTAAGGGTATCAAGCATCGTGGAATTCTTAATCCCTTGAGTCATCGATGCAGCGGTCTCGTATTCACCAGCAGCTATGAAACTTTCAATTTGCCTTGCTAGTAACATCTCATTAGACGATTCCTCTTCCGCTTTGCTTTTCAGGATATTGGAGACCGTAACCTGCGTGTTGGAAAGTGATGGGTTGTCCCTTAATGCTTTGCTGTTCTTGGCTGACCAAGTTAAAAGTTCCGCCATCGCCGCCTTGGGGTCGTCCATTTCGGTAATGTTTGCTAACTCTTGACTCAGTCTCGGGTCGTCTTGTCTAGCCTGTCGCGCCAGCTTTTGCTTTTGCTTTTCCTGTCGAAAATTATATTTCTGCTGTTTAAAGAGAAAGTCTTCTCTTTTGCGTCTTCTTTGATCCTCTCGGTATTTAATATTGGCCTCAAGTAAAGGATTAAGATCACGGCGGTATGCATCAGAAAACCTTTCCATGTCTTCTGGGTTCATCCCTCCCATACCAAAGAAATTTTTTCTAAGGGGTTTAATATCCCGATCAAATGATATTATGTCAGACATATTTTTGTGGGTTTAAACTGTATTATTTATTTTTGTATAGGAAAAATTAGCTAAAAATCTACCCTCGATAGATCTCACCGCCAGCCGAACGACTGATATTACTAAAACGCCCAGCTTCCCTTTCTGCTCTCCTCCTGTCAGCACGACTCAATCGACCTTCGATTCTTCCTTTCTTTTTCTCAGGCAAAGGCAGACCTTGTTCTATCCTGTAGTTCATCTCGGCTAACTCCCGTTGTTTCATCAGGGCAGCCCTTCGGGGGTTGTTATAAGCCATTTTAGCGTCTTTAATTTTTTGAAACTCGTCATAAGCACTTTCTGGATCAAGCTCGCCCTTAGCTACTTTTGATGCCAGTCGAGACTTGATTCGTGAGTCTGGGGCAATTCTCTTGGCTGGTTTAGACAACGCAGTAAAGGTTCCGGGCGCGACTTTTCCTGAAGCCCGGTCCGATTGCATCTGGTAAAGTTCTGCAAGTCCTCCACTTCCTTGGACCCCAGTGAAACCTGCCGCTCTAGCCTCTGCCGCTTTTTGAGCATACCCTCTAGAACTAAGTTGGGGTCTTACAGGCTTACCTGCTTCCGCTGCTTCTCGACCTGCCGCTCTAACTTGCTGTAGTTTTGCGGCCTTCGCGTAGGCGGGGTTCTTTATAAAGTCGTCTATGCGGCTTGCAGTAACGCCAGCCTGTTGCGCTTGCATAGACGCTCGTGCGATAGCATCCTCTCTGTCATTCCCCGGACTCATCTCCATCGCTTCCATCAGGGACGCGGCGGCTTCTTGTCTCGCTAAAAGCTGCTTTTTATTTTTCGGATCTACATACTCAGGTGAGGTTGCGCTGGGGTCGCTGCTCTCAAACGTCGCTTTCAAAGCCTGTCCGGCAGGGGAGTCTGCATAAACCTTCCCATCCCCGCCCCCAGTCAGTGTTGGAGATCCCGACTCTTTTGCTGCTGGTTTGGGGGTGTCTACGGGAGTACTGGTGAGGGTAACACTCGATCCACCTCCGGTTTTTTCTCTACCAGCCGCCTGTAATGCCTGTCTACCTGCCGTTTCGATATCTCCTGCTATTTTACTTCTGCGGATATCACTGTAAAAACTGCCTTGTTTTTCGGCTTCCTTTTTAATCCCTGCTTGTTCTTCAGGGGAAAGAGAGCCGTCTGATAAGTCGAATCTTTTGTAAGAGGGGTCGTTCCTCTTCGCCATTATGTCTTTAGTCGCCTGAGAAAGTTCTCCGGGTGCTGGTGTGGTAGGTTTAGTTACAGCATCCTTGAGGGGGTTGTCTGAGGGGGTGGTAGGTTTAGTTACAGCATCCTTGAGGGGGTTGTCTGAGAGAGAACTAGAGCGTCCAGTGGGGGTATCTGTATTACCGCCACCCCCTCCCTGATCACGGACTCGGTCTACTTTTTGCTTGCGATTGTTTCTGCGTTTCTTGTTTTTCCTAGCCATGGTTACCAGAGGTGTTTACAGGCCCAGTAACGGGCTGTGGTTTTATCTTTAGCAGTTTTGCAGTTGTGTCGTGACCGAAAATTTGCTCTGCGCTTAGGGTTCTTGTGTTGTCTGAAATCTTGGTAATCTCGGTGACCGTAAGATACTTTACGGATCTTGTCACCCTCCTTGCCAAGGACTACAAACTTTTTTTTAGAAGATTTAGGGGCGCGTTTTGGTTTGTTAAAACCGGGGAAACGCTCGCCCATATACTTGATGCCCCCACCGGGAAGCCTTTTAAAGCGTTTAGAAGCCATAAATATCTTCTATTATACCAAAAAATAACGCTTGTGCTAGATTATAATTTTCATAGAATTAAATTTTTATGGCCTTAGAGATAAAGGCTTGTCTAATTCTTGAGCGATAAAATTTCTGTCATCTTCTGGGATCATTTCCATAAATAGATAATCTCGATAATAGGAGTATTTCTTATACTTTTTTGGGTCTTTTATTTTAAAGTCTTTTAACTCAGCACCTAGTTTTTTGATGTCATAAGCTAACGAAACGGGGTCTTTCAACAGGGTTATGTAGTCCAACATCAAAACGGGCTTGTTTTCTATTTTCTGAA
>Ga0209645_1000633_pt1 | contig 18071 bp, 10 predicted proteins | sample ETNvirenome_6_30_FD_184070 | JGI IMG/M metagenome (GOLD analysis project Ga0209645, IMG submission 184070) | Marine viral communities from the Pacific Ocean - ETNP_6_30 (SPAdes) (version 2) | ecosystem: Environmental > Aquatic > Marine > Oceanic | place: Pacific Ocean | collected 2013-06-19
TTTGCTCTCTTTTTACGACCGGCACAATGTGCCTTTTGTGAGAATCCTTTCGGATTGGAGCAGTCAATACTCTTTTTATATTTATTAGACCAAGACTCTTGAAACTGTTTAAAGGTTTTCATACTACTATTGCTGTTTTAGTAAATTTGAATACCGTTGATGTTGATGAAGATGGTGTTGCCAACAATCTTACATTACCTCCAGAAATATCAGTACTGAATGTGGATAAAGTCTCTCCAGTTTTCAATGTTGCATATTCAGTTCCATAGGAGTCACTACCATCATGAACAATACTAATTTCAGTTACTTGATATTCACTTCCTCTTGTGATTTGAATTTGATATTTTGCTGATCTATATGTGGATGCACTAAAACTATCTATACTTGTTTGCGATTCTGTCGTGGTAGTAGCAGAGTTTGTTATGATAGCAGAAACTGTTGGACTACCAAAGTAGACTCCACTTCTTGCAGTTACTATTCCTACAGAGTCTATATTAGTAACGTCTTCATATGTGAGTGTCCCTGCAATAGAAACATTACCATTAAAGGTAGCAGCAACACCAACAATATTATTGACTGTAATGTCTGGTGTTCCAGTTAAACCTTGAGCATTTGTTGAGACACCTGCTGTAGTAGCAAATGTAGCAATACCTGCTGATGATGCATAGTCAGAGTCCCCTCCTCCTCCACCACCACCAGAAGCATCAGCACCAATAAATGTTCCAGTTGATGCTTGATACTTTAAGAACTTACCATCTACCTTTACGCTATCTCTATCAACATCGTCAAGGAATTCAAGGCGAACTTCACCGCCTCCACCTTGTGCGTTGACAAGATTTTTGAGATACTCAAGTTCTCTGCGGATCTTGAGTATTTCTGGATCTTGAAGATTTTCTCTGACTTCTTCTTTTGACTTGATTGTCTCAAGAATCTTCAGTGCATGATCAACGGTATCTTCAACTTCCTCCTCTTCTGTTTCTTCTACAACTTCTGAAGTTACTTCTTCTTCATCCCATTCATCTTCAATCCAGTTTTCATATTCAGTTTCATCTACACCAATGACAGGTGACTTAGTTACTTCTTCAGTCTTTTCTTGAAGTTGTGCTTCAGTGAACAACCAAGACTCAAGAGCTTGAATTTGTTTTTCTTCTTTCTTTTTTTTCTTCTTATCTTCGTTTATTGATTCTTTGACTTGAGAAAACATCGAATCGATGTCAACTTCTCCCACCAGAGATCGGAACTCATCTTCCTTCTCTTTCTTTGCTTTACCTATGAGTGAAAAAAATTGTCCTAAGTCTCCGCTCATTTTTTATCCTTTTCCTTCAACAGTTTTGCTAACTCGGCAGTTGATCCAACAAACAATGCATTAGTGACATTTGATGGTCCACGGGACTGTTTCTCCTCTTCAACGTCCTTCAGTTTCTTCTGAAGATCCATTAACTTGTCAGTGGCATCTGCAACATTTTTAATTAATTGACCAGCAACTTCATATGCTCTTGGCATCTCACTTTCTTGTGCTAATTCAAGAATACCATTGATTGCTTCTTGACCCTTTTCAATTATGCTATAGAGATTACCTCTTGTATAGTCATAGTCTTTTTTGATATCATCAGAGGTCTCTTTTATCTTTTCAATTTTTTTATCAACAACTTCAGGTTGTACAATGTCTCCTGCAACATTGAACTCGTCATTTAATGTGTCAAATTTATTTGTCATTGTTATGAGATCGTACCACTAAATCCGAAGTCATCACCTTCTTCAATCAATGCGTTATCTGCTGCATTAATAACGTGTACAGGTGCCCCTCTGAGGTGCTCTGTGATGGTAGAACCATCTTGACCCCTAAGAACAGTAATCTTATTACCAGTGATAGATTTAATGAAGATCTGCTCACCTTCAATATCTATATAAGTCTTCGCAGTCAATCCACTTGCATCCTCAACCTCAAATGTCTTCAGAGTCTTAGTAATGTCTGCCGACAGGGTAGTTGCCGCATCACCAGTATAATTCTTAGTTGCTCTTGGTATAACAGAGTATGTAAGTTCTCTGACGGTATTTGTGGTGTCTGTACCAGTAAGATAACTGACAGTAGATTTTTTGATGATATCTTTGGTTGCCGAAGATACAGGACCAAATAGATATGTTTTTGCTGTAAATCTCAGAGTATAAAGAAGAACTCTTCTTGTAGTGTAGTCTCCTTCATAATCATCTTGCATTGTGATATTTTCCAGAATAACTGGGATATCACGTTTTTCTTGAATTGATTCTACTAACTCAACACTTAAACTATATGCTGGTTGGAAGTATGGTAAAATCTGTTCCACAATCTGTAAAGCATCATCGTTTAACTTAGTCATGATGCTCAGTTCAAATTGCATATTATATGGAACTGGCATGTATACTTTTTTAGACTCAGATCCATCGTCTGGATCTTTTACAGTATACTGCTGAGTTGTGCTTACTTTTCTTGATGGATCATATGTCAATCCAGTAAATTCAAATGACATTCTTGGTAATGTCATTGCAACTGACTTATTAAGATCAGCAGATTGCTCAAGTCTTGCTAAAAACTTCTGCGTTGGACCATAAGCCAGAGGGACTCTAACAGCACTGACAACATTGTCATCAGAGTTTGTTTGCTTGATCGTAATAGAGTTAAAGAGAGTACCAAAAGAAATAATGGTTCGTCTCAATATCTCGTTATAAAAATATTCAAACATTTTGAATCCCTAAGATATTATTCGGTATAATAAGGATTATTTAGGGAATACCGAATGGGTTCTGCTCAGAAAAGTCTAATATAGAGTCTGCTTCCGTTTCAATATTAATATTGTCAGCGAATCCGTCATCAACAGGATCTAAACTTGCTGACAGTAATCCGTGAGATGCTCCTGAAGTTGAACCAACAATACTTTCATTAATGGTAAACTCTCCATTAACATTACCAACTTCAAGAATGTTTGTAGTAGAGTTCCAAGTTCTAACTCTACCGGTAGTTCCACTAACAGATCCAGTAACAATTTCATTAAACACAAAGTCTCCAGAGGAACTCATGTTTGGATTGGAAATAGTAATTGTAGGTACAGTACTGTAACCTAAACCAGCATTGGTGAGTCTAATTGATGTAAGAGTGCCACCGGCACCTACAACTGCTGTTGCTGCGGCAGATACCGTGGTTACGCCGGACAAGAATACTTCATTACTGAATGTGATTGTTGGTGAAGTGGTATATCCAGAACCAGCATCTGTAAGAGTAACAACTCCAACAATGCCATCACCAATCTTGGTTGTTGCTGCTGCACCTGCTCCACCACCACCAATGAATCTAACACCAGGTGCTACAGTATATCCTGCACCAGGATTTACAATATCAACTGCTTGAACAGATCTTGCTTTTGGATTTGCACTGTCATTGCAAACAACGATTCCACCAATCATTCGAGCAGAGGCTATACCAGTAACTCCACCAGAAGGTGCAGAGGATATTCCAATTCTTGGTACGCCAGTATACCCTCCACCTCTATTAGTTACTGAAATCAGTCTGATACCACCAGAAGTAATGATACCTGTTACTGCGGTAGCGGTGACTCCAGTTCCAACTAAGGTTAAAGTTTGAGATGCTCCTATTAGAGTAGAAATTCCATCTTCAGTAAGCCCATCAGACTCTCCACCAGTGAGAGTATCATCAATCTCATCAATACCAGTATCGATAACTTCATCACCAAGACGGAAGAGTTCACACCTCAGTTCATAAACATAGTTTTTCTGTAACTGATAAAATGGTTTCTCGTGCTCTACAAATTTAATTTCAAACAAACGATCGCCAAGAGGAAAATAAATTAAGTCTCCTTCTTTTGGTCTGGTTGATAATTTGATGTTCTGCTCGTTTTTAATTAAAGGAGAAATATAAGTCTCAAATCTCTCCTTTGAAATAATTAAAGTTATTTCATTTGTTGCTTGAATACCAAACTTTGAGAGGATAGTTGTATTGTCTCCATACCCATCAAAGTTATCTACATATGCTTCAATTGGATATGCATCATCAAACTTAGATTGTATTACTTCTCTAATAATAGTATTTTCGGACAAATACTTCCTTGGAAGATAGTGTATTTCAACACCATACATCCTCAACTGTTCGTTGATTAGATCTTGAACTAAATTTTGTTCAGACCTTGATCCTTGTTGAAAATACGGATTAAGCATAATTTTAACCGATCATGTCTAAGGGAGGAAGTTCGTAAGTGTTGGACATTACCTCCCTAATAGTATCAAGTTCTTTTTGTGCGTCGTCGTAAATCTGTCTACCGTTAAGTTCAACTCCACCAGGAAGTTTTACTCCCTGGAACTTCATGAGGTTCTGTCCCCACTGACGTTTGATCAGTTGAGTAACATATCTCTTCAAGAAAGAGTCATTCCAAACTCTTGTGTAATCATTTGGATTTAGTAATCTGTAACAGTCAATAATCAAATAATCATCTTGTGTGACATCTCCCCAGTCAACATCAAGATATAGTCTGTTCTGTCTCTGATTAAATCTTATTTGTTTTTGAGTATTCAGAAGAAAATCCATATCTTCCAAATATCTTTTAGTCATAGAATATGTCAACAGTTCAGTGGAACCATAGTAGTAAATATCATTCAAAAACATCTGATATTTCACACTAAACATGTTGTTAGTCACAGTCTGTGACCCGTCATATTTGAAGATCTTCGTTATCCCAATGACTTCTGGAGGAACCTGAAGATAATTGCTATTTTCTTCAAACGAAAAGGTTACTGAGGATCCATCGATTGTGGCATCAGCAGTTGTAGTTACAATACCAACTGCTTTATTATTACCTCTTGTTCTTCCTCTGTTAATATCTGCTTCGGTTATCTTATATTTTAAAAGCGTTTGAGTTACGCCATCAAAGTGTCTTTCGTGAAAATATTGCAATGCATCATCTATTAGGTCATCAATTTGCTCATCAGCAACGTTGATTTCTAAAACTGGTGCTCCCAGTTGTCTTTTACAATAGTTTATTAGGTCCGACCTACTTGCTGGTTGAGCCATGTATACACTAATTCCTCAACTATATTTAGGGTGCTGATGAAACAGGATTAACAACCAAAATGTTTCCAGATATCAAAGGATGAACTGTTGATCCACTACCGACTTCGTGCTTAAGTAAAACATCATAAACGTACCTACCTTCTGCTGTTGCTCTTGTATTAACAGCACCTAATGATATTTTTAATTTGCCATCATACGCACTGGTAAATCCAACGGTAAAAGATGACGTAATACCAAGAGTAGCTCCAACTGCCACGCTTTTAGACATGGCGGCAGACCCACTATAGTTTGTTAAATCAAATGCTGCGTTTGATGTTGTGTTGACAACTAAATTAACTTCAAAATCTGAACCACCATACATGGTCAGATTCACACCTTTTGGTACGCCAGCATCAGGATCAAAGGTTACGTTTTTAGTTGCCATTTGGAATACCTATTGCTGCCATTGTTTCTTGTTGTTTATAATAAAGTTTACAAAAACACTTTGCAATATTTTTGATTTGCTCAATATCTCTACAACTATCTATTTCACTTGCCAACTTAGTATATTCAAAACTTTTAGATAGATTATCTAAATTAATATTATTTGGATCCATTGATTAACTCCTTTAATAGTGACTTAATTTCGTTAATATCATCCTTCATGTTAGCAACTTCATCTTCAATTGTTTGTACCTTTTGATGCTCTTTATCATTCACTTCACGTCTTGCAACATATTTTTCATGATCTAAAGAATTCATGTTCATTATTGCTCCTGTACGCGGATCCCGTCTGAGATCCGCGTGGTCTTTCACTTTATGCATCATGCTAAGGCGAGAACTCTAAGGTCTTTAACTCTTGGAACATAAGTTTGATTTGTTCCAGTAAGTAAAATCTTAATTCTATAAGATCTAAAGGTTGGTAGTTGATCAGCACTGAAGGTGTGTTCTTTGAACTCAATAGATCCACTATCAAATCCAAATGAAGGAGTCGTACCTACAAATACATCTGGATCTCCATTATTATTAGCAGGATCAATAATTTGACCTCTGGAATTAATATTGGCATATCCAGGGAATGGAACAAAGATTGGATTGAATCCATCTTTGTTGCTTATCGCGTAGAAAGCTTTAATTCCAGAATAATCATTGATGTGGGCATCAAGGATAATCTTCAGCGAAGTTGCAGGGTTTGTCAGTTTGATTTCTTTAGAAATATACTGACAAGCTGTTGGATCATCAAAAACTCCATTCACTCTTGAATCTGTTGCAATATCAGAAATCACATCATTCACTCTGTTAGAGGAGAGAATGGTGCTTACTCTCTGACCATCAAGAACAGGTGAAATATGAGAATCAGTTGTTACCATGTTGACTCTCATTTGAAGAGATTTAGATCCCTCAATATTACCCAACTTCTCATCTTCATTCACCTTAGAATAAATCATTCTGGTAGAATCAAGATAGTTTGGTGTATTGACTACCAGAGGTTCAAATCCATTATCAACATAAGGAATCTCATTACCACTGATACTCTTACCAGTAACAGTTCTTACTTCTGCACTGATAGAAGTTCCTCTTGTGGTAACATTTTGAACAATTGGTGTAATGATTTCAAATGGCATATTTTGAGTTGCCTTAATCTTAGTTCCACCAGATGACTTAGTTGCACCAATATAAAGTTTTGGATAACCAACATCGTTACTTCTGTCATCGTTATCTGAGTTGAACTTCTCAGACATATCTAACTTAATGTTGTAAGAATCATAAGTAATCGAGTTTCCGATAGAAACTTCACTTAGAGTATGAGTCTTATTGATTCTCCTCAAGTTAACTCCACCAAGTTCATACTTGAATACAGGAGTTCCGATTGGATATGTGATAGGGCCATCTCCCTGAACTCCCCTTACAATATTTCCGCCAATAGTGTTACCATTAACAGAGGTATATTCAATAACTTCTTCACCAATCATGAGATATCCAGTATTGGTAGTTCCAACACCAACATTCTCAAAAGATGTGAAGTTAGTAGCACTATCAACAGAAAGTCCACCAGTTGAATCAGATGCATAAGATGCACTCAGTTTCGTTGGTTTGATATCGGGAGAAACTCCAGAAATGATGACTCTGTTATCGGGGAAATACATTCCGTGGTTCTGATGATTGACTTTCAGATGAAGTCCATCACTATCAACATTGATGGTTGAAATTTGAATGTCACCACCTTCTCCGCCAGGTAATCCATAGTTGAGTTCAGTGGTAATACCAGCACTGTTAATATACATCATAGTCTTAGCAGCACCAACTGAGAACTCACCTTGAACATTATCAAGGATAAGTTCATTAGTCTGTCCAATACCAGTAACAGTGAGTCTTACATTTCTACCAACCGATGCATTACCGATAGTTGTGATTCCAAGAACGTCACCGACTTGATATCCATTACCACCTGCATTGCTAATGGTTGCACCACTTGCAACGATTACTCCATCAGAAACAGTGACCTCAGCCTGAGCACCTCTACCATTACCAGTCAGAGTTACAAGATTAACTCCCGTGAAGGTAAGTGATCCGTCATTTGGAGTCAAACCAATACCAGCATTTGAAATGGTAAGAGTGCCAACAGCAGTTCCTGCAGTTCCAACTAAATCTCCAGTTGCATTAGTTGTCTGTTGGAAGAAAGTATTTCCAAGTTCGTATCCAGAGTCTGCAACTGTGCTTCCAAGACCAACTCTAATTGTTCTGGAAGTTAGTTCAATTGCATCAGGCAGGAGAGTTGGAATCTGTCTGTTACCTTCAGTCAGTTCAGGACTATAGAAGTCAACGGTTCCAGAGTCAAGGAAGTCAGCTCTGTACATAATAAATTTGAGATCCTCCCATTGACTTGCTTCCCAAGTCGATGCGTTTTGAGACTTGAACAGAGATCCAAGATATGGTTGGTTGGAGATGAATGTATCACTGAGAAGATCATTCTCGCCAATTCTTGAAATATAAACACTGTACTTGGTTGAGTTAGATGCAAGAGCAATTGCATACTCTTGACCACCTTCTAAGAATACTGGTGCTTTGAATTCAATCGTAGTTGCAACAGATCCATCATCAGAAGTATCAATGTCTGCAGGATCAACAACAATCTCAGAGAAAGGAAGAATCTTCTGAGTTGGGAATCCATTCTCCATTGTTCTAAGTTGGAACACCAGGGGAACGTCGTTATCATCCTTTGTTCTAAAGTAGACATCACACTTGGTTACGAATACTCCAGTTTCTTCTTCAACTAAGAAAGACTGTGCAAGAGGGTCATACCATCCAACAATATTTTCTTGAGAAGTTTGATTGATAACCTGAGATCCTACAACTTCTGTTCCAAGATTTCTGTTTACGTTTCTTTCTTGGAATTCTTGTCTTTGTTCAACTCTTGCATTTCTGACCGAGATGATATTTTCTTGAACTGTTTCAAGTGTTCCAGAAGCTGTAAATGATTCTTCAGCAATTGTAGTTGCTACGTTTGGATCATTATCAATATCATTGGTCAGGGTAAAGACCTTAGTTCCTGTTTCAAATCTTGGATGAGTAAGAATGTTTGGATCTGGAATGAAGAAACTACCGGTCAGATTTGCTGCAAGATCAGAGACAAGTCTTACATTGGTAACGGTTGCTTCAGCACCACTGGTTGATCCTCTAAGGACCATTCCTTCTGCAACAAAACCACTGTATTCTCCTTGTGCTTCATTAGACAGAGAGAATGTATCGACGTTTAGGATGGTTGCAGTTGCAGAATACACAGCAGGAAGAGGAGATCCATTATAAGGATTCTCTCTAAACACTTGATCAGGTGCATTATATTCACCTTCTCTGTGGTTTGATTGGGCAACTCTAAATGTAATTCTTGGTCTTCTTCCTCTTTCAACTGGACCAAGACCAGTATCAACCATTCTACCAATTACAGTTTCTCCAATCTGGAATGTTCCAGATGTCATTTCAATCTCAAGAAGTTTAGGTACACAATATTTGGTTACATTTTCACCATCAAAGAAACCATACATTTGAGTCAATGGTTTCATTCTCTTAGAAACGAACTCAATGTTTCTTGATCTCATGGTTGCGATCAAGTCTCTGCTTACAGTTCTGTCTCCAACAGACTCTCTATCAAACTGTTCAGTAACAACTGTCTGTAAACCAGTTCTTGATTCAACTCCAGTTTGAATAGTTTCTCTTAACGTGTCCTCTATAGTAGTTGTAGTTGTAGTTTCAAGAATTCTTGCAGGGTTTCCAAAACCTCCACTAAAGTTATTGATCCAACCACCAACACCTCTTCTACCACCTGTTGTAGTTTGAGTTCTTCTTCTTGTAGACTCATTAAATTCAAATCCAGTCCAGTTAGTTTCCCATGCATTCCAAACGATAGGAGCAAAACCAGTTTGTGGGTCAAGACCTTCAGTTCTTTCAAGGAGAGTAACTGTTGATGCATAATCTCCCTCAACATCAATAATTTTTGCGTCAAGACGTACAGTATCTACCCAGGTATCAGAGGCGGGAGTAAGTTCCATCGTTCCCTGCCAGAAACTGATCAGGAAAGGAGTAACACTTTCAGTTCTGGTAGCAAATGGTTGATTGATGTATTCAACTTCACTATAATCAAGAGTAATTACATCATTTGCCTTTCTGATATTATTACCTTCAATAGTAGCAAAGTTGAGATCTGCTGTTGGATCAGTATTAACAACTGGACCGAAGATAAGATCAACTGAGTTTGTGTAATGTCTTGGTCTTAATTCTTTGTGTGCCCTGTCAATGCTATTTTTAATTCTAAGTCCGTCTTCTTGTGGTGTAAATCCAGTAAAATTATCAACAAAGAAACCAGACTTAAATCTATTCAAACCATCAGCATCTGCAACAAACATGTTTGCAGTGGTAGTTTCCAGAGTGGAAAGAGATGTATAATATTCAAGACTTGAAATTCTATTTTCAAGTTTCTTAATATCAGTCATTCTGAATCTCTTATGTTCTAAGAATCTAAGAGATGCTTGCTTGACATTGTATAAGAATGGGGGCAGAGTAATTTCAGCAACTTCAAGTGCTTCATCGATTGGGTTTGGTCTCTGAGGAAGCTCTGATGGAGTTCCATATACAACTTGGAACTTACCTTTCTTGTCTAAAAATACTCTATCAATTCTACCAAGATAATGAGAGAATGTTGTAAGAATTGCCTCATCGGATGATAAAGCATTAGTTGCAGAGTTTCCTGCGGCATTAAATGTTCTTCCAAGGAATTCCAGTGGTGATCTACCACCTTCCGCTACAGTGTACTCTGAAACTCTTGGACGAATATCAATCATATCAGAGTTTGCAAATCCATTTACGGATTTGATCTGAGTTGCATAATCAAAATTCTTATATGATTCTACAGTTGTGATATCACCATTATCAGTAGATTCATAAGAAGCACTCAGATAGTAGATCTTGAGTTTTTTGGCAGGTGCAACAGATCCCTCTTTTCTTTCAAGTCTCGCATGATCATAGAAAGTTTCTTCCTGACCAGTTCTAAACTTAAAGTTTCCAGAAATATCAAAACTGTCAGAATTTAAAGTAGAAACAATTCCCTGAATTGCAGTCTCTTGGAAGGTGACAGTTTCTCCTTCTGCAAACTGAATATCATTCTTATAGATGAACGAAATTTGTCCAGAGGTCAGTTTTTCTGCAACAATTGCCTCAGCTCCCGTTGTTTCACCAATAAAAGATTCTCCAACCAACAATTCAGCAGTGGTTGTAGATGTACTATTAATGTCGGACAGAGTAACCTTTGGAGCAGTCGCATTATTTGTATCTGCAGATTCAAATATACCATGAATCTCAATGACATCTGGAACATTCAGAGAAATTGTATGATCCTGAACTCTTGTTCCATATGGATAATTTCCATTTCCATAATCAAGTCCATCATTCAGAGTTGTGGATCCGATACCAGATGCTTGGTTGTTTGACTTGTCAACAATCAGAGTTTTGACTCTGTTCTTGATTTTAATCTTAGATGTTGGTTTTACTTTCTTAAGTGATGCAATCAGAGTGGCACCAGTATCATTAGAACCAAGACCGTAGATATTCAGTCCAGTTCCTGCAGTATTGATTTCAATCTTATCAGCAGATAATGCTTCTGTAGTTCCATCAGATCTAATCAGTGCATATCTCTCTTCATCAAATGGTAAGAAAGATTCATTTGCTGCAGCAGTGATTTGAGAAGAAAGTTGATTAGAAGTGATATCAACACTGAAGGTCTTTCTTATTGTAAGACTTGCATCACTAAGATCAACAGCAGCAACATCAGTTTTGGGTAACATCGTATAAAGAGTATTATCAGAAGATGCATCAAGTTTTGTAGTCACCAATCTAAAGTCACTAACATTGATACTTGATGTTGGAAGAGCTCCTGCGACAACTCCAGGAACTACAGTAACTGCTTCAACTGCAATAGTATCTGTTCCAACACTTGTCACTCTGGACATTGTTGGATCAGTCAGAGTTGCTGCTGAGTTTGTATATTCTACAAGATCACCAACTGAAAATGCTGATGGGAAAGCATTATTAGAACTTCTTACCGTGCTAACTCCACCAGATGCAGCAGTAATCGTCGCTACACCAACAATAATAGATGGTGATTGAATAACGTCAGCATTGAAGGTATTAATACCAGTGTTACCATCATTGGTTGCATATACAGACTTAACATCTGCCAGTGTATGTGCTGTTACTGCAATAGCAATTCTTCCGTCAGGTATACCATCAAAGATAAGAGCTTCGTTCTGTATGAAGTCTCCTTCTACTTCATACACTGTCAATGCAGTTCCTACAGTTACGGCGTCTTTCAGGAATCCAGTAGCACCACTATTAGATCCTTTAATGAAGGTTGGAACAGAAAGGGTAGTTGACTGATTGAGAGACAGATGAGTTACAGTCTGCACATCATACAGCGAAAGATCCCATTCATTTAAACTACCATTGTTAGCATCGTATGATCCAGATTCCAGTCTGTAGTCATAGACTCTTGCAACACCAATTTCTCTTCCTACAGGGGAAGTATCAGAAGTTAAACCAACTCTTTGGTCTCTAAGACTAAGAACATATGTATTACCAATACCAATGTCAGGTGCTCTAAGAGTTCTGTTTACTCTTAGAGTTGGACCAGTATTGTATATAATAGACTGATCTGAGATTGTTTTTGTTGTTCTTGGTTTTGGAACATCGATGAAAGTCGTGCTTGCTACATCAATATCGTATCCACGAACAAATGCTCTACCTGGAGAGAACTTATAAAGTGCCAGGTCATCAGTCGGAATCTGACCACTGGAAGTTAATTGTCCTACGTTATATACTCCTCTATTACCTCTTCCGTTGTTTAATGACTCATGAACGGAAAGATCAAATGCTTTAACATAATAGTCACCAGATTCTGCATAGGTTCTTCTGGCAAGAATATCTGTCCAATCTTTAAATCCTGGTCCTCCACCAAGATCACCTCTTCTGGTTTGAGATTTGATGTTGCCATCTTCAATAATTGATAATTCAACAAACTGATTGTCGTCATAATCAGTTAATGCTTTTTTAAACAGACTTACAGAAATTTTAAGTCTATCTGCACCAGGAGCTGAATAGTTATTAAATCCCTGAGAATTGTCATTCAGAGTTTCATCTGCATCTGCATTGACAATCTCTTCTTGAACAAAGAGACCAACTCTATAGTTGGGGGTGTCTCCATATTGATCAAGAATTAATGTTTCAGTATTTACGTTTACAAAAGTTCCACGAATGAAATATACACCTTCCTGAATCTGGAATGCAGAACCTGTTACTGCTGCTTCATTTCCGATTGTAGTTGCAAATGGAGATCCAGCAGCAATAGTGGAATTGCCAAGAAGACCAGATGCAATAATTTCATTACAAGTTAAGTTTTCTCCATCAGAAAAAACTTGAGTTGAATTATTAGTTGTACTTGAATTCAGATAGTTGATATAAAGAGTTAGGTTCCCCCTTTCAGAATCTTCTGGAAGAAGAACTTTATCTACAACAGCACTTACTCCAGATGTCTCACCAGTAATTTTGGTTCCAACCAACTGCTCAGCATATGCAGCAACAGGAACTCCAAGATAGGTATTTTGCAGTTGAATACCATAATACAGTTGAGTATATCCAGTATTACCGGGAATTACCTTAGCACCTTCTTTAAAAAAGTGCTGACCAAACTTTTCAATCTGATTCTGAAGAATAGACTGTAAAGTAGTTAATTCTCTTGCCTGGACGGGATATCCAGGCTTAAATAAAACTCGGTGAAAGTCGTTAGCAGGATCAAAGTCGTCAAAATATGGGGCTACATTGAGATTTGTTTGCTGAGACATAATTCTTTAGAACTGCAAAATGATTTTAATATCTTCTTTTTGGTTAGATGATCTGGTAATTGAGGGTCTGTTATCAACGTAGATAATATTTCCTGCATGTTTTTTAACTTCAGGACCCGCAACCCCACTGGTAAATGACTGACCAAGATAATATGTCCTATTATTTATTACGGTAGTTATACCCGTGAACGAAGTGTCAATAGCCAGATTGGATCCGCTTGAAGGAACAATTGTCACACTTCCTCCAGCATCTGGAGAAGCAGTGAATGCTCTCAAATCAAATCCATAAGTTGGATTTGTAATCCCAATTCCAGCAGTTGTAAAACCAGCAAGAGATCTATCTTGCCAGTACTTTAAAACTCCTGTTGTTGCATCATAATTAACAACTCTACCTACAGCAGTAGATCCAGTTGCGACAGTTTGAGTGAAATATGAATCAGCAGTAAAAGCAGCAGAACTATATCCAGTTCCAGTCAATTTAAGTGCATTGAGAACACTTGCCTTATCTGAGGTTAGAACATTTCCAGTAGAAACTTCTGGATTCTCAACTATACCAACTCTTGCGATTTGGTTCCCAGTAATAAAGTCTGGATTTTCATTATCGTTTTCAATTCTTGAATAAAGAAGAACGTTATATGCACCAAGTTCTCTGTAGATATCTGCACCATGTCCACCCTGAGGTGACATAATCACATCAAATGTTGGAATGGTAGTACCAGTTGGAACACCACCTGCTTCGAGATTCAAACTTCCATAAGAATATCCAGATCCTTGATTAGAAACAGTTACTCCACTAACCTTAGAGTCTGCACCAACCGTCAGGGTGCATTCTGCACCAGTGCCATCACCCTGAATAGGAACTCTTGTGTATGTCTGGTTAGCAGTTCCAAGACCAACACCAGAGTTAGTTACGGTAACAACTTTAATAGATCCATCAACTGCGTTGTCTCTTACCGCAGCATTATCAGTAGAAGTTGACCAATCTGCAGGAACAGGCATAAAGTCTGTAGATTCAAACTTTACAACCTCGTTTGGTTTGATAGTATAAAGATATTTCCAGAGATATCCATCACCACTTGAACCAGCAGATCTTGGTTCTAAGTCAGTAAATGTGGGTTCATCAAGAGATGGTTTACCGTTTGGATTATTCGGATCAGTTCCATTTTGTAGGCAGGCATATATTCTGAAATCACTATTCATTACATAGTAAAATGCAGAATATAAGTTAGTGGCACCAGAAACGGCTGCAGTGTTCGTGACACTATAATCATGTCGGTACATATCATACGTTGTACCAGAGGTCCAAGTCCTCTTAGGTATGACTTGTCTCACGTCACCTGCATTGATTTTTTTCAATGCAACCATGGTGTCCCAATAATCATTCTCCTGAGAGAAGTTATCCTTGGGAGCAGGTGGATTGGAATCCCAATCATCCTGATAATCAGCGGGGTTTGGTAGACCAATAAAAGAATAGTAAGAATTTGAACTGGATGTGATTCCAGAGACAAAATTCTTCGCATTCAAAATTCTAATTTGATCAGTTATAATTGCAGCCATTTTGTGCCAACTTAATGGAAGTTTTTTTTATTTATTATGTATTGGATACGATGTAATTCTTGGACTTCAATTGTTGAGATCTTTCGACCCTCATTCCTGTGTTAATTCCAATAATTCCACCAGATGTATAAGCAGAGTAAGAGTTGCTTGCCGCTCTTGACGCCATGACCATCTTACCCCAACTGTATTCTCCATAACCTGCAAGAGTGGTTGTGGAGATTGTTCCAGCAGTTCCGAACGCGAAAGTATCATCAATATTTACAAATACTCTTCTGAATACAGAAGTTCCAATTCCAATGATATTCCGTTCAACATTTTGAACGCTTTGAACAACGTATACATTGTCGATAAAGGACTTACCAACACCAGCAGTAGAACTGTCTATATGATCAATCGATGTAATAGATGTAGTTGCAGATCCAACGTTAGAGTTGGAAACAATAAAGTAATCATTTACACCTAAAGAACTCAGAGTTACGGCAGTTCCGACGATTGTTGTTTCTCTCAGTTTGGATTCATATGGGATGTGAAGATCAAAGATAAACTGAGTAGTAACTCCACTGACAGTTGTGGTTCCAAATCCAACAATGACTCCAGAATCACCAAGATAATCTGTAATCAGATTTTCTTCTTCATCATCAGTTGGAGGAGAAATCAATACTACAGGTGGTTTATCCGTAGTGTATCCAGTTCCAACATTAGTTAGGGTCAAAGCAGAAATAGTTCCACCTGCGCTAATCGTTACCCTTGCAGTAGCAGTTGTAAGTCCTAATGTCACATCTTGCTGTGCAGTTCCACCGATACTTACAGTAGCAGTTGAATATCCCACACCGCCATCAGTTATGACCAGAGAAGATATTGTTCCAGCTGCACTTACCACAGCAGTCGCAGATGCCCCAACTTTAGTAACTTGTGATACAAACTTAACTTTCTCTTGGAAAGTGAGACTTGTATCATTTTCATTTTGTCCGTTGAACAGAGGTCTTACTCTATCAACGTAGATCATTGTAGATCCGATACCAACGGACTTAGTGATATATGCAAAAGGATAGATGAGAGGTTCATACAACTCTCTATCTTTTCCTACACGCTTCTCATCAATAATCTTGTCCTCAGTCTGTCTACACCATACGACAGGTCTAAACAGCGATTCATCTGTGGTATTACCTGGTCCAAAATATGGGAATGTTTGAACTTGGTCAGTAGAATTAACGTTAGTAACAGTTCTTGCATCCTCTTGTAAGAACTTGTCCTGTCCACGAGCAGGGTCGTATCCAAGAGTTAGTTCATCACCTTTCTTAACTGTCTCAATAACCTCTCTAAGGATAACGTCAGTATCATCACCCGTTCCTTTAAAGAACAGAATCTTACAAGTATCACCAACCTTGGGAGGCTCTGCGAAGGTAATAACACTACCACCTGGGAACTGATAACCTTGTCCAGGTTCCTGGAGAATATCGTTAACAGTTACGATAAGGACTTGTTCAACATCAACCTTAGATCCTCTTGGTGCTCTGATGGAAATTTGATTACCTGCAAGAGTGATATTAAATGCCTTGGTAACACCATCAAACAGAGCAGATGGATCATCAAGTGCTTGCAGAACACCTACACTCCATCCGGTGAACTCATCAGAGAATACCTTCTGAACATCTAATTCAAACTGATTAAATGTGCCAGAAGTAGGAATTCCAGTTAAACCACCAACAGGGATGGTCAGGATTTCTCCTGGTTTATATCCAACACCTTTATTGTTAATTGAGAAGTCAATTACACTTGAACCATTGCCAACAACAATATCAACCGTTGCATTTAGTCCAGAGTTTGCAGTTCCAACATAGTTAAGAGGAATGTTGGTGTAGGACAGAGGATCATCTACAAAGATACTCAGAGGTCTATTAACCTCACCGCATCTATTATAGAAGTGCGGGCAAGTTGATACTCCAGTATTAGTTTCAAAAGTGGTAGCATTAATAACTCTCAGAACACTTGATCCATTAGCTGCCGAATCAGTTCCACTTGCAGAATTATTCTTCATTCGTGGTGCGATGATTGCACCTTGAACTGTTCCTCCACTCTGATAGAATGTTGGAACCGTGGAAAGTCCAGTATTGACAACAAACTGAGTTGTACTTAAAACTTGAGTAACCTTTACTCCACAGTATGCGGGATCAGTTGTTCTTGGATATGTATGAGTGCTTCCACCACCATCAAGACCACAAGTCATTGCAATTCCAGTAAGGATAACATCTTTTCCTACCAAGAATTGGTGTGCTCCAGATGTAGTGATAGTTGTTACACCAGAATTATTATCATAAAGAAGATTTGTAATATTCTTTGGTGGAGAATATGTACAAGTGAATGCAATACCAGATAGTTTAATTACTTCACCAGCAGAAAGTCCGTGCGCTGTAGATGTAGTGACAGTGGTTAAACCAGTGATAGAACTATATCCAACATTAGTGATGGACTTTTCTCCATAGAATATTGCAGAGGTGTTGGTCAGACTAATGTTTGTGGAAATATGTCCACCAACAATAGTTGCAAATCCAACATGATAAGTAGAGGTTTCTATTCCAACACTTGTAGATCCTGCACTAATATTGACGATACCAATTTGTGGATTGTCAATGGTAATCCTGGCCTGAGTTCCTGATGCTATTGCAGTGCTGATAGTATCACCAGTTCCAATTCTTACGAAAGTTGATGCGATAGAAACAATTGTCGCAGGAACAAATGCGGTTCCCACTCCTATAGTGCAGTTAGATCCAGTATTAAGAGTGCTAAGAATGTCAAATACACTGTTAACATTATCAAGATATAATTCAGTTGATCCCACTCCAACTGGATGAGAAATATCAGTTAGAATTTCATACTTCGTAGATGCACGATATCCAGAACCACTATTCCCTATTGCAATTTGAGAGATTGTTCCTGCACTTGAAACAACAGCTGTCATACCTGCAGATACCAATGGTTGATATCCAGAACCCTCAGTAGAACCAACAGAGAGAAGAACACCACCAAGAGGAAGGTTAGATGTATTTGCATCAGTTGTTGTAGAAGATGCTGTTCCAGTAAAGGTGATAGTG
>Ga0209645_1000634_pt1 | contig 18065 bp, 28 predicted proteins | sample ETNvirenome_6_30_FD_184070 | JGI IMG/M metagenome (GOLD analysis project Ga0209645, IMG submission 184070) | Marine viral communities from the Pacific Ocean - ETNP_6_30 (SPAdes) (version 2) | ecosystem: Environmental > Aquatic > Marine > Oceanic | place: Pacific Ocean | collected 2013-06-19
GAGCAGCGGCAGGAGTTTGGCGACCTGCTGAAAATCAACAAGCAGATGTCCGACGACTACCAGCCCGGCTCTCTAATTGGCAACACGCAGCGTCACCTACAGCATGTGGCCGAAATCCCGAACGTCGTGTACAATCATCTTCTGGAGAAGTTCGGCCCGATGCGCGAAAACCCAAAGGCGTGGAAGGCTTGGCTCAACGACAGTGAAAACCGGGCATTTAGGACAGGCGGCGGGATGTTATAATGGCTATTACAACATACAGCGAACTAAAGGCCACGATAGCCAGCTTTCTCGCGCGTGACGACCTGACCGGCGTCATCCCCGACTTCATTAAGCTGGCCGAGGCCCGCGTGTCCCGCGAGCTTGAGACGCGGGAGCAAGAGAAGCGCGCCACCGCGACGCTTGAGGTGGGCGACGAGTACATCGCGCTGCCGACGGACTTGCGCGAGGTTCGCGAGGTTAAGCTCAACACGACGCCGATCACGGTTTTGTCATACCAAAGCCCGTCGAGCCTCGACACCAGCTACTCCAGCGCCGGCAACGGCAAGCCCAAGGCGTTCAGCGTCGTGGGGCTGGAGATGAAGTTGCGCCCCGTGCCGGACGCCGCTTACACCGCCGAGATCGTCTACACCGGCACGCTGCCCGCGCTGTCGGACACAAACACGCCGATCACTTTCACGCGCCACCCGGACCTCTACCTTTACGGCGCGCTGACTGAGGCATATACATACCTTCTGGATGAGGCCAGATCGTCGCAGTACGACGCAAAATTCACGCGCATCATTCAGGAGATACACATTGACGAGGACAGGTCGTTCTATGGTACTGGACCCCTCGCTGTGAGATCAGTGTACCAACGCCAGAACGTAGCAGCGGAGAACTAGCATGTCTGCAATGTCAAACTACCTTGAGAATGAAATTCTCGACCACATCCTTGGGACCGGCTCCTACACGATGCCAAGCGCCGTATATGTCGGCCTGTCCACCGGCAGCTTCGGCGATGACAACAGCGGCACCGAGTTGAGCGGGTCGGGCTACGCGCGCGTCGCGGCCACTTTCAACGCGGCTGCGTCCGGCACCGCCGACAATGCCTCGGCGATCCAGTTCGCTGCGGCGACAGGCTCGTGGGGCAGCGTCTCGCACTTCGGGATTTTCGACGCGGCGTCAAGCGGCAACCTGCTGATCCACGGTGCATTCACCACCGCGAAGACGATTGAGAGCGGCGACATCCTAAAGATTGACGCGGGCGACCTCGACATCAGCGCCGACTAAAGGAGCGTTCTGTGGCGACGCTTGAGGAGTTAGATAACTGGGGTACGATGGATGCCATCGACAGCTTCGGCAATCTGGAGCAGCTTGACAGCTTGACGCTCCAGCAGCCGACCGCTGCCGTGTCTTTTTCCGCATCCGCCACCACCACGGTCAAGCGCATCCTCGCCTTCGCCGCCGCAGTTACGGGCGCTGCATCCGTTGCCGCCTACGCCTCGTTCATCGCGCGCTTCACTGCGGCTGTGTCGGTCGCTGTGACCAGCACGGCTGCGGTCCTCCGCATCAGGCCATTCGATGCAAGCGCCGCAGTGTCGGGCGCTGCGACGGGCGTGGCGTTCTCGATCAGGGGTGTGCTGTCCTCCGTCAGTGCCGCCGTGACCGCAGCCAGTGGCAACGCGGTGACGTTCGTAAACTCTGGCGCAGCCGCTCTGGCAGTTACAACATCGACGCTGGCCCACCGTCTCGGCGACAGGTGGAGCGTCGTCCCGTCAGAGAATGAGACGTGGACAAATATACTGGCGTTCCCGGCGACGCTTGAAGACTTGGACGACCTCGGCCCTATGGATGGCCTCGACATATATGGGTCGCTCGAAGACTTGGATGACCTGAGCGAGATCATCCCGAACCTAGCGTGGACCGAAGTGTCCACCGGCACAGAGAGGTGGGCCGTTAAATGATACAGTTCGGCGCTTGGCTGCCAGATCAGGCTGACCTATTGAACCCCGGCGTGACGGTGGCCACTAACGTGCTGCCGGCGGCAAACGGCTATCACTCGATGAGCAGCTTCGTGCCGTACTCGAACGCGGCCACAGGCACAATCAAAGGCATCTTCGCGGCGAAGGACAGCGACAGCAACACAAAGCTGTTCGCCGGCGACGCGACGAAGCTGTACCTTCACGCATCATCCGACAACGACCTTGACGACATCAGCAAGGCTGGCGGGTACGACCTGACCGACTTTGAGCGCTGGCGCTTCGTCCAGTTCGGAGATGACATTATTGGCGTCGGTGGTGTGGGTGAGGAGCCGCAGGTATTTAACCTCGGCACGTCCAGCGCATTTGCTGACCTTGGCGGCACGCCCCCGAAGGCCGAGTTCATCGCCGTCGTGCGCGACTTCGTGTGGACCGCGAACGTAGACAGCGGGTCGGGCCGCGTGCCTTATCAGTGCTACTGGTCCGGGTTCAACGATCCGACAAGCTGGGTCGCTGGCGTTAATCAAAGTGACTTCCAGAACCTGCCGGACAGTGGTGCTATTACCGGACTGGTCGGCGGCGAATACTGCACAATTTTGACCGAGCGCGCCATTTTCCGCGCCACCTACACTGGGCCGCCGCTGATCTGGCAGTTTGACAAGGTTGTGTCCGAGCGTGGCTGCGCCTTCAAGGAGAGTGTCTGCAACGTCGGCTCGACTGTGTTTTTCCTAGATAATGACGGATTTTATGCTTTTGATGGGCAGCGCGTTTCTCCCATTGGAAGCGAAAAAATCAACAATTTCTTCAAGCAGGATTTTGACAGTAACTACGACTACCGCATGTCCGCGTCGGTTGACCCGATCAACGAGGTCGCGATGTGGTCGTATACCTCGACGCAGTCTCCGTCAGGCCAGCCCGACAAGATCATTATGTACAACTATGTGCTGAACAAGTGGTCGCTGGCTGAGGTGGAAGCCGACTTGCTTGCGCCGATGTTCTCGTCCGGATACACGGTTGACGCACTCGATAATCTTTCAGCAACGGTTGACGGCCTGAATATTCAACTAGACAGCCGTTTCTTCAAGGGTGGTCAGTATTTCTTCGGCGGCGCGTATGGCGACAAGATTTATACCTTCACCGGCGCGCCACTTGCCGCAACGATTGAGACGGCGGAGGCACCTCTGTCCACCGGCAAACACTCGCTGATTACGCGTGTCTACCCGTACTATGAGGACGGCGACGTGACCCTAGCAATCGGCACCAGAGCGTCTCAGGACGCGACGCCAGTGTTCACTGCGGCGACCGCGCCAAACGACGCCGGCTTCTCTCCATTCAGGGCGCAGGGACGATACCACCGGGCGCGCATGAACATATCGGGCGGCTGGGACAAGGCGCTCGGCATTGACATCGAGGCGCGGGAGATAGGCCGGCGATGACGACGCGCACCGCAAACTTTCGCAGGCTCAACCCAGTCACGGCCACTACGCGCGAGATCGCCGAGCTTCTCAACCGCACTATCGACGGCGGCTTGAATAGCTGGGATTATGTGACGCTGGCGGCAAACGTGACCGAGACGACACACACCGACCCGCGCTTCTCGACTGAAAGCGTGGTATTTTTTACTGCAATCAATGGGTCGCCGTCGCACTTTCAGCCTTACATCAAATCTACCTCAACTGATGGAACGATGAAGATTGGACACAGCAACCACGGACACACACAAGAGTTCGCCTACCTTATTATCGGGTGACGACCGTATGGAGGAGCATTGGCAGCGCTGCCGGCGCTACATAGAGGACGCGCTGGAGTATGCGGGCGGGTCGCACACAATCGACGACGTGTGGGACGCGGTGTGCGAGGGCAAGGCCCAGTTCTTTCCGCTGGATAAGTCTGCTATAGTGACGGAAGTGGTTGACTACCCGCAGAAGGCTATGTGCCGGATTTGGCTTGCGGGCGGAGACCTAGACGAGTTGATGCAAGCGGAAGTCGCAATCGCCGCGTGGGCCAAGACGCTAGGTTGCGACGGGATGGAGATCATCGGGCGCAGGGGTTGGTCTCGACAACTTAAAGACTACCGGCAGAGTGCGGTGGTATTGATGAAGGATTTCAGTGATGAGTAAAGGCGGCGGAACCACAAGGCAGGTCACGCAGACCATTACGGACCCGACCACGGCTCCGTTCAAGGAGTTCGGACTGGCCGAGGCGAAGCGCCTCTACGAGCAGGGTCCGATGCAATACTACCCCGGCAGCACAGTTGTCGGCTTCTCGCCTGAGACCGAGATGGCGCTTTCGGGCTTGCGCCAGAAGGCCATTACCGGGTCACCGTTCATCGGTGCGGTTCAGGACGTGGTCATGCAGAACCTGATGGGCACAAACCCGCTGCAAGCTGCCGCGTTCCGCCCTGCGGTTGAGGCGGTCGAGACGCAAGCGGCCAAGGCCGGGCGTTACGGCTCCGGCTACCAGCAGCGCGCGGTCGCTGAGGCGCTCGCCCCGATGGCGTATCAGGCGCAGCAGCAGGCTATCCAGCAGGCACCGATGGCGCGGCAGTTCGGCTTCGCTGACCTTGAGACGCTTGCCGGCATCGGCGCTGCCCGCGAGGCGCAACAGCAGGCGGAGTTGAGCGCTGATATCGAGAAGTTTCAGTTCGAGCAGCAGGCACCGCAGGCGGCGCTTGCGAACTACCTCGCCTCGGTTCAGGGCGGTCAGCTTGGCATGCAGCAGATCACGCCGTACTACAGTAACCCGCTGGCGAGTGGCCTGTCAGGCGCGCTTGGCGGCGCAATGTTGGGTGGTCAGATACCGGGGCTTGGCCCGCTCTACGGCGGACTTCTCGGTGGCTTGGCTGGGTTCACAGGAGCGTAAGATGGCAGTTAGACCCGGACAACTTGCTTTTATGCCGCCAGAGATGGCGCGACGCCTCTTCTTGCAGAGGACACAGCCAGCAGCGCCGACATCTCAGGTCCAGCGCCGCACTTATCCGACTTATGGGACGGGGCCGATGGCTGGGCAGCCGAAACCACCCTATATGGACGCGACCCAACTTGCCGCCGCCGCTGCTCAGGCGCGCACCCCGATGCGCCTTCCTATGCCGATGGAACAAGCCGCGATGCGTGCGGCGCAAATGCCCGGCGCGATGCAAGCGTCACCCGCAGCACGCGCAGCCCCCACTATCGGTCAGCGCCTTGGCACTGCCTTCCGCCAGCCCCTGACGTCGCCCACGGGTATGGGTATCATGTCCGCCGCCCTGACCGGGCTTGAGCAGGCTGGCCCGCAGCCCGTGCCGACCTCGACCGGGCAGATACTGGCGCGGATGGGCGCGGCTGGCTTGCAGGCTTATGGCAGCGCGCAGGCTGCGGAGCGCGAGAGAAAAGCGGCTGAGGCTGAGGCGGAAAGACAGCGACGCGCAGATGAAGCAACAGCGGAATACAGGCAGGCACAGCTTGATCTGAAAAGGCGAGAGATAGAGGCTGACGCTGCCGCAGAAAAGGCCAAGGCACAGGCAGAAGCGGCAAAGGCGCTACTGCCAGACGTCAAAGGCGAAAGCACTCTCCGCAAGGAATATGACACACAAAGCAAGGGCTTTGTGACGGCTAGGCTTGGGTTTGAAAAGCTTCAGGAGGCTTCACTTGGTGACCCTAGCGCTGCCAAAGACCTGTCATTGATTTTTGGCTACATGAAATTGCTTGATCCAACTTCTGTCGTTAGAGAAAGTGAACAAGCCAGCGCATCTAACGCCGCAGGCGTCCCTGAACGGGTCAGGAATATTTGGAACAGGCTTCTCACGGGTGAGCGTTTGACACCTGAACAAAGGTTAGACTTCATTTCTTCAGGTCGGCGGCTGTTCCTGCCATACATAGCCGATCAGACAGAAAGGGAAGAGTTTTACGGGAGCCTTGCGAAGGAGTACAAATTTAAGGTTGATCGCGTCGTCCCGACCAAGCTGCCTGACAAAGGCTCTCGCACCAATCCATACATTTACGCAAATGAGGCTGAGGCCGAAGCCGCTGGTCTGACTGGCTTTGCTTACATAGGCGGCAGGTTTGTGGAGATTACAGAATGAAGTTCAGGTATCTTGATCAAGCGCCAACCGCAGAGCAGATGTTCGGCGGACTTGTTCGCGGGGTAAGCGAGCCAGTCATCAGGGGTGTAGAAGAGCGTCTAACGCGCGACTATGCCAGAGATATGGGGCGCGCCGCGCTCCAAGGCTTAACACTTGGATTTGGCGACGAGATTGAGGCGTTTTTGGGCTCTCTCGGCGACGCGGAATACACAGCGCTGCGCGACAAGATCAGATCAGATATGGCGCGGTTCCGCGATGAGAAATCAGCAGAAGCGTACCTCACTGAAATCGGATCATCCCTGCTGGCCCCCGGCGGGTTAGCTAAGGTTCTTGGCGGCGGCGCAAAAGCTATGATCGGCGCTGGCGCGGCAGGCGGAGCGCTTGCTGGCGCAGGGTATGCAGAAGAGGGCAGAGACGTTCCAGCCGGGATGATGGTCGGCGGTGCTATAGGCGCAGGCGGTGCTGCTGTTGCCCCAGCTATTCCTGCGGCTCAGCGTGCCCTGCGAGCCGCTGGCATTAGACTGACGCCGGGCCAGCTTTATGGCGGGGGGATAAAGACGGCGGAGGAGGCGCTGACGTCCTTCCCAATTATGGGCGCTGGGATCAAGCAGGCGCAAAGACAAGCGATTGAGCAGACGCCAGCCTTTCTATACAACCGCGCGCTCAAGGATATTGGCGTCACTATCCCTGTGACGATGACACCACGCGCTGCCGCCAGCAGGGCTAGGGCTGAAATTCGGCGCGCATATGAAAATGTATTTTCGGACGCAAGAATAAAGCTGGACGACGAGACGCTTGACGCTGTTGAGCAGGCGGCGAAGGCAGCGAGGAAGCGCCTCGGCAAGGAGCAAGAGGCGGCGGCGGAAGACCTAGAACAAGTTGTGCTTGATAAACTAACGGACGCGGCTGATGAAAACGACACAATCTCGGCAACGGCCCTGAAGGATATCCAATCAAAGCTGGGACAAGATGCTGCGGCAGCCGTTCGGCAAAACAACTTCGCCCGTGCCGATGCTATTGATCAGGTTGACGCAGCATTGCTCGGCATCTTCGCAAAGCAATTCCCTGAGAAGGCAGCCCGTCTAAAAAATCTAGACAGCGCATATAGCAAGTATGTGCCGCTGCGCCGCGCTGCCTCTATGGCAGACGAAAGCGCCTTCACCCCGGCTCAGGCTCTGCGCGCGGTGCGGGCTGAGGAGCGACGCCTTGGTGCGACGGGACTGGGACGCCTTGAGGCGGGTGAGGCGCGCATGCAGCGCCCTGCTGAAGTCCTGAAGCGCACAATGGGCGGTGGACTTCCCGAAAGCGGCACTGTGCCGCGATTGCTGAGTTCTATGGCGCTGATGGGCGCTGGAGGGGTTGGCGGCATGCCCTTCGGCATGACAGAGGAGGGCGCTGCTGGCGCTCTTGGCTTGGGGCTTGTGGGGCGCGGGCTTTATACTCGTCCCGGTCAGGCTTTTCTTAGCAGGCTGGCAATCCCCGCAACGGGTGCAGTTATGAGAGCGCCAGCCACGGCGGGCCTCTTGAGTGAGCAAATCGCAGGGCCGACGCAGGAATTGCTCCTCGGACCCTCATACCCATAACCCCCGCGCCGTGATAAACTGAGCGCAGCAACGAAGGAACACACAAGATGGCCAAGGACAAGCTGTCCCAGTACGACAATGTAGCCGCCTCGAACACCGACGTCGGCGGCGTCAACCTGTCCGAGGGTGTGATGGTTCCCAGCGACCTGAACAACGCGCTCAGGGAAATCATGAGCCACCTCGCCGACTTCGCCGACGGCACCGAGGCGGTTGACGTCATCAACTCGCCCATCGTCAAGGCAACCAACACCAACGCCGCTGACGACGGCACGGACGTCGCGATCCAGATCGGCGCAAGCACTGACTGGACGGTTCTGGTGACCTCGTCCGACGAGCTTGTCTTCCGCCATAACAACGCGGCGAAGATGCTGCTGACCACCACGGGACACCTAAAAGTGGTCAACGACGTCACCGCGTTCGCTGACCTCTCGGACTACAATGGGGCGTAGTGATGGCGGTTGACGGCGGCGCAGGTAACCCGATTTCGCTCAGTGAGGTTCAGACCTACTACGGTGGTGAGAACCCGATAAGCATTTCCGAATATTATCGCGGCGGCGATGAGGTTCCTGACCAGCAGTCGATATACGATACCGGAACCGACATTACGGCCTTCTCAGGCGATGCCGCGCCGAAGTTCGACGCCTCGGTATCCAACAACATGCAGGTTTTCGAGGGCATCGAAAACACGAAGTCTCCCGGCACAATCACCAACGACAAGGCACCCCAGAGGACTGGCCTGACATACACTGCGGCGTATGACGGTACGCTGTACGTTCTCGCCGTGGGCGGAGGCGCTGCCGGCTCTTGGTGGGGCGGCGGGATCGGCTACGCGGGCAGCGGCGCTGCGGCCCTGCTTGTGTCGAAGACCGTGTCATCCGGCGAGGAGTATTCCGTCACCGTGGGCGGCGGGGGTGTTGGCCACGGCCCTAACAACGGCCACGGTCAGGGCGGCTCGAACTCCGTGGTCACCGGGCCGGGGTCGTTTAGCGTCACCGCCGGCGGCGCAAGCCACACAAGCCCCTATGGCTCCGGCAACGCGGGCGGCACCGCCAGCATTGCGGGCGACGACGTCACCACGATAGCCAGCTCCTCTGGCGGCACCGGCGCGAGCGGGAACGGGCAGACGGGCGGCGCGTCTGGCGTGACGAGCCTGACCGACGTGACCGTGTCGCCCATCAACAGTGGCGACACAGAGATATGGGCGCAATCCACCAGAAACTCCCCGCTGACCTCCACCACTTACTACTGGGAGCCGGGTTCATTCGACACCGAGACGGGAGAGTGGACGTTCTCCGACACCCTGAAAATGGGCGGCTGGGGTCAGGGCGGCTACGGCCTGTTCGGCGATTACAACGGCGGACACGGCGCCGGTGGGTTGGTCATCATGTGGATGGATGGTAAAGTGCTGAACAGCAACGTCCCAACATCTGACACAATCAATATGGACGTGTTCAACGCGCCCGGAACACCAGCCCCGTGAGGTAGGAAATGTCTAAGGATAAACTCTCAGATTACGACGGCACCACCGCCGGCAACAACACCGACATCGGCGGCATCTCGATTGCGGAGGGCATGCTCCCCAGCGCCGTCAATAACTCGATGCGCGAGTTGACCCGGCAGCTTGGCGCGTTCGCGAACGGCACTGAGGCGGTGGCGCAGATCAATTTCGGCGACAACGCCAAGGCCGTGTTCGGTGCTGGGTCTGACTTGCAGATTTATCACGATGGTTCTCACAGCTACATAAGTGACCAAGGCACGGGACAACTGCGGTTTTTGGCTGAGAACTTTCAGGTTCGTAATGCTGGCAATTCATCCACGATGATTTATGCGACGCCCGGTGGCAGCGTTCAGCTTTATCATAACAATGCAACAAAGCTAGAAACCACCTCCTCTGGCATCGACGTGACCGGCACGGCTTTGGCGCACACCGTCGAGATTGGCAATGGCAGTGCCGGCGGAACGTCTGAGGTTGTGTTCAGCGACAATGTGTCTGGCCGTGCAAAAATTCTGTATGACCACGGTGCAAGCCCTAATGAGGAAATGGGCTTCGAGATTGCTGGCACACGCTATATGACGATTGAGAATGGCGGGAATATTGGTATCGGGACTGCGGCCCCGAGTGGTGTTTTGCACACTTCCGTCTCAAGCGGTGCAAACAAGCTGATTGTGCAGAATACTGCTGCATCACAACAAAGCGCGTTGCAGTTAAACACCGACTCGACCACGCCCGGTCAGTGTCAGATTTATATGGGCAAAACGAGTGCGCCGACTAACGGTCAGGTTGGGTATGACCCAAATTCTGACTTTATGTATTTCTATACAAACAACAGCGAGAAGGTCCGCATCACATCGGGCGGCAACGTCGGCATCGGAGAGTCAAATCCTTCGTTAGGCAGTAGCGCAAACGGGCTGCACATCACAGGTGCCAGTGGTAATGACGGCGTTCTCAAGTTAGACAGCAGCGACACCACGCACAGCGGCAAAATTCAATTTACAGAAAATGGCACAGACCAGTGGCGTATCGCATACGACCCGACCAACAATCACCTTGAGTTTACTGAAAGCGGTGTAGCCGACAGGATGGTGATTACAGACGGCGGCAACGTTGGCATCGGCAAGTCCTCATCTATTACAGACAAGCTGCACATTGAAAACACAGGAGCAAACTGTCTGTTGTCTGTTGCCAGAACAGACGGCGCGGCGGGTCGCTTGGTTATGCAGCACACATCTTCTGTGGGGGCTTTGCAGACCACAGGCTCTGTGCCACTGACATTTGGCACTGCGGACACAGAAAGGCTCCGCATCGCATCGGACGGCAAGGTCTGTATCGGCGGAACCAGCCCGTCGCAAAAGTTTGTTGTGACCAATGCTGGTGCTGACAATATTATTATGGCTGAGAACAGCAGCGCGTCTATCCAGATGTTTATGCAAGCTGGAGGCTCTGGAGGTACTGTTGGCACGTTAACAAATCATCAAATTCAGCTTTTAACAAACAACACTGCCCGTATGACCATCGGAGATAGCGGCGTCGTTTACATTGGCGGCTCAACAACTAGGGCCAAAGTAAATGTCGAAAGGAATGATGCCTCAAGCTATAACTACGCCAGCATTTCTGTAAGCAACCAGCCTGACCATTTTGTGTTTTACAATGACAGCACTGTCACCGGCTCAATCACACGGTCTGGCGGCACTGGCGTAAACTACAACACATCCTCAGACTATCGCCTTAAAGAAGCGGTCGTAGACATGACCGGCGCAATCGACCGTGTAAAGGCGCTGGCACCGAAGCGGTTCAACTTTATCGCAGACGCCGACACAACGGTTGATGGTTTCCTTGCCCACGAGGCGCAAGCAGTCGTACCGGAAGCAGTCACCGGCACACACAATGAGGTGGACGATGACGGCAACGCAGTCATGCAGGGCATCGACCAGAGCAAGCTGGTGCCGCTGCTGACCGGCGCACTGCAAGAAGCCATCGCCAAAATCGAAGACCTAGAAACACGACTAGCCGCGCTTGAAGGAGCATAAAACAATGGCAAACACTTACACTTGGAACTTCACGTTCGATGTCTGCAACGCGCCTGAAAACGGCCACGATGATTTAATCAAGACCATTCACTGGCGCTGCAGCGCGGTTAGCCAGACCGAGACAAACGCAGAGGGCCAGCCGCTGTCGGTGTCAGCCTACGGCACCGCTGGCATCGACACGCCGGAAGCTGGTGACCCTGACTATGTGGCGTTTAACGACATCACGAAAGATTGGGCAAAGGCCAAGACGCTTGAGAGCCTCGGCAAGACCGAGGCCGAGATGCAGACGCTGCTGGATGACCAGATGACCGCGCTGGCCAACCCGCCAATGCGTCAGGCCGTCCCGGCCGGCTGGTAAGATGGAGATGTCCGGCCTAATCGACCTGCTAATCGGCCTCGTCATCGCTGGCGGGGCGTGGTTTCTTGGCGGCATAGCGCGTGAGCAAAAGCGCATCGATATCCTGCTGAACAGGACGCGCGAAGATTACGCCACCAAGGGCGAGTTGCGCGACGACCGGCAGAACGTGATGGATGCGCTGAACCGCCTCGACGCCAAGCTGGACAAGTTGATGGGCCGGGATTGATGTGGAGCCTGCGGTCGCCTTTGTGCTTTACGTCTTCCTCGGCACGGGCGAGGACAGGCGCAAGGTGAGCGACGACCTAGCCTTTCGAGATTTGAATGAGTGCGTCTGGTACGCGCAGACGCTTCATAAACAGGGCAGTCAGATCACGGCATATTGCTTGCCGAAGATGGTGCCGCCAACGCGAAAGGTTTACTAATGATCGCAATCCCGATGATTGACCTGATACAGGTCGGGCTATTGCTGGCGATCCTAGTGTTTGTGACGAGGCGCTGATGGTCGACCCAGTTACCGCCGCAGCCACAGCGGCTTCTGCCTTCAGAGTGATTAAGGCCGGGTTCTCGGTCGGGCGCGACATCGAGCAGATGGCGGGCGACCTGTCGCGCTGGATGGGCGCGCTCAGTGATCTCGACGAAGCGGAACGCCTCGCGAAGAACCCACCTATATTCACACGCCTGTTCTCCGGTCAGTCCGCCGAGGCAGAGGCTATGCAGGTGTTTGCCGCGCGTAAGAAGGCGCAGCAGGACCGCGACCAACTCCGCACCTACATCCAGTACACAATGGGCCAGAGCGCGTGGGACGAGCTTGTGGCGACTGAGGCGCGCATCCGCAAGCAACGTCAGGAGACGCTGTACAAGCAGGCCGAGAGGCGTCGCAAGTTCATCGAGATTTCCGCCATCATCCTGTTCAGCGTCGTGACGCTTGGGTTCTTCGCTTTCATCCTGTGGCTGTATCTGGAGAAAAACGCCTGACTAGGTCAGCGACCACAACTGGCCTCGCCGGCGAGTATTTGACGGCGGCAGTAATACTGGAGCTTGGCTGGCGCGTCTCGCCGGCGCAGCAGGACAGCGTTGACCTTGTGGCGTGGAACAGCGACGGCGTGTTCATGCGCGTGCAGGTGAAGTCGGCGCACCTGCGGAGGCAGAAGCACCACAACCCCTGCTACCAGTTCCAGAACGGGTCCGGGCGCGTGAAGAAGACGCTGCCCTCGCTGGAGCAGTTCGACATCCTCGCGCATTGCGCCATCGACGCGAGGAAGGTACATTTTCAGGCGGCGTGCTGCGTGAACCAGTATTCGCAGCGCCGGCCATTGGGATGGTTCGAGACGCCTGACCTAGAACTGGATAGCTGGGAAAGGGCGTATGAGATAGTGATGGAGACGCGCAATGGATAAGCTGATCGAGATGATAAAGCACCACGAGGGTGTGGTGCCTCACGCCTATGAGGACAGCCGTGGGTATCTCACCATCGGCGTGGGGCGGCTCATCGACGAGAAGCTGGGCGGCGGGTTGAGCGATGACGAGATTGACTACCTGCTGGCGAACGACTTGCGCCGCTGTCAGGCAGAGGCTGACACGTACCCGTGGTTTGCTGGCCTCTCAGAGCCGCGTCAGGCGGTTGTGGTCTCGATGCTGTTCAACCTAGGCAAGCCACGCTGGGACGGCTTCCAGAAGGCTCAGGCGGCGATTGAGGCGGGTGATTACGGCGAGGCTGCGGCGCAGATGCTCGACAGCCGCTGGGCCAAGCAGGTGGGCAAGCGCGCCGAGGATATGGCCGCGATGATGATAAGCGGAGAGTGGATGTGATCGTGTGGGATATGCACAACCGCACGACGCCAGAGCAAGCTAGGAGAAACAGAGATGATCGGAATACTGGCAAAAATCCTCGGCAGCGGGGACGTAATCAAGCAGGGCATGAGCCTGATCGACGAGATGCACACCTCGACCGAGGAAGAGGTCGCGGCGAAGAGCAAGGCGAAGACTGACCTGCTGGCGGCTTATCAGCCCTTCAAGCTGGCGCAGCGGTACATTGCGCTGATGTTCACGGCGATGTTCCTGTTCATTATGGCAAACGGCGTGGTCGGCGCGTTGTATGGCGTCATCGATATGGCGAATGTCGAGGCGGCAAAAGACTTCGCCGCGTCGATGTGGCTGGGCGAGATCATGCTCGGCATCGTCGGCTTCTACTTCGGCGGCGGTCTCGCCGAGAGCGTCAGGAAGAAATAAAAAAGACCCCGCCGAAGCGGGGCCAGTTGGGAGGAACCTGCGGGTATAACGCCACCCGCCAAGCGATCACTCAAAGGGATCGTAACTCTCGGCCACCTCCTCGTCAACCTCGCCCGATCCATCGCACAGGCGGCACCCCATCTCCGCCTCGTCGATGTAGCCACCGCGCCAGTCTCCCGGCGCGGCGACCTTCACCTCGTACCACGCGACGCCCTTCCCGTCGCACTCAGGGCAGGTGGTCATGACGCCACCCACTCTGCTTTTGTCGGGCGCTTGAAGAACCCGAACTTCTCGTCGTCAGCGCTCGGCGTGACGGTTGCGGTGAATGTGACGCGCTTGCCCGGCATGTCTTCGGCGCGGATATGCGGAAAGTCCGTCTCGCCGTCCCAGTCAAACAGCGAACTCGGGATCGTTCCCCACAGCTTGAAGCCGTCGTCAGACTTGAACAGCATCTTCCACGTCCAGCCGAAAGCGTTCTCGCGCTGATCGGTCGAGATAATGACGCCGGTCAGGGTGACGCGACCCTCCGGGCAGTCGGCAGCGGCAGCGCGCTCTGCCTCGCGCTCGGCGGCGCGCTTTGCTTCGCGCTCCTTGCGGTCGGCCATAATCTTGCGGACGGCAGCTTCCTGCTTCTCGGTGAGGTGGCCCCACTCGTCAAGCTGCGCGCACATTGCGCCGAGGAAACCGTCGGTGCCGAACCAGCCGAAGAGAAAGCCCTCGACCTCGCGGCGGGTTTCGTCCGCAGCGATCCAGCGGTCGTTGCGACCCTTGCTGGCGTTCGCCTTGATGGCGGCGTCGCGGCCCCGCTCCCAAGCCTCTGCGTTCATGATTACAGTCATCTCTATCTCCCTTATCTGATGATTACTCGCTGATCCACTCAGCGATCTTGGCCTTGGCCTCAGTCAGGTTGCCGACGAAGGCGAAGCGGGTTGCGGAGCCGGTCTGGCGAACCTTGAGGCGAGCGCCCGAGGCGAACACGGCACCAGCCTGACGAGTGATGGCGAAAACCTTGCCACCGTGTTGCGTCGTCCAGCCCTGAGTGCCTACCTTCTTGAGTTCCATCTGCCTGTCTCCTTGTCCTAAAAATGTCCTACCCCAAGAAGATAAGGGGATATCGATCCAATATCAATACCCCCAGATCATTTTTTTTCACAGCAGTTCGATTGCTCGATGGCTGTACTTGTCGTGCTTGATTGCGCCTCGCTTCGCAAGCTGCGCGATCAGCGCGTGGGCCGCCGTTCGGGATCGGCCTGTCGCCTCCGCCACCTCCCGCACGCTCGGCGCGTAACCATAGCGCCGGATGTGCCGGGAGATGTAGGCCAGCACGGTGGCCTGCTTCTCGGTGAGTGATGTCACGTCACGCCTCCTTCACAATCAGGGTTTTGGCGCGGATTTGCCGGGCAGGTTTCGCCTCAGTGGTCTTGGCCGGCTGCGCCTTGTAATTACGCATCGGCCACTTGACGTAGTAGGTAGAGCCGCCAACCTCGACGCGCCCCTCCTCGTGATTGCCAAGCATCTCCTTCAGCATCGTCTCAGCCTCGTCGATCTCAGCCTCCAGCGCACGCTTCTCCTCGCGCCGATTGACCAACACCTGCGTCCAGTGGTCGGCGTCCTCAATGCCGTTGAGGTCCATCGCCGGCGCGCCGTCATCGACACGCCCCCACGCCACGTTCGCGTCCTCTGAAGACAGCGGCGGGTACCAGTCGACGTCACGCTTGCGCCGCTCGAAGTCATGCACCGCATCCTCGATCCGCGCCTGCATGTCCGGGTCTTGCCGGTATAGGAAGATGCGGAGTTCGGAACCTCGATACAGGACGCACACAGCGCCCCACGATGCGTCGCAGCACATCATCTGCGCCTGTAGCTGCCACGGGCCACGGTGCGGCGCTGGCTCGTTCTCCGGCGACGCGCTGGTGTTCTTGGCCTCCAGCACGCCGACGCCGTGTGTGTCCACCACGCCGCCCTGCGGCACATAGAGGCCGTGGGCGGGGTCGTGTTCCCAGACCAGCGCGCCGTCGCCACGTCCGTCGAGCGAACATGCCAGCGGCAGGTCCGGGTGGTGGATCGCCTCGGTGATGTTCACGTTGACGTGATCGAGGTCGAGGCGATAGGCAGCCTCGCGCAGGATCGTGGGTTCGAGCAGGTCGCCGAAGCGCATCGCCTCGTTCTGCGCGAACCGCTCCGGCGGGTTGCCGGCGGCTGCGTCAAGCGCTTCCTTTAGAAGCTCGTTCGGCGTCTTGTATGGCGACAGGCCGAGCAGCGCGGGGATTTTGCTGGCGCTCATTGTGTCGTCGGGTGTGAGTTTACCTACCATTGGCTTGTCTCCTTGCTCTGGTTTCTAATCCTACGGCCTGCTCAGGGGTCCAGCCCAGATACAGGCGCTTAATCATTTTTCTAGGCGTCATGCCGTAATGTATGGCGGCCTCTTTCTTCGTATTGAAGGTCTTGCCATCAACCACGAACTCAAGGCGCTTCTGATATTCGCTTTTCTCTCCGGTTAGCGCCTGCTCTATTGTGGCGCCTTTCCTGTTTAACCGAGCGAAAAAAACCTCGTAATCAACGCCGAGCGCTTTGCACATCTCAATCTTGTTTTTGTACTCGACGCCGAAGACCGTCACAGGGTTCTCCCTCACCTTAGGGGAGACTGCTTCATCTGCTGACCAGCCTGCGTATAGCCTATTCTGCAATGTGCCGGGACTTATCCCTGCAAACCTCGCGGCCTCCGAAATGCTATCAAAGGTCCGACCGTGTGCCGTGATCTTTTTCGCATTGCCTATTATCTTCTCTGGCTTGAGGGCGTCCTCAATGGACATACCGACCTCTAAACGATGCCGAAAGGTTTCGGGCGGCAGTTCTGGTGAAAGGGCGCGCGCAACGTGCCTCACGCTTGGATAGGTCACGCCTTGGTATGTCACCGGCTTAGCGCAAACAGGAACCTGTCGCGGGGCGGGGTCGAGGCCCACAATCTGCCGCAGCGACCAGTTCAGGTTGCTGTAAAAGCGAGCCTCGATAGTTTTCTTTGTCAGGCCAAAGGCGTCGGCTAAACCAGCGATGCCGTAATAGGTTTTGCCGTCCAGAACAAACTTATGCTTGTACGTCTTGTTCTTTATCTCGCCCCAGACGTTCCCGCCCTTGTTCAGGTTGTAGCCGTTTGGCGACAGCGTATCCAAGCGGTCAATCCAGAGCATCTCTTTCTGCCGCAGTTCGCTGTAGTCCAGAGCCTCGTCGATCTGCTCGAAGCATATCTTGTCCATACCGAACTCGCGGATGGCCTCTTGAATACTGAACAAACTTCCGCGCCCCCTTCTGGCGTCGTTGAAGTGTCCGGTCTTCCGATACTTTAGTTTTTTAACGGTCACCCCCACATACTGCATGCCGTTGACGGTGTTCGTCGCGGTGTAAACAATCATCTCAATCTCCCTTCGATGATGCGCCCGGCCACGACAGCCGGGCGCTTGTGGTTAGGCCGCAGCTTCGAGGCGCTTGGCCTTGGCGCGCCAGATGCCCATCTGACGGCGCGACACAGTCACGCTGCGCGCCTCCTCGTTCAGGCGCTGCTCAAGCTGCGCCTCTCGATCACGAAGCGCATCAACTTGCGCCTTCATCGCGTTGACGCGGTCAGCCATCTTGCGGTGGCTTGTGCCGGCCTCATGCGTCAGCATACGCAGCGCGGCATGCAGGCGGTGCGCCTCCGGCGTCATCGGCGCGCCAGTCATGACGCGCTCGTCCATCTCCAGAAGCAGAGCTTCATATCGTTGCAAGTCCATTTTTCGGTCTCCCTTTCTAGTTGCCGATGTGGGCGATGAGCGCCCACCAAGTGTAGGACCGAGACGCCTCGATCCCGAAAACCCAGAGCCAGTCGATCCAGCCCAAGGTGAATAAAGTGATCAGCACCGCGCCGATGATGTCGTCGAGATACTGCCTCATTTGGTGTACCCTCCGTAATTCGACCAAGTGTTCTGCTGCCAGTAATGCGCGGCAGCTTCTGCACTGGACTTGATGTATTCGCGGAATGTCTCGTCCTCGATGCCAAGGTCTTCATAAGCCAGCCGCGCTGCGGCCACTTCTTCCTCACTGAGAATGAGGGTGGTTTCGATCCGTACCTTCATCACGCGGCACTCATCTTGATGGCGCGTTCGAGAACGCGGCGGCGCTGGTCTTTGGTCAGGCCAGCGATGGGGCCGAGAACCTTGATCGCCCACTGGCGTTCCATCTCGGCGGTGAACTCGCGAGGCTTCGGCTCGGACTTGAGGCCCAGCTTTACAAGCGTGTCGCGGTCGAGGTCTTCCATTCTGATTGTCATCGGTGTCTCCCTTCGATGGTTGGGGCGGGGCCGTTAGGCCGCC
>Ga0209645_1000635_pt1 | contig 18060 bp, 32 predicted proteins | sample ETNvirenome_6_30_FD_184070 | JGI IMG/M metagenome (GOLD analysis project Ga0209645, IMG submission 184070) | Marine viral communities from the Pacific Ocean - ETNP_6_30 (SPAdes) (version 2) | ecosystem: Environmental > Aquatic > Marine > Oceanic | place: Pacific Ocean | collected 2013-06-19
ATACCATAATATGTCAAGTGAAAATTTAAATATAAATCCTGTCAATCCTCTTGAGGAAAAAAGTGATGACATTAAATTCACAACAGATTTACTTGGAATTAAAAGACCATCCACAGTTATTCCAACTGATGTAGAATATTTTGTAAAAAAACAAAGGGGAGAGTTAGAATCTAAATTTACTGGATTAGAAGCAATAAAAAAATCTTTTCAAATAGATAATTTAGGAGTCTCTCTTTTTAATAAATTTACAAAATCTGATGGTTATCAGATTGATTTAGATTTTGAACCAACAAGAGAAATGGTTGAATCAATTAGTAAATATCCTGAATATATTAGAAATGCTTTTTATGATGCAAAAAGCGAAGAACATTTTTACGATATTGAAAAACAAGTTAAAGAAAGATTAGAGATAGAAGAAGAGATTGCAAAACTTGGATGGAAAGGTTTTGGTGCAAGAGCCATAGCTGCTATTGGCGATCCTATTGCAATAGGTTTATCTATAGCAACTTTACCTTTTGGTGGCTATGGAGCTTATGCAACTTTACCTACAAAAATTGATAGATTAAAAAGAGCTATTAAATTCGGTGCTATTGTTGGTGGAGAAAACGCAGCAATAGAAGCGGGTCTTGTGGCATTAGACCCATATAAAAATCCAAATGATATTGCCTATGCTTTACTTGGTGGATTTACTTTAGGTTCACCTGCAGGATGGATGGGTAGAGTGGATGCTTCAGTTAATAAAGTTCCAAAGGATATAGTAAACAGTTATAAAAAATTAGATCTAGCTGCAAATAATAGAAAACAACAAATAGATTTAGAAGAAACAATAAAATTTGCAAATGAAACAGGCTCTGAATTAAATCCTGATTATATTAAAAATAAAAGTTTAAGACTAACAAAAGAAACAAACACCATGAATTTTAAAGTAATTAATGATCCAAGTAATTCTCCAGATAAAGGAACATATTGGGAAGAGTTTTTTAAAGGTACGATTGCACGATTTGATTTAGCTGGACAGCTTAATAGATCTGAAGTTCCTTTAGTTAAGAGATTTAGAGAAGTTGCTGTTCCCGATGGAGTGGTAGGTAATCCAAAAGGTGATACTGCTATAGAATGGAAGCAAAGAACGACTTATAAAATTATGAGTTCTTTTATGTATTATAGAGATGTTGCTTTACGAAGTTTTAAAGATGCAAACAAAGATTTATCTTTTAAAAATACTTTTGATTTAGAGGAAAGGTTTGAAGCAATTATGTCAGATCTTGTAGAATTTCCAAATACATTAAAATTTTCTGGTCAAGTTACAGATGAAATGAAACAATTTGCTAGCCTTGCAGCAAAAGTTTATGATGACACTTTAGATATTGTAGGTCAAACAGGTAGACAAGGTTGGGAAGATGTAGCAAAATTTAGAAAAACTAATTATATTCCTCATGTTCATAAACCAGCAAAAGTTATTCAAGCAATAGATCGTTATGGAAGAAAACAAATTGAAGAAGTTTATGCAAATGCTTTACGAGATATGAAAGCAGATCTTGGAAAAAAAACATTTGATAAAATGATTGAAAAAATTGTTGTTAAAATATCTTCACCGAGAACATTAGGTCAAGAAGCTGATATATCAAGAGTATTTCAAGGATCTAATGTAGATGTTATTAGAGAATTTTTAGAAGAGTTAGAATTAACACAAGAACAAATAGAACAAATATTAGCAAAAGTTCAAAAGGGATCTGGAAACACTTTAGATAGAAACGCAAATAGAAGATTACCTTTTGATTTAAATGCAAGATTAGATCTTAAAAATATTAAAACAGGTGAATTTGAATCTTTATCAGTAAAAGATTTAACTGATAGAAACTTAACCAGAATAACTAGAATGTACAATTCACAAGTTATTGGTAATGCTGCAATGGCAAGATTTTTTAATTTTAAAAACAATAAAGAGTACAGAGATTTTTTAAAAAAAATTCAATCTGAAGGAGCAGCTTATAAAAATATTGATAGAGATATAGAAAACATAGAGGTTATCGCTGCATCTTTAACTGGCAGACAATCTCCTTTAGAAAAGGGTGGTGATCCAAATGGATTTATGAGAAGAGCAGCTAGATTAATACAAGACTACAATTTTTTAAGATTATTTGGTCAGGTTGGATTTGCTCAAGGTGCAGAGCTTTATCAAGGTATTTCCGAAGTAGGATTAAAAACTTTTATACAAGCCAATCCTGCATTTAAAGATGTATTAAGTAGATTGAAAGCAGGAGATGTTAAGTTTAATGATCCTTTATTAGAAGAATTAAGAGTAGAAGGTTTACCTATGGGTATAGATAAATTTATGCACGCACCAACAGGAAGATTTGATAATGAGTTAGATATACCTTTAGGAGGTACAGGAGGAAGATTAGATAATCTTGAATTACTTTCAGGTAAAGGAAAAAGATTTGTAGCAGACGTATCATTTTTAAATCCTATGACACTTTACACTCAAATAGCTGTTGGAAGAGGTATGAGTTTTAAAATATCTGATATAGTTAATGATTATATAAAAAGAACTGGAACAACAAAAATATATTCAAAACTTTCAAAAGGAGATCAAATAAGATTTAAAACTTTGGGTTGGAATCAAACAGAGTTTGATGGAATAGCTGCTCAAATTAAAAAACACTCTGTTTATGAAAACGGAAAATTTCAATCTCTTGGATTAGAAGATTGGACACCTCAAGCTAGATCTAATTTTAATGTAGGTATGCAAAGATTTATAGATAGAGTAGTTCAAAGAAATGATGCAGGAACTTTAAATAGATTTTTTACAACTGATTATACAAGAATATTAACACAGTTTAGAACTTTTACTTTAGGATCTTATACTAAACAATTAATGAATAGGCTTTATGTTCTTGCAGAAACTAGAGGTAAAGATTTTCATACATACTCTGCATTTATAGCATCCATGGTAGGTGCTGCACAATTCTACGCAGTTCAAACATATATCAATTCTTTTGGAAGAGATGATAGAGAAGAATATTTGAAAAAAAGATTATCAATAGATAATTTGGCTAGAGTTGGATTTATGAGATCTTCTTGGTCCTCTTTAATCCCTGGTGCGATTGATAGTGCTATGATGCCTTTTACTGAAAATCAATTATTTGGATATGGAAGAAATACAGATTTAGTTTCAAATTTTTTTTCTGGTATTCCATCAGTTAATTTATTAAATACAGTGCTTGACACAACACGAACTGCTAAAAAAATAGCATTTGATGAAGATTATCAAGCATCAAAAAGAGATGTACAAAAGTTTCTATCTTTGATAATTCTACAAAATGCTTTAATAGTAAAAAATATTAACAATATGATTGTTGATGAATTAGGAGAATAATATATAGGAGAACCATGACCATATCATCTACTACAGTTAAGAATTCATATTCAGGCGATGGATCTACAGATACATTTAACTATACATTTAAGATTTTTGCTAACAGCGATTTACAAGTTATCATTAGGGATGCGAGTGCAACCGAGACTGTAAAAACAATCACGACCCACTACACTGTTACTGGTGCTGGAAATGCTAATGGAGGTACTGTTGTATTTACCTCTGGTAATATTCCTGCATCTACAGAAACTGTGGTGTTGAGAAGAGCTGTTCCGCAAACACAAGCGATTGATTATATCGCTAATGATCCATTCCCTGCGGAATCACACGAAGAGGGTTTGGATCGCTCAGTAATGACAGTTCAACAATTACAAGAAGAAGTTACTCGTTCTATTAAATTATCAAGAACAAATACGATGACTTCTACAGAGTTTGCTATTGGTGCAACTGATAGAGCAAATAAAATTTTAGCTTTTGATGGAAATGGAGAGATTTCAGTTACACAAGAATTAGGTACATTTGTTGGAAATTGGTCAGCATCAACAGATTATAACGCCAGAGATATTGTTAAAGATACTTCTACAAATAATATATTTATCGTAAACACAGCACACACCTCTTCAGGTTCACAACCTTTAACCACTAACGCAAATTCTGCTAAGTATGATTTATTGGTAGACGCTGCAAGTGCTACAACTTCTGCAACCAATGCAGCAGCTTCTGCAACTGCGGCAGCATCATCTGCTACAGCAGCAGCGAGTTCAGCATCCACTGCTACGACTCAAGCAAGTAACGCATCTACCTCTGCTTCTACAGCATCTACTCAAGCGACTAACGCAGCAAACTCCGCTACAGCAGCAGCAACCAGTGCAGCAGAAGCGGCAGCGAGTGCGGACAACTTTGATGACACTTATCTTGGAGCAAAAAGTTCTGATCCATCAGTAGATAACGATGGAGATTCTTTAAATGCTGGAGATTTATATTTTAATACGACAAGCAATACTTTAAAAGTTTATTCAGGATCTGCTTGGCAAGATGCAGCTTTAGATTCTTCTTCATTTTTAGCATCTGCAAATAATTTATCTGACTTAAATAATGCTGGTACAGCTAGAACTAATTTAGGACTAGGAACTGCCGCAACTCAATCTATTGCAACTCTTCAAGATATAGTAAATGACACGACTCCACAATTAGGCGGTCAATTAGATGTTAATGGTAATGCTATTGGAGATGGCACATTAGAATTATTAAAATTTTCAGAAACAGGATCAGCAGTCAATGAATTTACAATCACCAATGCGGCAACAGGAAACAATCCAGTTTTGTCTGCAACGGGAGATGATTCAAATGTTGGTCTTGAATTTACAGCAAAAGGAACAGGAACAATTAAATTTAATGATTTAGCTTACATTCCACAACAAGCATTAACTTCATCATCAAATGCAGTAGCTTGGGATGCTCAAGCAAAACCAAACGCATATCATTTAACAACTGAAAATACGACATTCTCTGCACCTACAAATAATACTGAAGGGTCATTTATTTGTTTAGAAATTAATTACAATGGTTCACACACTATTGCATTTAATACTGTTTTTGAATTTGCAGCATCAACTGCACCAACATTTACTTCAACAGATGGCAAAACTGATATATTAGTTTTTAGATACAATGGAGCTGTATGGCAAGAAGTAGGTAGAACCTTAAACTTAAGCGAGAGTTAATATGTACGCATTAGTCATAGATAATCAAATTCAACAAATCATTACTGCACCAAAATCATTAGTGATTGGTGATGTAAGATACCCAGCTAAAATATTTCAACTTTGGACAAAAGCTGAAAAAAAAGCGATTGGAATTTATGAAGTCGTAACGGATTCATCTAATTTTAAAGACGAAGAATATTACGTTAATACAGATGAGCAGTATAATTTTGCAGATGGTCAAGTGACTAGATCATGGGGAACTGCGACAGCAAAAAGATTAAACGATGAAAACGCGGTAGATAGTGATGGTAATAATATTTTAGACGAAGATGGCAATCAAATGATTAACTATGGTTTGAAAACAGAAAAGAAAAGAATTGTAAAACAACAAGCTGAAGGTTTATTAGCACCCACAGATTGGTATGTTGTCAAAGCAACAGAAGTTGAAGATTACTCTGTGCCATCAAATATCACAACATTTAGATCAGCAGTAAGAGCCAAATCAAATGAAATGGAAACAGCGATTGACAATGCGGCTGATGTTGATGCTCTTAAAACTTTATATGATTACACTGAGCAAGAAGATGGAAGTGTAACAAGACCATTAGGTGAGTTTCCAGTATTGGAGAACTAATGTCCGCACCATTAATTCTAGGTACTAACTCTATCAAAGACACAGGTTATAACGTAGCAAATTCAGTTAGACTGGACACAAATACTACTTTTACAAGGACTGTAGGAGCATCTCCTACTGATGCTGATGTTGGAACAGTGTCATTTTGGTTTAAAAAAGTAGAAACACCTAATTCTTCAGACTATGGAAGATTTCTTAATATTGGCTCAACTGATTTAAGTCTTTATACTCTAAATGATTATATTCAATGGTATATTGCCGCTGGAACTGCTGGGAGTGGTACTACATCAGGAAGAAAATACAGGGATCAATCGGCTTGGTATAATATTATATATGCCTTTGATAGCAGACAAGCTACAGCAGCAAATAGAATTAAAATTTATGTCAATGGTGAATTACAAGATTCAACTGCTCAACCGATTGGTACGAATGTCACTTCTGATACATCTATTTTTGATGGCGGTAAACTTTTTTGTATTGGAGCAACAAACTCTACAAGTTTAGCTCAAAATCTTGATGGTTATTTAGCAGAGTATGTATATGTAGATGGACAACAATTAGACGCAACATCATTTGGAGAATTTAATGAAGATAGTCCAACAATATGGCAACCGATTGATGTTTCAGAACTAACATTTGGCAACAACGGATTTTACTTAGACTTTGAGGATAGTTCTGATTTAGGAAAAGATGTTTCAGGAAATGGCAATCATTTTACTGCAAATAATTTAGTTGCAACAGATCAATCTACAGATACTTGCACCAACAACTTTGCAACTTTAAATCCTTTAAATACATATCCATCAAATCCACCAGTACATTCAGAAGGTAATCTTCAAGTCGTAACAGTAAATGCTGACCCCGGATATTTTGGAAGTTCATCAACTATAGGAGTGACACAGGGTAAATGGTATGCAGAATTTAAACCCACAGCTTCAACAAGTGCTGCTCCATATTTAGTAGCTGTTTCTTATGACCCATTTCAAATGGCAAAAAATGGTGCTACTTCTGGAAATCAATTTAATGATACTGTTTGGGGATACTTCGCAACCAATGGTAATCTATATCATGATGGATCAAATAGTTCTTATGGAGATTCTTACACAACAAATGATATTATTGGTGTAGCTCTTGATCTTGATAACCATAAATTATATTTTTCTAAAAATGGTACATTTCAAAATAGTGGAGATCCAACATCAGGTGCAACAGGCACGGGTGCTATTTCTATAGATACTGGAGAAACTTATTTTTTTGTTTTGACTGATTTAGGTGGGGGTGTTTGTACTTATCAAGCTAATTTTGGTAGTCCACCATTTACAATTTCATCAGGTAATTCTGATGGTGCTGGTTACGGAAATTTTGAATATTCTGTACCTTCAGGGTATTTTGCGTTAAATACTAAAAACTTAGCGGAGTACGGATAATGGCTTATACAACTATTGATGATGCAGGTTTATACTTTAACACCTTAACATGGACAGGTAACGATAATGAATCAAGAGATATAACTGGTGTAGGCTTTCAACCTGATTGGGTTTGGGGTAAACGTAGAGATGATGCGGCAGGTCATAACTTACTAGATGTTGTTAGAGGTGCTGGTCAAGATTCAGAATTACAATCAAATGGTACTGGTATAGAAGGTGCTGGAGCACAAGATCGTTTTGGTTTTTTAAGTGCATTTTTATCAGATGGTTTTAGAGTTGAAGATGGATCAGAAGGATCAGGTGATAAAGCATACTGGAATCAAAACAGTGCAACGTATGTAGCGTGGAATTGGAAAGCTGGTGGTTCTGCATCATCAAACAGTGATGGCGATATTACAAGTTCAGTAAGTGCAAATCAAACTGCTGGTTTTAGTATCGTTACCTACACCGCTACTTCAACTGCAACAGATACAGTGGGTCACGGTCTTGGAGCAAAACCTGGTTTAATTATTATTAAAGAAAGAAATGGAACTAATCATTGGTGTGTAGCTTTACCTGATACACTAGGTAACAACGAAGTTTTACAATTAGATGTAACAAATGCTATTTTTGCAGGAAGTGCTGGTTTTAATGATACTGTTAATACTGGAACAACAAGTTCTGTTTTTGTATCTGGTAATGGTGGTTTAACAGGTACAAGTGGTCAAAATTATGTTGCTTATTGTTTTGCCGAAAAGCAAGGATATTCAAAATTTGGTAAATATACAGGTAACGGAAGCACAGATGGTACATTTGTTTACACAGGTTTTAAACCAGCTATGGTTATAATTAAAAGATCAAGTGGTATAGACAACTGGTTAATTTTTGATAATAAAAGAAACACATTTAATGCTACTGTAAATACTTTAAGACCAAATGCGAGTGATTCAGAAAATACATCTTCATATCCTATTGATTTTCTTTCTAATGGTTTTAAATCTAGAAACACAACTGGTCATACCAATACTTCTGGTCAAACATACATCTATATAGCATTTGCCGAGTCACCTTTTGTAAATTCTAATGGAGTGCCAAATAACGCAAGGTAGATTATGGATCAATCAGGAATAGAAGTAAAACTAGAATTTATCTGCAGAGAGATTAAAGATCTCAAAGAAGAACAAAAGAAAATCAAAGAAGATTTGAATAAAGGTAAAGGTGCAGTATGGATTCTTATCTTTCTTGCAGGTATCATCACTGCAGTATTACAGTATTTTGATTAAACATCCACATCTAGTAGGCTAACATTTACATTGTACTAAATATAGTTATACAACTATTAGTACATGAACATAAAACACAGGAAAGGCATTATATCTCAGCTTCTTGCACAGTCTTATCTGGCAAAACAAGATGATATTATTGTATTTACACCCCTTGATGGGTTAGGTCCTATTGACATTATTACCTATAATATTAAAACTAAGGAGTATAAGAAATATGATGTTAAAACTGTATCACTTAGACAGCAACAATCGCATCGCTGTAGACCTGGCACAAGAATCAATCGCTCACCTACACAACAACAAAAAGATTTAGATGTAGAAATATTATATGTAACTGAACAAGGAGAAATTTACCAAGTTCCAAAACGTAAATTTAAAAACAAATGAAACTTACAGAAAACTTTAATTTAAATGAACTCACTAAATCTCAGGTTGCTGAGAGAAAAGGAATACCCAATAATCCATCTAGTGACCATATTGATGCATTAAAAAAACTTGCAGAGTCTGTACTTCAACCTTTGCGTAACCACTATGAAAGTCCAGTAATTATTACTTCAGGCTATCGTAGTGCAGAATTATGTATAGCTATTGGATCAAATGGATTAACATCACAACACGCAAAAGGTCAAGCAGCAGACCTTGAAATTATTGGCGTTTCCAATTATGATACTGCATTATGGATTAAAAATAATCTTGACTTTGACCAGTTAATATTAGAGTTCTGGAAAGGTGAAGATGAACCTAATAGTGGGTGGATTCATGTGTCGTATGTCGGCAAGAAAAACAGAAAACAAAGTCTCAGAGCATTTAGAGACGACAATGGAAAAGTAAATTATAAACCTTGGTAATATGTGGTTAAGTGCAATAAAATTAGCAGCTCAAGCAGGTAGTCATATCTATAAGAATAGACAAAAGACAAAGATGCTTATGGCAGATGCTCAGATGAGACACGCTGAGAAGATGGCAAATGGTGAGGCGGAGTATCAAGGTAAACTTTTAGAAGCAAGACAATCAGACTGGAAAGACGAGTTCATCTTGATTTTACTTTCAGTGCCAATCGTAATGCTAGGCTTTGCGGTGTGGTCAGATGACCCAACACACATGGAGAAAATGAAATTGTTTTTTGAGTATTTTTCACAAATGCCATTTTGGTATCAAACAATTTTTGTAGGTGTCATAGCATCTGTCTATGGACTGAAAGCTACTGATCTGATAAAGCGTAAGTAATGAGTAATCAAATCGCAAAAATGTTTAGTAAAACATTTGGTACAAAGATTACTTTGAAATCACAGCAAGGATTAGGTTATGGCACGAAAAGTAAAAGAGTACGCACCGCTAGAAAGAAAAAGAATAAAAAGACCAGGACGACATAGTAAGTCGCCAAACAAATCCTTTAAATTACAGAATAAAAAATACAACAAGCAAGGTAGAGTATGAATTGTATTATTTGTATGCACAAAATTAAAAAAGCTATAGCTAGAATATTACTTCCCAGAGTCTCAAAATGGGAGAATAAATTATGGAGAATTTTATATCAAAGACCTAGACGTTATTGTAAATGTATTACCGATAAAGAATTTTTAGATCATGTTAAAAACAACTTTCCAAATAAGGACCAATTCAAATGATTGATATGTTGTTATTTTTAGCGACTTTAATTATCTTTTTAGATTATATGCAGAAATCATTTGTTACCAAAGACCCAGAAGATCCAGAAACAAAACGATGGATAAGAGAGATAGAAGCTGATAAAAGAAAAGAGGAGTTCTTTAATGAAGATAAGTGACCAGACATCTATTGCTATGCCAATGCGAAATCTTATCAGCATTATTATTGTTATTGCTGTAGGGGTGTGGGGTTATTTTGGTATTGTAGAAAGATTAAATAACTTAGAAACATCTAAACAATTAATGGAAGCTGACTTATTAAAGAAAGCAGAACAAACACCTAAAAATTTAGAGATGCTAATGTTAATTGAAATGAACGCAAAGATAATAGAAAAGCATCAAAAACAGTTAGATGAAAATATCCACACTAAAGTGTTGCTCATGGAAGCTGATAAAAAAATAAATAAACTACAAGAAGATGTGGAAAAGTTAATAAGAAAGAATGGGGGTCATTGATGGTAGAGATCATGGCATTGCTCATGTTTATAGGTGAACCTCAACAACTTAAAGAAATGACCTATATGTCAACTGTATCTGAGTGTTTGAAAAAGAAAAGAATAGCCACTAGAAATAGTGGATCAAGGGTGGTATATATGTGTTCAAGAGTAAAAGCTGAATTGTCAAAAGACAATAAAATATTAAGGATAGAAAAAATAAAATGAAATGTATATTTAAAATATTTAAAAAGTTTTGTTTGCTTTTTAAATTTTGCAGATGCAATAAAGAAAAGTAATCATGGCAATCACATACCGAGGTGAAAAGTTTTCAGGTTACAACAAACCTAAGAACGCAAGAACCAAGACTAAAAAGTTTGCGGTTCTGGCAAAGGTAGGAAACCGAGTCAAACTTATTCGTTATGGAGATGCTAACATGACCATCAAAAAATCATCACCTGCAAGACGGAAATCATTTAGAGCAAGACATCGCTGTGCAACTGCAACGAATAAATTGACTGCGAGATATTGGTCTTGTAAAAAGTGGTAAGTGCCACGCAAAAAACAACCAAGAATATTTGTATACAGTTGTGATTATTGTGGTAAAAAACATGAGAATATAAATTGCGGTAGCGATTATATTATTTATGCAAGTGGTCATCGGTTTTGTAGAAAACCTGATTGTTGGTCACTTTATATGAAACAAGAAAAAAAGAAAGAGGAGGAAAGAAATGTACGGAATGAAGAAAAAAGGAAAAGGGTCTATGGGAAAAGGATCTTCAATGAAAAAGAAAAAGAAGAAAGGCAAAAAGTAATCTCTAAGTTAGATCAATACTTAGACTATTTGAAAGGAAATCATGCCAAAGAAAAAAGGTAAAAAAAAATATACTGCAAAGCAGATGAAGATAGCTCGTGTTGCAGAACCTAGAAATAAAATAACGAGAGCAGACTTTGCTAAACTAAGACAAGGTAAAAAGAGATGACAACCAAATCAATCAAAGCACCTAGAGGTTTTCATTGGATGAAAAAAGGTTCATCTTATAAACTTATGAAGGGTGAATACAAACCACACAAAGGAGCTGTAAGAATGGCAAAGTTTACAGTGCAAAAGAAACATGGCTAAACTTTGTGCAAAAGGTAAAGCTGCTGCTAAAAGAAAATTTAAAGTCTATCCCAGTGCGTATGCAAATATGTATGCTGCTGGGGTATGTAGTGGTAGAATAAAACCAAAACGTAAAAAGAAAAAATAATGTCAAAAGGTTTACGATCATGGGTCAGAGCCAACTGGGTAGATATTGCTAACCCAAAAAAAGGTGGTGGCTTTCCCAAGTGTGGTCGTAGTAGTGGTGAGAAAAGAAGAAACTATCCTAAGTGTGTTCCTCTAGCCAAAGCTAGAGCGATGTCTCCAAGTCAAAGAGCTGCTGCAGTACGAAGAAAAAAAACAGCAGAGAGAAAAACACGCAGGGGTAAAAAACCTAATTACGCAAGAACATAATTAGTATATAGATTTGTGAATGAAATCGTTTTTTTTATTCGCAATGATTTGCTTTGCTGATCCTGAAGCACCACGTGGTATTACCTGCATAGACTTTCAAGAGAATGATACTAAAATTTATAACTCACCTAAAGCGTGTTATGATGCAGCAACTAAACTTGGTGATGAAGTTAAGATACAATTTACCACTAACGAAATTAGAATATTAGAATTAATTATCTGGTGTGTGAATGCCAGAGGTGAAATTGTTTAAAGAGCTTTCAGTTCTATTTCTAAATCTTTGTATAGCTTTTCATAGTGCTGCCAAGTCGCATTGTGTACACTCCAAAATCTTCTGCGGTCAAATTTCATTCTTAAATGATGTAAGATTGTGGTGTGATCTCTGCCTCCAAGGATTCTACCAATTTCAGGTAAAGACAAAGGTGTGAGTTCTCTAATTAAATTAATAATTACAGATCTAACTTCTGCATATTCTTTTAATCTTCTTGGTGAAACAATCTCTTCATGGGTTCTGTTATAATAACGTAACACTTTGTTATAAATATAATCGGCTTGTCGGTTTGCAGTTTTGTAAACAGTTGTTCTAGTATGTTGATTAGGTGTCTTACCTTTAGCGACATAAACAAACTTTGTAATGGTTTTAGATTTGATGGTGTGTTCTTGACCTAGTTTGTATCCAGTCATAAATGCAGACTGATGAATATGTCGTTCTCGTTCAGTTAAGTTTTCATAAGCGGATATGTTTATTTTATAATTATATTCATCTAATAAATTTTGATTTGTATTTTGAGACATAGAACCCTTCTCTGTTTGCACAGCTTTTAGTTGTTTTATATGTAATTACTGTTTATGCAGTAACTTGTTCACGAAGTCTTTGAGCTTTGAATACAAGCGATTTATATTCTGCTTTATCTTCTCTACTTTTTTGCAAATGCAGAATATGTCTTTCATATTTTTTCCTCGCTTGATCCTCCAGCTTTTGGATCTTCTGTATGACTTTTGTCATCTTCTCTCCTCACTGTTGTAAAGTCAATCTTTACTTCACCGACTTTTACTTCTACCGATAAAGGATCTTTATTATCAGCAGCATTCTCTACGGAACTGAACTTTTGTTCTCTAACAAAATTACAACTTCCGCTATCTCTTTTTATATATGATTTTGACATGATGTCTAGTCCTCTTTATGTAAATCTCTTGCCATGTCTAAATAAATACTTGCATCTAGGTAGGTGTCTGCTTTATACTTTCGGGTCGTTCTTAACATCTTTAACATCACCATCATGTTTGCTGCTTCGTAAGGTTTGACATCTGATTTTAATTTATCTTTTAATATAACCGACCAAAGAAAAGCAATCAATCCCATATTCTCTTTGTAATCCCCATACTCCTTATCTTTTTGCTCTCGGAGTTTCTTCTTAATTTCTTTTTCTAAATCTATTGTGTTCATATTAATTTGTATAAGTAAATGTGTTTACCTAAAGTGTTTTTGTAAAAAGCATTTCCTTTCTCCAAAGCTGTTTTAATTTTTTTTGCATAAGGTTTTAATTTCCCATTATACTTTGTTCTTATAGTTTTGTCATGGTATAATTTATTATTATATACAATAACTTTACCTTTTGCTGTCATACCAGCATATTTAAAATTACTTGCTTTATAGATGATACCAGAGTGATTATAATTACTATCAGCGTAGCTTATAACAAATTTTATTTTGGTATTTTTTTTTAACCAACGCAATGTATTTCCTATAAAATAACTCTCAGTATTTTTAGGTGTATCATCAATACAGCATAATCTCCTTAACTCAATAAGATCATCTTCATTATCAGAATATTTTTTCCAAACATTAGCCATTCCAATTTTTCCATACATCATTGCACCAATTATTTTTTCTTTATGTAAAAGTTTAAAACAATAATTTGATTTTAATCCATTAATATTTTTTGAATAATGCCATGTCTCTATAAAGTTTTTGATTTCATTTCTTTCACACAACATAACTTTAAATGTTTTTACTTTCATATTGTTTTAGCGAAACAGGCAGGAGCAAAACAACTGAAAGGTTTAGTCCGAAAGGAACGGCTTTGTGAGCCATGACTAAAATCCCCCGCCTGTTTCATTATAGATACTTATATAACTATATTAATATCTATAATTTTGCTTATTACCAAAGTTTGATTTCCTTTGAAAGTTATTATTTCCAAAAGATTTTTGTTGGTAATTAGGTCTGGTATTACCAGCGGATTTATTAGTACCTTCATTAGGGGTTAATATAACAGTCAAGCCGCCATTAGGTTCACCTGTTTCCATATCAGATGACTCAAACGCTGCTTGATTGTACCAAGACCCATCAGGCATTTTTACTCCGATTGTCCAGTTCTTACCTGGATACTTATCGTTCTTTGGTCCTATAAAAGCTGGTTGATTATCACCAGGTTGCTTTTTAGGATTAGGCATAAGATTAATATATATTTTATCTGCCATGTTTCTCCTTAGTTGTTGTGAACAGGCGTATTTGTAAAATTATCTTCCTGTTCTAATTGGAACTCACGAGTCTCTATAACATCTGTAACCTCTTTATAAAGTCGTGGTTCATTTTTAAGAAGATAGTCAATCGTTTCTTTATGTACGACATCTTTTAGATATTTTAATCTTGGTAGATGGATAGCTTTTTTAAAACTATCTTTGACTTCTTCAACATCCACATCATCATTAAGCTGTGATGTGTCTTTGGACATCTCACGAATATCTAAACCTAATTCATCATATTCTTCTTTTGATGTTAGATCATCATCCAATATCCCTAAGTATGTCAAAGCTCGTGTGAAAGCAAAGGTCGTAGCAATATCAAAGTAACCAAGTTTGTCTCGGTATTGTTTAGAGTAACCCTCGCTTACAATAAACTCTGGATCTTTGGTGCTGATAATACACTTCATAATTAAAGCACGATCTGAATGTTCCATCATCTTAAATTGTACTCCATAGTCTGATCCAAAGACTTGTCTGAAATATTTTATTTTTGACCACGCAGATACAGTATGCTGACCATTTTTATTAACATACACCCCATCATCTCTGCATAAAGCCATCACTTGTTTTATTTTATCTCTCATTTTCTACTACTCCTTTCTCTTGTAATAATTGTAATGCTCTTTCTCCCACTGTAATTCTTTCATTTTCTAGCACGATTAAGATTGTAACAAAGGTTGCTAACATTAGACCGATTAAAGTCCAATTCACAATTCTAAAAAACTTTGCCAGTTTAGTTTGTCTTACTAGTTCATGCTTTAATTGAAACACATCTACGCTGTGTTCATCCTTTCTTTTCTGGTGCATAACCCTCCTTATTGTTGGTTCATCCATGTTGTTTTGGCGTGGAGAACATAGGCATTAAACAAAAGGATATACAAAAACATCCTACATCCTCCACACTTTTTTTATTTCTTCTAATTGGCTCGGAATAATATCCGAGTAGTAGAAGCTCTTGAAGTCAGGTGGTTCTACTAACTGACTAATCTTGTTCATATCTGCTTCTGTTATCTCTAACAGATTTTGTATAATGAATGCTTTGTTAATCATTTGATCGTAATAATATTGTAGTTGAGGTATCTCTGGTTTAAATATTTTATACTCTTCATGGTTTACATAAACTAGATAAGGTGTCTTTTGTGTACACTGCCAATAGAATGCGAGTTGTTTTAAGTGTGCTTCATCTGGTTCTTCTGGAAGTTTTTGTTTGTAAGATGATAAACCATTTTTTGTTTGTCTAAAATTTACAGGTTTAGTTTTCAGTTCCATAATCTTATCTTCGCTTTCATAATCTATCCTGCCAAGTATATCTAAGATCAAACCTTTGGGTGTGTCATACACATATCGTTCTGCTACTGTTTCTTGTTTATCAAATATTTCTTTGACTGAGTTTACAATTTGATTTGCTGTAGGTTCTATGTACTGCTTCATTTCTTTTCTACATAGTGCATCTCGTTCATCTCTTGGTTCTATTTGATCTATGATTTCAATCTCTCTTAATATATTATCTTTTAGTTTTTTTGATGATGGCGTTATCTTTTTACCTGCATCAAAAATATATTTACAAAGATGTCTTTGTACTGGATTGTTACACGCATTACCAAAATGTGCTTTATACCCTGATAGCTGCAATCTTCTTTGTTCTTGTGTAAACATGAGATAATTAATAAAAAATTTTGGCAAAGGAATTGCAAGGGATGATGGAGATAAATGGTCATAACCTTTACCACCATTCATGGCTTGTCGTATTTTGTTTGCTAATGCTTCATTCATAGTTGTTTTCCCACAGTGTATAATTGAATTAAGACTTGAAGTCAATCTCTTTTTTTGATATATCTCAATAAATTATACACAACCAAAGGAATAAAAATGACACTTGAAGAATACAGAAATCATATTGATAAATCGTACTACAGATTTGGTGCGGAAGATTTAGGTATGAGAACCATCAACCCAGGTTGTATGACTCAACGCTGGTGCTTGACGGGTGATCCTAAATACTGGACTTTGCCTAATGAAGATATGCTAATTAAGATACAGGATGAAGTGACAGGTGGAAAAGTCACCATAGAAGAAATGGTGAGAGAGTTAGCCAGAAAGAAAAAAGAAGTTAAAAAAAAGAAAGGTAAAAATGTTTAATGAAAGATTTAATCCGACACCTGTTATCATTGAATGGTTTGACATCAACGCTTCGGATGGGGGTTGGCACAGCGAAGAGGATATTAAAAAACATCAAACTGCAAAGTGCATTGACTTGTGTTTTATCTATAGCCAGAATGATGAGCGTGTTATTACTTTCTCTTCTTATAACCTGCACGATGATGGTTCAGTGGAGTATGGATTTATTACAGCGATACCTACAGGTTGCATACGAAAGATTACAAAACTATGAACGAAGATAGAGGTGAACTAGATTTAACTAGACAGATTGATGATCTAAGTATCAGACTAGAACAATATAATAAAACATTAGAGATTATGAATGAAGAGAATGCTAACTTAAAAGTTATCATATCACAATTACAAGAAGAAAAATTAGAATTGCAAAAACAAATCCATGATCTCCAATACCAAAGGAACGTAAGAGACTATGCGATACGCAAAACATTTTCATAAAGATTTATATTCTAAACGACACCGAGACTTTGATGGGATTGCGATGATTGATTTGGATTCAGTTGAAGTGTGTTTAAATAAAGGATGTTGGAAACCTTTAGCGTGTGTTGAGACTGTCTATGATACGGGTAATTATTTTAAGTATACCACTGTCACAGAACATGTTGCCAATGGCTTAAATATACCCGCTTTTTTAGTGTTTTATCAAAAAGGGTTAGGCAGTAGCCTATTTTATAAAATCAGGCAAATAGCACCCTTTAAAAGCCGTTTAAGGACTGTTTCTGAATACGTTTGGGTATCCTATCTGCGTAAGCTACAAAGACAGCATCAACCTTACTGTAAACATGGCAAAAGGTAGTCAAGATTGTGGCGAATAGATCGTTCTTACTTATTCATTACAAGCTGTATCACCACCTTGATAGATTAAAGAAAGGTCAGGCAAAGGCACAATGCCTAGCGGTCTATCTATCCTTGATGAAATATGCGTGGAAGTCTAAGGGTTATGTGTGTGCGGTCAGGTACTCTACCATTGAGAAAGATACTTTGCTGTCAAAGATGACTGTCAGACGCTCCATTATTCACCTTGCTAAGCTGAATATTATAAAGGTTAAAAGACTACCCTCCGCTAATGAATATAAAATAAACCCTATATTTTTGGTATCAGAGAAGTCTACGAGAGAACACTCTAAAGTATACGACAGAACACTCAGAGGTATACGAGAGAACAGTATTAATAGAAACATTAATACATTAGATACAATAGATCAAATTATACAAAAAGGTTCTGATACTTTTGATATAATAGATACTTTAAGTACACTCCCCCTTGCTAAGTTACAAGATGGTTTAAATAACAATCCTTATTATGTGAAGAAAGCTATCGCTTTGAAAAAAGAGAATGAAAAACCTAA
>Ga0209645_1000636_pt1 | contig 18054 bp, 14 predicted proteins | sample ETNvirenome_6_30_FD_184070 | JGI IMG/M metagenome (GOLD analysis project Ga0209645, IMG submission 184070) | Marine viral communities from the Pacific Ocean - ETNP_6_30 (SPAdes) (version 2) | ecosystem: Environmental > Aquatic > Marine > Oceanic | place: Pacific Ocean | collected 2013-06-19
GTATTTTTGCATTCCGTCCCAGAACAAAAGACGGTCTTCGTTGGACAGCACATTTGCGTATGCCCAGTGCGCCATTTCGTGAAGCAAGGTTTGCAAACGTGGATGCTCGGTGTTCACCATTTCCGAGGCGAGCTTTATCGTATTGCTGTTGATAGAATACACCCCGTTTGCAGCTCCTTCATAACGGATGGTTGCGTCTGCAAACTTGGGTGAACCCTTGCCCGCACCAGACAAGACCTCTAATAGTCGACGCGCCTCCCTTTTTTCGGACGCAGTGAAGTTTACTGTATGTATTTTTAATTGTTTCTGGCTCTCTTTGAGCGCCTCAGTAGGAAGGCGAATCTCCTCAGGAACGTACTTGTTTCGGAACTCATATAAGGCACGGACAAAATCAATTACTTTTGTTTGCTTCCTACTGAGTGGCCATCCAATGTACATCTCCGTTGCGCGTAATATCTCGTCTACCTTTTGCTTGTTAAGGTCGCCTTGCTTTAGCTTCTCTAACACTTTGAAAGGATTTTGGTTCCTCTCACCCAATGGTATTGTCTCTGCCATTGTAAGGATGGCGGACAAGTCCCCCTCATCAATCTCAACAGGGATTTTTGATGCCTCGTAGGAACTGATAAACGCGCGGGTTGGCGCATTAGCGCCTGGAGTAAAGGGCTCAAATGAGCTTTCGGCCAACTTAGTCCCGTATGTTGAGCTGCCGTCTACATAACCCACCTCAAAGTCATTTATGTCTGACTTGCCTAACAGAGTGTTTATGTCAGCACCAGATTGAAGCTGCTTCTGAGAGATGACACGTATGGGTTTTTCTGGGTCTTTCGGTCGGAGCGCCAGTATTTTGCCGTCAGCGTCAATGTTCGGCACATCTGGGACATTGCCCTTTGCCTCTCGAGTAACACGGACGGTGTCAACATTTGTTAACTCCGCAATCAAGCGGTCTATATCTTGGTGTTCGTCTACAAAGCTGCTCGCAATCTCAGCTAAGCGCTGGCGCTCAGGCATTGATGGTTCGTCAATATTGACGTCTTTGCCAGGAGCTTTCTCGGCTTCTCCACGCATGTAGCGCATCAAAGCCTCGTCCCTATAGAACTTCTTGGTTACGGGGTCGTAGAAGTACGGCTTACCCTTCTGAGCTTTTTCTCGTTGGATTTTCTTGCGATTGTTTGGAAGCGATTTGGTTGTTGCTGCGCCACCAAATATTTCCTCGCCCCCCGTGGAGACGTACCTAACTGGCGACAAGTCTTGTTCCAGGCGAGAGCGTGTTACACCATCTGGGTCTACAAAGTCCTTCAGTATTTCTTTTTCTGCAAAAGCAACTGCCTGGTCTGCGCCGTAAATAACCCCAGCTCTCTGGCTTTCACCTTCTGTGCCACGAATAACCATGGGGGCTCGACCAATAACTGTGCGCCCATCTCCAATCGGCGTATTTCCGCGTAAGAAACTTTGAAGGCGACCGCGATTTGTTCTGCCAGCGGTTGTCTCAACTGGCGCGTCTCCAAGCGTCCCAGTCATTTCGCTCTTTGCGGCTGGCTTCGGTTGGAATGACTCGGCTAGGGCCCTGCCGTCAGCAATAGCTTGGGCCACGTCATCCGACATGCCTGGGTTGTTTGCAATCAGATTGTCTTTGATGATTTTGGAGCGACGTCTCTGAGTCTTTGTAAGTTTCACAGATGACTGAAGTCCGTCTTCTGCTAACACTCTTTCAACTGCATCCATTAGGGCGTCAGCACCCTTGGGGTCAGACTTACGCAAAATCTCACGGATGACACGAGGCTCATGCTGAAGAACTGCCATAAACTTTTCTTCGCCCAGTCTTTCGCGGATGGGCTCGAGCGCATCTATAGCTTGTCCAAACAGTTTTTCGTCTGAGATGTTTTTGTCTCGAGCGTCTTTCGTAAGGGCGCGTAACTGTTTAGTCGCTTCTGTTGTTAGAGTGACGCCGTCTTCGCGAACCTTGAGCTGGCCGTTAGCAATCAATGCTCGTAGGTCATCCTCGTCCATACCAGCATCGTCCAGCATTTTTGTCATAGTTTTGCGCTGGTTTTCACTACGGTAAATAATATCCGCAGGTGCTACCTCGGCTTCCTCGGGAAGCACAGCCTCAGCCTCCGCAGGTGTAGCACCTGGTTCAGTGCCTTTTGCCTTTGCAATCCTGCGTATATCTTTGGCGTTAAATTTGCCATTTCGCCCAGACGGGCTTTCGTTAGCAAAGTCCTCTGCTGTGAGCCCAGCAGCCTCAGCTTTCGCTTTTGTCTTGTCGCCAGTGAACTGGAAGTCGTCTAGGCTTGCTGGCTTTTGAGCGTCTACGTCTGCCGCAGGAGCTTCCGCTGCGGGGGCTGCCTTTGCAGCATCTGCGGTGGCAGCTTTTGCAGCAGCTTCCTCTTCCTTTGCCTTCTTGGCGGCGTACTCAGCTTCCGCTTTCTTGATGCGGGCAATGATGCCAGGGTCATTGTTCTCAATCGCCTGGTCATACAAGGCTCGGAGATTGTTAAGCTCTGTGAGACGCGCCTTCGCCCTGTTAATTTTGGCCGTGTCGTTTGACTCCAAGCCCTCAGCTATTTCGCTGCGGTGGTTGTTCATGCGCTGACCAAGTTGGCGCATTTCTTCAAAGGCATTAATCTGGTCGTTGATTTCCTGTCGAACGGTCGGGTTTTCAAGGTTTTCGCGCAAGTCGTTTGCTAACTTCGCAAGCTCCCTGTCAATCGCCTCTATATTGATTGTGCGCCCTACGTCTATACCAGTGCGGCTGGCGTCCTCTATTTCTTGCGCCTGTGTCTGGGCGGCATCCCCGTCGGCTTGACCCGTTGCGCCCTCTTGCCCTGCGCCAGTTGCTTCGGCCTGAGCCTGGGCGTCCATCTGTTGAAAATCTACATTTTCCGCACGGCTCAAGTCAGTTTTAAGAACCTTTTTGACATACTCCTGAGGCATCATTGCTATGTCTTCGTCGGAGTAATCCAGTGCTTTCAGCTTTGCATTCTCTCGGCCAATAGTGAATGACCCAGGGATGTCCATGCCTCTCGTGCCTGCTTGAAATCCAGCGCCAAGGGCACCAAAACCAGCGCCAAGAGCACCGCCCGCAGCAGTACCAAGGGCCGTCGCGCCTGCAAGCCGACCAAAGCTAAATTCATCCTGTAAGCCAATTTGCTTGTCGCGCACTTGCTCAAGAGTGTTGAAAGCGCCCTCGGTGATACCACCAGCAAGAGCCTCAGCTTTTGCACCAGCTTTCGCCGCCGCACCCAACACGTTGCCTGTGGATGCTCCAGCTCTTAATGCTGTTTTTGCAGCGGCACCACCAGCACCAAAACCAACTAAGTTAAGGGGGTCCATTGCGGCAGCAAGAATATTTTGCCCAAGCCCAGCAGCTCCGCGCCCACCCTCTTCGTAGAAATTGGGGGTGCTGTCATAGACTTCCTTCATGCGGCGCATGAGGGTGACTTGCCTGTCGCTTGAGGTGTACGCTTCGCCGATATCTTTCGCCAGCGAGCCAGTGTTCATAGCTCCCCATGTCTGGTCGGAATAAAAGGCGTCAACCAGGTCGGCGTCATTGTTGAAGTAATCGCCCTTGTTGGCGTAGTACTCGCGCAGCTCAGCGATAAATCGCGGGTCGCGAAATGCGTCTAGTCCAGTTGCGGTGCTTAGAGTGCTAGAGTCGTAGGATGATACGTTTGATACATCATCATCAAAGCTAAATAGGTCGGTGTTAAAGTTGTTGTCAAACTTTTGTGCCACGTCGGTTCTCCAGTTTCCGGTTTAGTGGGTATTCCCATCAAACTACTGGAGAACCTCTTGTGTGGTCGTCCTTATTGGAGAGCGTCTATAAGGCGTTGGATGAGCCTGTTCTGCTCTAGTTGTGGATTGCCTATAGTATCGCCATACATATCTCTTTGTTCTTTTGTCTGAATCCCAGACTGTTTCAAAACTTCTCTGAGTACTCGTGCTCGGTCTGGCCCTGCTTGCTGGAACGCGTATGGAGACCTTAAAGCTGGACTGAGCTGCTGACTTGCTGGCGCTTGACCTGTCAGCATATCTAGAGTTCCGCCCATTCTTAAAAACTCCTGAGCGAGACGTTGAACCTCAGCGCCGCTTATGTCTCTGTTTGTTAAATTACCTTGAACTCGGCGTTCGGCGAGAGCCAGAGAGCTTTGAACCTGATTCTTTGCTTCCTGAAGTTGTACCAACTGGGCCGCAAGAACCTGTTTGGCCTCTTGACCAGATGCGTTGTTTTCACTGACCGCTTGCGCGTTAAAGTCTTCGCCGAATGTACCCAAGAAATTTGTCTGATTTTGGCCGTATGCTACTGCTTGGTCGATGTCATTCATGTTGCTTTGAATACGAGCAATTTCAATATCAATGTCTGCAATATGAGAAGCGTATGCCTGGGGCCCAAACGTAGCTTGGAATTTACCCAACTTTCCGTCGAGATAGTCTTCAGTTGGTTTGGTCACGTCATTGACACGGTTTGCTGACTCCTTGACGCGCCTTGGTATGTCTCCGCTTTCGGGGTCAAACAGCTCTTTTGAGTATGCCGTAATGGTTGTTAGTTTCTTTGGTCTACCAGTTGATGATATGTAGCTGTCAGCTATCGCACCCTCAAATTCTGCTTTGGACACAAGAGCGCCACCAGACGCAGAGATTATTCTTTGCTTCGCATCTTCTGCCTTAATATCGTCTTCATCTTTTAGTGCCTCAACGGCTGCAACAATACCACTCATAGAGCTAGAACCTTGCGGGCGGAACTCCTCGTTTATTTGACGAAGAGCCTGCTGGACACCGTCAGGATAATCCGTCAAACTTCCAATCACGTTTTGCATGATTCCCTTCATGCCATCAGATTGCTTTGTTGCGTATTCCTTGGCCGCTATTGTTAGCTGCCCCATTTGAGATGCGTGAATTGTCTGCTGAGAAGTTTGCAGCAATTCGTTTGCAGCAGTTAATGCCTGCGGGTTGGCCTTGAAGTAGGGACCAAACTGTGTGTCAAAAAAACTCAAAGCGCCGCTACGGTAAAGGTTTGCCTTAGCTGGGTCTGACGCAATTTCCATAACTTTTTGCATCACCTGGGCCTCAGCATCTGAATCATGTTTTCCTTTTCTTAGGTTGAAGGCGTTTTTAAGAGCGGGTGAATTGGCGACATTTTGATTTGGAAGATTGAAAACAAAGTCATCATAGCTTCCATAATTGGCAATAGTGTCATTCATGGCATCCTGGTTTTCGTCAAAGATGCGCTTCACAAACTGGCTTTCTACGGATTTGTCTAAACCTGTTACGAAGTCCTCGAGCCGTGGCAGCGTTAACTGCTCATACTCGGTTCCTGTTCCGCCTGCACCAAGATTACTCAGAACCCTGTTCTTGGCAGTTTCAAAATCACCTGTGTCATAATACGCTGAGAAGAGCTTTTCTTTGGCGTCTTTTTTCTGCTTGTCAAAAAAGTCCATGTCTTCGCTCAGCTTATTTCTCTGTTCTTCCAGGTAAGCCTGCCTGTTTCTTTTGGCGAGTTCGTCTACAGTCTGGCGTGTCCCTCCAGCAGCACGTAGATAAGGGTTCGGCCCCGCTATCTGGTTGATGGCCGATTGCAGCTCTGATGCTGTGGCGTATGGATTGTTCTTCTTAAACTCTTCAAAGGCTTTCGCCACATCCAGACGCTTGGTTTCCATTTCGTCTGTGCGGTCTCTAAACCCTTCGTAGTCGTATCCACCAAATGCCATTACGAATCCTCTTTCTTAGCTGGTCGGTATTTTGAACGAGTGTCAGCGTCATCGCTATACGCCCCCAGGCCAAATACGTCGTCCAACAGAGTTCCTGCCTGCCCTATGAAGTCAGCCCTTGCGCTGCCTCTAGCTCTGAATGCGTCTGCGGCTCGGTTATACGCTTGGTTAGCAGAAGACGTAGCATCCGTGAGGTTTTGGCGCGAGCCAGTGTTTGCTGCGTCAAAGAAGTTTGTGTAGTTGGGAGTATTAAGAGTCGGTGCCGCCGCATAGCCGCGTGCGTCGGTTCCTGTCATGCCCAGTGTTGGCATGCTCAACTGGCTACCGTAACCAGAAGACAGATTGCCTATGTCACGCACTTGTGAGCCTATTGAAATAGGCCCTGTAACGCCAGTCAGAGAAGTCTGAGGGCCGCGAGATGTGTAAGCGTTGTAAGCACTTCCTATATCACGGTTCAAGACGGCTGATGTACTTGGGTTGCTTAGGCGTGCCTGCATGTCGAGCGCAGTTGTTCCGACTTGTTGCTCAGCGTCAAGGTTGACACCAATAGCCTCCCGCAAGTTTTTGAACCTATCTTGCAAGATTTGATTTTCTGTTGCTACCTCACGTCCAGCCTGAGTATTCGCATCGGCACGGGCTCTCGCAAACTGAGGAGCAATCCGCGCAAGTATCTCTGCACGTTGCGCATTACTCGAGCCACCGCCTTCCATGCCTTTTCTAATAAGGTCGGCCTCTAGCGAAGACAGGTTTCTGTCGAGGGCTTGGTCTACCTCTTGGCTATACTGGTCATAGTAGCGGTCAGCGCGGCGCGCTATCTCATCTCCGCCAACCAACTCTGGTGCTGTAATCCGACCGTAGTCATCTAGCACATCGCGCATACGATTGCGTGTCTCGACGGCCTGTGCGATTGCTTGGTTCTGGCGGTCAATCTCAAACTGACGTTCAGCAGACCTAGTAATTCTGTCTTCTTCGAGAAGCCTACGACGTTGTTCATATTCGTCTGCTACGGTTCGGTCGCCTCGGTCAATTCGAGCTTGCTCTTGACGGCGTTGACGGCGAGTCCTGTCTCTTTCCCGCTCGAGTTCCGCGAGCGCAAATCTTCGCTCTTGCTCTGTGAGCCTGTCGTCTCTTGCAATTCTTTCCAACTCAAACTGACGGCGCTCAAGCTCTAGGTCGTCAGTTAACTCTTGACGGTCAACAGTTCTGTTAATCTGGTCTAGGAGACGGTCTTCGCTTCGGGCGTCCATTCCTCTCAGGTATCGTTGACGCTCCTGCTCTGCAAGATTCTGTTGACGTTGGAGTTCCCTAAAGTAGTCATTTTGGTCTTCTACAAGACCCATGTTGTAAACACCGAGCTGAGTCATAGCCGCGTTGTTGGCGTTGTTATCTCTGCGAGCCTGCTCAGCCACAGCAGCTTGGTAGCGCTCCATTTTCGCCGCTTGTTTACTAGCCTTTTTGCCACCTATCACATTGGATAGTGAGGACGCTGCGCTGAATGCTGTTGAAAAGGCTACCATGGGTTAGGCTCCCGATGCCAGGTTCTGTGCAAACGAAGTCTGATTAAGCATGTTTAAGAGCTCGTCTTCCTCGCTTTGATTTGCGAGGAATGCTTGGAGTTGTTCTTCAGTCATAACGTCTTGTGCATCACCGACGCTTGGGAAACGCAGGTTTCCGAATTGGTCGAGCAGAGCTTCAACCTCTGCCATACCTTGTCCTTCACGGAATGCAACTTCAGCAGCGTCCTCAGCAAGACGGTTACTCTCTCTGCCTAAAATCTGCTCTAGGGCTGCTAGTTCGTCTGCCGCTTGCTGAGCTCCAAATGTCTCAGCACGCTGACGTATCTGCTCCACTTCTTGACGGGCGGCGTCTACATCAGCAGGAGTGAAGAACTCTCTGTTTCGGATGTCCTGGAGGGAGGCCAAGGCTTCGCCCTCAATTCCGCCGCGCTCAGCACCTAACTCTCTGAGGCGAGCGTCTACAGCACCAATGGCGTCTTGGATTGCAGCTACGTTAGCGTCTGTTCCGCCCTGGAACCGACCCAGGCTTTCAAGCTCTCTTTCAAAGTCTGCACGTCTTCCGAGAAGTCCAGCTTCATCTGAAAGGGCAATATCTTGAACGCCCATCACTGACTCGTCTATGTCAGGAGTTGTTGGGTCATCCTGGCGTCCCGATAACAACTCTGCCACCAATTCTCTTTGAGACCCTAGCTGCCCCTCTCTTTCAGCAAGAAGCTGCTCAAGTGTCCCTCGCGCCCCTTCTATGCCAGCAGTGGCCCCCGAGAAATCTGTTGCGAGTTCAGAGGTTGTGCCGCCGATTTCTGACTCAAGCGCTGCAAGAGCGTCTTGTAAGTCTTCAATTTCTGCCAGGTTGTACATACCCTGACGGTCGGCTATGCGACCAAGAGAGTCAGACCTGTTCGCGAAGCTGCGGCCCAGTGAGTCTATGCGCGCCTGCTCGGCGGCGCGCTCCTGACCCAGGGCATATATGTCTTCGTCAAGCCCGTAAATATCGGCAAGCTCATTTGCGAAATCAAAGTCTAGGTCACTTTCAAAACCTCGAAGACCGCTACGCTCAGCCTCTAACCTGCCAAGCAAGGCATCAATAGTTTCAGAGTCGGCGTCTGCAATACCCATGGCGTTGAGCGCCGCCGTCAGCTCGTCAATCTCTGAGCGCGCGCCAGCTCGGGCAGCATCCACCCTTGCTTGTTCAGCATCCTTGGCTGATATGCGGCCAGAGAGTATAGCCTCCAACTCATCCAGCTCTGCCAATGCCCGTTGTCTATTATCAGAAAAATCCAGAACGCTATCGAAGTCTCCTACTTGAGAGCGAGCCTGAGCTAGTTCTCGTTGATATTTTTGGAAGTCGTCATTGATGTCTGCGAACTCTACGTCAATATCACGTTGGTTGGCCTGAGAAATGTAGTCATCAAAGAAGTCACTGACACGAGCTTGCTCTGCTGCTTCTTCGCTGCGGAGTGACGCAATTAAGTCTTCAATATCGTCTACCTGACGCATGTAGCTGTCAGCTCTGCCAGTGTTCAATTCATTGAGGGTCGGCATGTCGTAGGCGACAGAGCCTCCATAAGACGTACCCGCAGCCTGGAAGCCTGGGTCAACAGGGAGGCCATACGCACCGTATTGGACGTTTCCTCCATCATGTCTTCCAAAATCCTGACCACCGTAATCTAAGGCATTCGGCGCACCCTCAACACGCCGACCCGTGCCTGGGTCGACGAACCCCATAACGTATTCCCCAGAATATTTTGGCAATGGCAAGTTAAGACCAGGTCTTTTTGCTGCCTTGTTTCTAAGCATGGGGTCATACATACCCACTATACCGTCTCTAGGCTGGGCTTCGTACCTCGCAATAGCATCTTTGTTCTTTGCCTTGTATGCGGCCAAGTCGCGGTTATAACGCGCCTCGTTTTCGGCAGCGGTTTTTTCTACATCATACGGCTGTAGAAAAGACACGTCTCCCTCTGAAAAAGATTGGAAGTTCCTGTCGAGACCGCGTAATTGGTTTGAGATATCGTCCAGACCTGTGAGGTCATCACCTAGTTTAAGGCCGCTGACAGTGTCTTCTAAACCTGCGAGCGTGCCTCCGTAACCACTGAATTGTTTATTGAAAGAGTCAATCGCTTGATTGTATCCCCGAGCTACGCGTCCGCGTCGCGCGTTCTCTACGTTAACCGCAGCCTGACGCTGTGGTGTGTAATCTGGGGGCGGCGGGGGAGCCGGAGGTCCTGATTTCTTACCCATTTTTAATCCACCTACACTCTTCTTTTAGCATTCCAAAGACGATTGCTGAGTCATCGTCTTCGTCTCCAAAAAAACGTCTCAAGGTTCCTTCCACGGAAAAGCCAAGACGCTTAGTTAATTTCACCGACTTTCTGTTGCCCTTCCTGGCGTTTGTCGAAAGCCTAACTACTCCACATGTCTCAAAGGGATACGAAAACAGTTCCCTTAAAATGCCCCTTGTCAGGGCAGCTTTGTCATCCAACCAAATGGATGCCCACAAATCTCGGCCAGTGAAGTCTGAATAGGTCACTCCACCAACCAGCTTTCCCTCTTTGCTGTCCCAGATGCCGAGAGATGAGTTCGGCTCCGAGAACGGAGGGCATTTGCACTTGGCTGAGCATATTCTTGCTAATGTGTCTTGTCCTTCGTGGACAATTACGTAACGCATTAGGAAGACAGAATGCTGATAGCCAACGTGACCTCAAGGTCATTCAAACTACTAGCGCTTGTAATTTGATAGCCAATCGACTTTGAGGCCGAGGTAGCATCAATTTCTTGCGGAGTAGAGAGGACGGTCTCGAGACCTGACGATGTAACGCTTTGGGTAGAACCCACAGCGACACCATTTACCAAAAGCTGCCACGTGGCAGAACCAGAAGAACACTGAAGACTGATTGCGTCGATTTGTATTTTCTGGCGGTAAATTCTTTTGATTGTGTAGTCGGCATTGCTAACCGCACCAGTCTTGCTTTGATAAATACTGTCAGAAGCAAGGATGGTTGGGAGCTGTGCTGCTGGCAATCGACCAGAGCTATCCAGCTCTGCAACGCCGTTTGCTGCACCTTTCTGTGTCACGGGGACAACAGAGGTCAGGTCAATGTCTGCATAGGACAGGGCTGTGCCTGTGGCGTTTACCTTAACAAACTGACCTGCATTCGCGGCAGCAAAAGTTGGCAAGGAGCTTTCTGGGGCTGTTTCGAGCCACTGCGTCCCAGTGTAGAACTTGAGGACGTTAGGTGTCTGACTCGTATCCATCCACAAGTCACCGCTTGCAGGATTGGAAGGGGTGCTTGAGGAAACAGTTAGTTTGGCTGCTGTAGAAATGTGGGACACAAGACCGCTAACTTTTGCTTGCGGAATGTCACCGTCTGCAAATTGCATATTTGCAAAGGTGATTTTGCCTGTAGCCGTGTCCGTGAAGTTTGCTTCCGTCATCAGTCCAGTGACTACGTTTGTAGACGTGTTCTCTACCGTGATGATAGTCACGGTATTCCCAGACGGCACAGAGCTTGTAAACGTCACGGTGTCTGACGCAGCATTAGTCACATAGTCATTTGACCCACCAGAACGCTGCAAGATACCGTTTTTGTAGACTTGCAAAACTGTGTCTTCGTCATGAACAAACGGGAAGACGGTTTGCGATGCGCTAGTAACCGTATCAGACCGAGTAAACCCAGTAATTGATGACGTGCGAATTTTGTAGATTGTTACTGTTTCACCAGCGGACAAGCCAGAGTTGAAGGTGACGGTATTCGCTGAGGCATCAGTTTGATAGTCATAACTGGAACCTGACCGTTTAAGAACACCGTCTACGTAGACCAGGAGCTCGTCAGCACTATCGTGGGCGTAGGAAACAACTGTTTGGGCTGCCGTGGCCACCGTGTCTTGCCGTGAGAAAAGGATTGGCGCACCCAATTCACCCACAACACTACCAGCAGCACCGCGAAGTGACTCCAGTGTGGCAAGGTTTTTCCAGCCTGTACTCTCATCGGTGTATGTACCAACGCGATACTGAAGGCCAGCAGATGAGTCATTGCGTAGCTCAATCGGCCCCTTCCAGATTCCGTCTTCGTCGAACAGAGTTTCAAGCAGCTCGCCTAGAGTCTTCTCTCCAAGCTCCGCAGAATTGAGATACCTAATGAGGTTCTCGAACTCAGCATTGATGTTGCCAGATGCAACATAATTCTGTGGGTTTTGTTGTCGAAGTCGCGCCATTTTACTTCCTCAAAATTATGCCCAAGCCGATAATTCGACAGAGCCCCTTTCCTTTTACTGTCATGCGGTATTGGGCACCCCGATAACGCATCTCGAGTTTTCTCTCGTACTGCCGTGATAATGGAACATCGGGGAAATAGTTGTCGTCCTCACTGTCGCTTATCTGGAATGTCATGCTTCCTATTATTCGTCCCGTATCGTCGATAACCTCTAGTGTTGCGTCACCCTCGCCGTCTGCTTGGACAACAATCGAGTGGACATCTTTGGTTTCCGAGAAGCTGCCATGCCAAAGGACTGGAGTTGTGAACACCATGTCGGGGTGGACTTCTGCTTCATCTTCGATTTTCTTGACGTCATAAATGCCACCTGACGTTCCGTAGACGAGCCTTCCAGCCAGGAAAGCCCCGCAGCGCGCATTGAGAAACTCGCCCGTAGACCATTTGGGGTCCATACGCGGATTGACTGTCATGGTCAGCCGCTTGCTTATCACGCCACCAGGCTGGGGGAAGAAGATGTGGTACTGCCCCATGTCTGGGTCATAAGCAGATGTGATAAGAGACACGTCCTCAACAGTGGCAATCAGCTTGCGGTACTCAATGTCAATCTTCTCTGAGAGGGAGGTGCCCTCAATCGTGATGCCATTCTCCGCTGAGCGGCGAAGGCTATGCACCCCAGAGCGCGAGCAGAACAAGATGTCTGTGCCAGCTCGCTGGATTGTCCTGTGGCTCACGCAGCCGACATTGACACTTGCCTTGTCATCGAGTGCCCACAGGTCAATGTTGGGGTCAATCAAATAGACTAGGACGCGGTCGTTTGTGAACACAGCCATTCTGGACTGCTCAAACTTGGATAGACCTGTTATCTGTTCTGATGTGCCCAGTTGGTTAGCAACGTCGATAATCCCAGCTCGCAAAACGCTGACACTGTCGATTGGTTCGTCACCTGGGAAAATCTCATCATTGTCTACTCGAGACAAAAAGATTTGCGTCTCCCGCCCAGGGACACCTGCCACGCAAAGACGCCGTGCTACAGACGTAGCAAAAGAAGGTCTTAGTTTGTCCAGGTCTGGACTACCATTGTTCTTGTACTTCAGTCCGTCGTAGTAAATCGGAGCCTCGCCACGACTGAAAAAATGAACATATCGGTTAAAAACAGAGGTTGATACGAGGGAGCCGCTAGGAAAAGCCCCTGTTTTTTTGTGACCATCTTCACTCACCAAGTTGACGCCAGAGCCATCTTGCTCTGCATACACGACGTTATCGGTAGAGTAGAAGGCAACCTCTACAATCGGATGTTCGCCACTGATGAAATTGGCTCCAGGGTCACGAACAACCTGGCCGCGCCAATCGCAAAAACAATCTGTAGACGTTGATAGGTGCTGGTTTTTTCCAGTATCCAGGGAGGTCACATCGCGCGACACATCCAGACCTTGAAAGTTATCGTAGGCGACACTCCGAAGAGAAACGCCAGTAGGGCTTTTTGTGGTGCTTACCATTAGTACTTCACAGTTCCGTTGTTTTTATCCGTAGACTTGCCTGTGTAATTTCTGGGGTTTGTCCCATTGTCTGTGACGCACATCTGTATTTTTGTGTTGCCGTTAATCCGACGCCACAGTTCTTGGTTAATCATGCGGATAAATTGAGCCCCATAACTTTCAGCCTTGTCAGATGCCTGCTGTGTTGAGTAATGAAACAGCAAGCCAGCAATCATGATTGTATCTGGTACGGGGCGTGTTTCAGACATGTGCTCGTAGTAGTCGAGCTCTGTCCCATCCCAATAGGGGTGCATGCGAACCTCATCGACAATCATGTTGGCAAATTCAATAAACATGAGGGACGCATCACCAGAGAGTGTGCCTGGAGCAAAGTCACCAAACCGACGCACAGCTTGGAGTGTCATCGTCTCTAGGGGAGCGAAGTTGTCCGTTACGTGCGGATTGGTGTTGCTTGTCTCAGTCATTATCTACCTCTATTACGCGCCCCATCTGGACGTAGTGGTGACGGCGAACTAGCTCCGCCTCTTCTGGAGAAAACCGCCAGCGCAGACGCCCGTCTTCTCGACGGTGTGCGTAGCGGTCACGAATATGAAATTGGACTGGCTCGTGCTCAGCAGATATGAACACAACAACCGTGGGTTGCTTAGGCTCTGCTGCTTTTTTCGTAGTAGCGGCGGCTTTTTTGGGTGCGGCCTTTTTTGCTTTAGTCTCTGACATTAAATGCCTCCATAAAAAAGGGGTGGTAGCTTCTGCTACCACCCCTAAATTACAGCCGTCACTAAGACGGGTCGTCCGACTTAGGTGTTGGTCGACCAGTTCTTAATGTAGACGTGAGTCTTGTCTTGCAAGAGTTCCAGACCACACTCGGTCAGGTACTCGTGAATGACTCCGTCCACGCCGTTGCCTTGACGGTTCTCGTACAGGGCAGTGTCGCGACCATCGAGGTGACGATACTTCAGGTACGGGAAGTCAACGATTACCATGGCATTGTCCATGCCAGGAATCTGACGGAACTGCGGGTGCAGGTGAACCATCAGGTCGCCAGCAAACGTGTTGTAGCGAGTCAGGTTCACGCCATAAGCGCCTTGGACGCTTTCTGGACGCCAACGGTCTTTACCGAACTCTTGCAGGTGAGCAGCCACTTTGTAGCCACAGAATGCAATCTTTTCGCTAGAGCCGTATTTGAACACGGTTTTGATGAGCTCTTCGTCAAACTGAGCTTCGCTCATTGAACCGTCACCGTCGATGTCGCTATTGCAGTCAATAACGGTCGTCAGTGTGGTGGTCAGACCACCAGTGTAGCGGCGAGGTGCAGCAGAAGAACCATTGTCCTCAGCCTTCACGCCAAAGAACATGGCGCGCTCAATGTCGCTCATGTGCAGCTTGAGGGCTTTGGTCATTGCTTCGTCTTCTTTGTCGCCAGTCCGCAGGTAAGTTGACTTCAATGTGTTTGATACACCGAAGGCTGTACGGAAAATCTGCGTGAAGTTGGAAGCTACCGTTGCGTCAAACGTGATGGCTGTGCCAACGTCGTCGTTTTCAGCAGCAGCAAAGCCAGCTACAAACAGTTCCGCATTGTCTGCGATTTGGTGGGTCGTGCTACCGATGTTACGGGCAACAGTAAGTGTCGTGCCTGTAGTATCAGCAGTTACGCGCATCACTTCGCCTGTTCCACTGTTGACAATGATTGAGCCTGCAACGGCAAATTTATTGTCATCAGAAGCGTCGAGCGTGATGCTCGTGGTGCTCGTTGAAGCAACAGCACCGTTCACGGTCAGTTTCCGGTCCGGCAATTCGTCACGGAAGTTTTTGTACTCAGGGTCGTCGGTGCCTTCAGAGGAACCGAAAGACAACAGAGCGTTCAACGGTGCGTTACCGTTGGGTTCTAGGAGCGTAAACAGCTCCCGATAGTTTTTGGGGCGGAAGTCCGATGAGAACTCGCCAGTGCCCCGCACACCTTGAATAGCCATGATAAGTCTCCTTCTATGGCAGAGGTTTACGTTGGTTATGGTGAGTTGCTCCGCCTCGTGAGGAATTACCGTCTCATAAAGCGTTTCACTCAAAAAAACAGGGGCCGTAGCGCCTGTGATTAAAGAATAAAAAAAGGGCGGGACTTTTGTCGTCCCGCCCTTGTAAAATTTTTATGCCGACTAGCCCATAGCGCGGTCAGTCAGGCGTCCCAGTGTTGGGTCAACCTCAGGAGCTGGCTCAGCAACTGCTCCTCCTGCCTGAGGCGTTTGCGCCAGTGTTCCTGTAAACGCTTGGCGACGTTTATGAATGTCTCGTAGAGCTACCATCTCTTCGCTATCCATGGCGTTTTTGAAGTCCGTCATGACTTTCAAGGTCAGCCCAGGGTCGATAAAGTCATCTTCCGTGTAGCCTCGCTCTTGTGCAAAAATTTTGAAGTCATCTGCATTCGCGTCGGTAAGACCCAGCCTATCAGCACCCTTGTCGAGGTTGTTATTAATCATCTGCTGAGCGGCCTGCCCCTTCATGTTTTGGGCTTCGATAGCTTGCTTAGCAGCGCCATCTGCCGCTGCCTCACCTTGCTGAAGCATTCTGGCCATCATTTGACGCATTTCATTATTTTGCTGAAGAACCTGTCTCATCACATCAGCCTGTTCACGATAGCCAGGTGGGAGGCTAACAGCATTGTCTTCTTCCCACTGTGCGTAGCTGTCGCGAGACATTTCTTCGCTTGCTTGCACGTTTGTTTTGCCATCAGTGTCACCCATTTGTGGGTTCTTCTCATCGGCCTTCATCAAATTGATTAGCTGACGCGCGGCGTCAGTCGGGTCTTGGGCAAGACCATTTTTAATAGCGGCCTCTACAACCATGTGAATGGGTTTCATTTCAGCATTTTTGTAGTTAAGCGCCGCGTAACGAGACTTGAGACCAGCGATTTGGTTTGGAGACAGCATCTGTGTTGTGCCATCCTCCATTTCGATTTCGTAAAGGACAGCGTCCTTACTCATCTTTTCGCTTTCAGTTTCTGGCGAACCTTCGTCCACAGCCTTTTCTTCTGCGGTCTCTGGTGCCTCTGCTGGTTCAGCAGGTGCTTGCTCGGGTGCTTGCGGTTGTTGTGGCTCTACACCCATTTGCCTGGATGCTAGAGCGTCAATGAGGTTGCTTTGCGCTTCCTGCGGCAGTTCATCAGCCATTTTTTACTCCTCTCCCAGCCGTGGCGGGGATTTGGTTAAAATATCAGGTGAGGCCGTAGCGTCACCCAGTTCTGCTTCATCGAGCCGTATAAGAGATTCCAGATGAAGCTCTAGCTTTTCTGGCAACTCGAGTAGCTGCTTTGCGGCCCAGATTGAGCCACGTCGGAAGTGCATCTCTTCAACTGGCATGGCGGCGTTGTTTGCCATACCCATTGCCGCACTAACGATTTCTTGTTCCATCACCTCGCGGACATAAGCCCAGCCGCGTGATGACTTCAGTGTTTCGACGCCCTTGAGGTTCGTCTTATCTTTACGTGACATTTACTTGTTGTAGCCTTCGGAAAATTTACTTTGATTGTTCATTTGGTCGCTGATTTCTTGATTGCTGAAATACTGCTTGGAAAAATTTTTATCCATTTCGATTTGCTGAAACGTCTTCATAGTGTTGTCGAGAACAGACAGAGGAATGGTTGGTATGAAACCAAGAAGACCAGCAAGAGCATCTAGCGATGTCGTCGGCCCAGCGTAGCCGCTTCTGTCTCCAGCAAAGCCAGCGCTGAACGTATTGAGCATATTGTCCGCCGCTCTACTGACAGCGGTGTCCCCGCTAAATAGGCCCTGCGCCTTAGGTCGGTTGTAGTAGACATCGTCAGGCATGTTGGTGAAATTTGTGCCAGGGACGTAGCCACCTGCAAAACTGCGCGCGCTCAACTCATCATCTGGAGCGATAAGATTGGAACCGTACAGGTTCTGCTCGGCCTTGCTCATCGGCATTAGGTTCTCCTGCGAACGCGGCGGTTGGGTGACGATGCCAAAGCAGCTTGGTCGCGCTGTTGCTGGACACGCGCCGCCCTGTTGTAGTTGTTAATCGCTTTACTCATACGGTCATTGAATGTCGTGTCAGTCTCTGCTCTTGAGCGCGCCTCGTTAGCCATTTTAGAAACTTCGCTATTTGACATATCGGCAGGCTTCTCGAGTTGAAATCCCATTGCCCTGCTGAACCCTCGGCCTGAACCTGATAGGCCAGGACGTGACTTAGCAAGCTCAGGTAGTCCGTCCCCAGCGCCCTTGTATTTATCAAATAGCGTTTGAAAACGGGCAAACGGGCCAGAGTCTGCGCGCTTTAGCCTGCTTGCCTCGTAATCACGAAATGTCCTCGAGAAAGCCATATCTATGCTCTACGGTTTCGCTTTTTGCCGTTGGGAGCTTTACCTGCCATTACTGGCCTGAATGCTTTTGGGGCTTTCCGCTTGCCGCGTCCTGCCTTTGATTTTCCGCGTCCCATTGCCATGGTCATATTCCTCTCTAGCTTTTCGTCTACGGTAGAGGGCAACCTTCAGCTCCACCTCAACCTTTGTGTAATACCTTTGTGCCTCAAGAGCCCTACTCGCGTCGTCCAGTTCGGTTAATCTTTGCACAAAGACCATTGCGTATGGCTCGTCGACAATATTCTCAAAGCCATCTTCATCTTCTACAAATTCTGGCTCTGGGTCGTCCGGATGGAAACCAATGCACCAGATATTTCTTTTACTGAGAGCGTCATTGAGGCGGCATACCTCGTGTTGCAGACGTGACGGAGACATGGTGGGGTTGAGCTCTGCGTGTATGACAACGTCTTTATTAATGGGATAGCGGAGAGCTGTGTCTTCGACAGCAGCCATCTGCCAGCCGAACCCTACGCGAACGTCTACACGGTCCTTGGCAAAGGCTTGCGCAGCGAAGGGGCAAGCTGGAAGACCGTTAAAGTGTGGATTGGGCGGAGCAAGAGTTTTGATAGCCCAGAGACGAAGCTCTGACTTGATAAGTTCTTTCATTAGTCTGAGTAAATATTGAGGCCGATGGCGGCGGCAATGGAGGCGAGGATTGTTACTGTTAATACGCGGATGAATGTTTGGCCGATAGCGGTCTTGGTTTCGCGCCAGCTATCGAGGAGGTTGCGGAGTTCGTGGACATCGTAG
>Ga0209645_1000637_pt1 | contig 18036 bp, 27 predicted proteins | sample ETNvirenome_6_30_FD_184070 | JGI IMG/M metagenome (GOLD analysis project Ga0209645, IMG submission 184070) | Marine viral communities from the Pacific Ocean - ETNP_6_30 (SPAdes) (version 2) | ecosystem: Environmental > Aquatic > Marine > Oceanic | place: Pacific Ocean | collected 2013-06-19
AAATTACAGAAAAAAATTCCAAATATTGTGAGAAAAAAGAAAATATTACTCATGTCAGATGATATGAGAATGCACTCTGGAATAGCGACACAATCAAAAGAGTTTGTTATGGGGACACTACACAAATATGATTGGGTTCAAATTGGTGGGGCTATAAATCATCCAGAACAAGGAAAATTATTAGATATGTCTCAAGCTGTTCAAAAAGACCTTAATATTCCAGGAGCATATTTTTCGTCTAGTTTGCTTACGAAATTTGTATAATCTGTTGCAGTAGCATCGGGGAATTGTTTAGTAAAAGCAGCTAAATCTTGTTGATAACCTTTTTGTACTTCTGCTGAAATATTTTCACGTCCTGGACTTAAATACTCTTTAAAGAAATCATCAAACCCATAATCATCTCCAGGTTTAAATGCTTTCCTTACTCCATCCATAAAATCAACTGATTGCCCTCCTGAGCTACGAGTAGTAACTCCTGTAACTTTAGGATCGAGAACATCAGTTGTTGTATCAGTAGGTGGTGTTACATCAGGAAGTATTTGTTCTCCACCAAAATCTTGTTTAAATACACCACCACCTACTTTACCGCCTAATCCTGCTACATCAGCAGCAACCCCTGTAATTTTAGATGAAACAGCAGAGGTGAATGGGTTATCAGGTGTAAACATAGTGCCTAGTTTTTGTAATCCTGCTACATTTCCAGGATCAACACTAGAACCTAAAAAGCTGCCTCCTGCAACCATATTTCCTGCACCTGCGGTAAGACCTGTCATTATACCTGATTTTAATGAATCTTTTAAACCTTTACCTGCAATCAAATTACCTGCGGTGCTACCTAATCCTGCAGCTAGAGCAACAGGCATCGCAGGAAGCAAAACAGGAGCAGCGATAGCTAATACGACTGGAGCTACTTTTTTAACAACTTTTTTAATTTTCTTAACGGTTTTCTTTACAAGCTTTTTAAGTTTTTTAAGAAAAAACTCAGGTTGTCCTGTTTCTGGGTTTAAAGAGTTTAACTCATTACCAACAATATATCTTTCTGGCTCTAAACCCATTTCTTCCATTTGGGTATAGATCATATTTTTAAGTCTAGGGTTATTTTCTAAAACTTCTAACGGTAAAACTGTTTCACCTTCAGCAGCGTGAACTAAATAAGTATCACCATTACGCCCAAAATCTGCTAACATTTCTGCTGCTTTTTGGTGTCGTGCTATCCCACCCTCTGACATTAAAGCTTCCACAGGAGTAAGTTCTACAACTTCATAGCCTAATGTTTCTATACCTTGCATTTTTCACCTATATCTTTCTGGGGGAAATATGCAGGAAGCGTTAGTTCCTGAATAGACGCTAAACTCATAATAGCGTCAACTATATAATATCGCAACCTACATATTTTTTTAATCATATTCACACTGTTACTGTAACACTTCCTACTGATCCTGTTGCAGAGTTTCCTCGAACATGAGGAATATCTGCTACTACTATTCTTAAATTTCCTGTCGTTCCTAATTTAAATATTGCCCCTACTTCTAACCCCTGATCATCTAATTGTAAATTTGTAAGAACTAATTCTGTATTTCTACCCTCTCCTGGATTTTGTACTTGTGTCATATAAACAGAAAAAGCTCTCATTACTTCTTCCATATATTGTTGGTCGTACTGTTCTGGAGGCACAGGAAAAAAAGGTAAGACTAAATTTCTCGACATTATCTTTTTCCATCTGGTCTAATATCTACTCTAGGAGAACCTAATCTCCATGTTACCCCTGTTTCTGTTGAATCAACTCGTAAAGCAAATGAACGACCTCTAAGGCGTATATTTACTTGATCAGTAAATTGTTCTACTACTGTTGAAGACCCTGCCGAAGATTGAGTTATTGGTTTAGCATTAGATTGTAAATATTCTCCTCCAGGAAAGTTTCGTGTTTTTAAAGTAAAAGTAGCTTTAGGTGAAGCAGCAGTTGAGTTCCTAAATGTTAAATCAGGTAGTAATTTATTGATAAATGTAAAATTATCTCCATCTCCTATATCAAATTGACTAGATTCTATGTGTGCAGATATAGCCGTAGTAGGAGAAGTGCTACTATCATCAAAACCACTTTCATGCTCATATAAGAAGTGATCTGTTGATGCAGCTATAGGCAAACTTTCTATACCCCTATCTATCCACGCAGTTCTTCCTAAATTCCCATAATACCAAATTTTTTGTTGGTAATTATAAATAACGTATCTATCATTTTCATCACTGTCTGCACTTGGGTAAAACCACCATACTTCAGAAAATGCGATATTAGTCGATGCAGTTACTTTTAAAATTTGTTTATCGTTAAAATCATTAAACACATAATCACGAACAGTGCAGGGTAATCTTGATGTCCCTCCGCTGTAAACGTAAAACTCTTGTTTTCCCATCCAAAATACCATATCTTCAACCGCTATGGCTGCAAGAGGTCCTGCAATAGTTATATTTTCTGATATTGAATTGATACCAAATGTAAAAGGTGGTCCTATAAACTGCATTGCATGAAGTGATTTATCTGTAAAAACCAATATTTGTTGACGTGTTTCTATCGCAGATATAATTTCACTACCTGAGCCAATCCTTAATTCACCTGCTGTATTTGTAGGTAAGGTTCTCCACTCAGTTAAACTTTCTTGCGAACTAAACCTAATTAGTAAAGGATCTTGAGTACCTATAGCAGTTTCAGAGTCACAACCAAAAGCTATGACGTGTCTGTCTGCATCGGAAACTAAAACTTTTTTAGCAATAGTAGGAGCTAAATCTGAGTTAGTCAAACTAGAAAGTTCTACTGCTCTTGTGCCTACTCCATTAGTTCTATCCCAATAAAAAATACCACCATCTCTAATATTTATTAAAAGATCTTCGCCAAAATTATCATGACTCCATACTCGTAATGTTTCTCCCGCTACAGTTAAGTTTGCAGCTGAGTTCCAACTACCTCGACCCCAAGATCCTGCGTTCCAACCATTGCCCACAACTGATGTATCTAAACCTATAGTAGCTTGATAAACTGCATCTGCATTACTTCCACCGTTTCCAGTATCACTAGAATTTGCTAAAACAGGAGTAGCATTTAATCCTGCATTTACATTAGAACTAGGAGCAGTTGTGACTGTAGTGGTCGCACCACTCGTGCTGCCTGTGATTGTTTCTCCTGCAACAAAAGTTCCAGAGGGGATATTTACACCAAAAACTGTAGATGATGTGATCTGACTTATAATCGTAGTCGCACTACTTATAGCACCTGTAATTCTCTCACCAAGAGTAAAAGAGCTAGTGCTACCTACCGTAAGGTTTACAACTCCTGTGGTTATGCTTGGTATAGAAGTGCCTGCTACACGAGCTTCAAAAGTAAAAGTGTTTCCGCTAGGCACAGAAAGAACTCTATATTCTTGATTTAAAACATCTGCAGTAATATTACCACCAAGACTAACTGCCTGTGAAATAGTTACAAAATCATCAACAATCGCTCCATGACTGCTGTCAGTAGCAGTAATAATTGCAGAACCATTAGTCGCTGCAAAAGTAATTCCATCTGTTGTGGTTTTTCTTATAGGGGTGATATCATTAAAACCGCCACCTTCATTGATATAATATTTAAGATGCGTTCCTACCCCAATAAAAGAAGTGCCATCTAATGCTACCCAAGGATGTAATGCTCTAGCCGAGCCTAAATAGGCATTTTGACTTTGTTTGATCCAACCCCCTATTTTTTCTGCATAACCAAATCTAAATCTAGTTTTATCTGTATCAAACCAACCACCTTCGTTACTATAGGAGGTTGTTTCTCTGTTTATTCCAGGACGAAACTGTAACTTAGTTAGAGGCATCTCAATCCTTTAGTTTTATGTTTATCCTAACAAGCCATCAATACACATGGAACACAAAATGATTCATCGTCATATGTATGGCTTACGTTTGTTGATGTTACTTTTGCTATTGTTTTGCTACGAACAATGTCATCACCTTGTGGCTTGGCTGTGCCATCACCTGCTGACATAAGTAAATCACCCCTAGCAACTGTTACACCTTTAGCAATACGAATAACCATATCACCTGTCATTGCTACGTTCATGTCATTAAAGTCATCATCTTCATCCCAATTAACAAATACACCTGCTACATTAGGATCACCTTCTACAGATGATACCGCCATACAGTTTAACTGCTCGTTTTCTTCTGTCCAAGCGTCTTTTGCTTCAACAGCTTCAGTAACAATATTACCCTTTTCATTTCTTTCAGCATCTTTTGCTTCAATAGCTTCATGATGCCAGACAACCATTTTATCTAGGTTAGTCATAACAGTACCTTTAACAATACTTGTGTCCTTATTATTAGACTCCAATCTTGACCAACGTGATAAGTGACCACCATTAAAAGAAGTTGTTGAGCCACTTATACTAATACTTCCTTCAGTAGCTCCCTGAGACTTAAACTCCATCATGTCGCCATCTTGTTTACGGTTTAAACTAAGAACAGTACCACCATCCCTACTTATTCCTAAAAAACCCATGTCGTAAAAGTTAAAACCCGTTACGTTATTACCTACAACATTTCCGTTTCTTGTTCCTAAGTTCCAATAGTTACCAGAATTTACATAGTAAAATCTAACACTACCATCACCACTTGACAGAACAATACTATGATCTGAGGTACGAATGTCTAAGCTGTCTTGGTTGCCATTAAATGGACCTAGAATTGTATTGTTGTCTCCAGTAGTTACAGTTGATCCAGAACCTCTACCTATAAAAGTATTGGCGTCACCATTCGAATTAGCTTGCCCTGCTTGAGATCCCAGAAAAGTATTGTTTACACCTAAAGCTGTGTTTCTCCCTGCATCATAACCGACTGCTACGTTTTCTCCGTCTAAACCAGTTGCTCCAGTGTCTAAATTCTTTAAGGTACTCCAACCAATAGCTACGTTTTTACCATGAGCATCTTCAAAAACTAAAGCGTCATTACCTAAAACAACGTTATTACTACCTGTTGTTAGTGCTTTACCTGCATCTCTACCGATAACAACATTTTCTGTACCAGAAGTAAGATTATTAAGAGTATCTGTACCAATCGCAACATTATCACCAGAGGCAAGACTAGATCCCCCTAAAGCTCCAGAACCAATAGCAATATTATGATCTCCAACACCTTCATCCATAGCATAGGCACCAATCGCAACATTATTACTATGTGTAGTTACTGCTGCTCCTGCCATCCGACCAACAAAAGTATTCAAACTTCCATTAGTTAAGTCAGTCCCTGCTTGCGTTCCAACAGCGGTGTTACCTACATCTGAACCTGCGTTTTGTGTTGCTAACGCCTGATAACCTACGGCAACAGTATTACTATCAGCATCTTCCGTTTTTAATGCTTCATAACCTATTGCAACATTGTTATCGCCAGTAGTTAACGCCGTTCCTGCATCTTTACCAATAACAACATTATTATTACCACCTGAAGCAATGCTATCTCCAGCACCTTCACCAAGTCTAACGTTATCTGTTCCTGCTGTTTGTGTGCTTAACGCCCCCACATTAAGAGAAGCAAAAGCATCGACAACAGCAGCACCCGATCCCGCTCCATCTAAATAAACAGCCTTAACATTACCATTAGGGATTGTGATTGTTGCTCCAGAACCTTGTTTAATGATTATATTATATGGACCAGAACTCCCACTGTCTGTAGTAGCATTTTCAATAAAGTGCATTCTTGATATAGTGTCAGGACCAATCGTAATTGTACAATCAGAATCTAACGCCCCTGTATATTTTATATACATAGAACGAGCAGGATCTGTTGCCCCATCTGCTACTGTAGAAGCATGAGTATTGGCATTTGTTGTAATCGCCTCAGTTCCAAAACTAAGACCCTCAGCAATTAACTCTAAGTTTGTGTTAGTTGTATTTCCCCACGTTCCTGACTGTTCGCCCGAACCGATTTCTTCTAATCTTAAATCATTTGTGTATACGCTTGCCATATCTTATTTCCTTACGCTGCTAAGTCTATCCAAGAAGGAATTTGAAGGGGTGGTGCTGTAGTACCGCCCACAGTCACAAAATTCGGTGTTTGAGTAGGTACAATAAGATCCCAAACGAGTAATTGTCCTGTAGATGCCGTGGAACTTACCCCTGTAACTTCAACTCTGGTTGCTAGTGATATTACTACTTGAGAAGAATCAACTACAGCAGTACCCTGTAAACCTATTGCTATTTGTCCCTCAAAAGTTTCAATATTTGCATCACCTGTAACGGTAGAAGAACCCACACTACTTGTCGCACTTATTCCTACATTTGTCTCAAATGTATTACCCAGAGCAGTAGTACCTGACAAACCAGTGACAGAAGCCTCTGCATTAACTACAACAGTGGTAGAGCCAACGGCACTTGTCGCACTTATTCCTACATTTGTCTCAAATGTATTACCTAGAGCAGTAGTTGCTGACAAACCATTTTGTGTTTCAAATACATTGCCTATCGCAGATGTTCCTGCAACGCCAGTAACAGATATATTTGCAGCACCAGTAATTGTAGTAGAACCGACACCACCTGTTGCATTCACCCCTACATTTGTTTCAAAAGTATTGCCTATCGCAGAAGTTGCTGCAACTCCTGTAACTTCTTGACTAATAGTAATTGATACAGAATTGATAGAACCTGTTGCACTAGGAAAAGCACCCCCACCGTTCCAAGTGTCGGTATTCCAAGCAGTTAAAGGGCTGTTCCATGATTTATTTAATGCAACAGTTGTTGTCATTAAGCTATCCTAATTATAGCATTACTCGCATCAGCTGTGGGAAAGACTATAGTAAAATCACCAGAGCTTGCTGCTTTATCTGCTCCAAAATCTAATACCGCTACGGCAGGATCTCCTGTAGCTGTGTCATTAAATATTAACGCCCCTCTTACCGCTGAAATTGTTACATTACTAAACACTTCATCAGCAAAATCAACTAACGCTGTTGTGCCGCTAGCCGTAGGTGTGACAGGGTTCAAAGCTTGCCCTTTAGCAGTATAGTTAGTTCCACTAATTTCATTACTAGTGGTATATGCTGTTGTCGCGGCTGTAAACGAAGCACTATTATCATACAATGCGATGTTAAAAGTATTGCCTGTCGTAGCAGTAAAGTTGTGAACACCTTTTAAAAGTTCTGTTTTAAAAGAGGTACACAGAAAGTTTCCCGTAAAAGCCATTACATTCTCCTTATATATTCTGCAAGTTTCGGGTTCCCAGAATCTTTTATTGCATTGTATACAGTAGTTCTATCACTTTTAATAGCTTGTTTCATATATAACGCAATAATCGTTTCTATTTCTTTTCGATAAGCATGAGCTTGATCGCGTATTGCAGGGTGAGAATTGTCAGATACACCGATTATTTTATCAACACATCTTTTTGCTGTTTCCTCTGGAGTAAACCCCCTGTTGTTTGTAGTTTCAACCGTAACAGAAAAGTTATTTGACATACCTAACGATTCTGTAAACATTATGTCCTAGCCTTTCTTAGTGATCCTGATACATATTCATCCGTTACTTCTTTAGCTTCGCCTAAATTTTTAAGTCTTGCGAGGGCTTCTGCAAAACGAGAGTTATACATAGCCATGACGTCTTGTTCGCCTTTCATATAAGTATAACACTCAATTAGGGCTGCGTAAAGTAGAGCAAGTTCACCATTTTCACTAATCCAGGAAAGAGTAGAGTCTGACCCTATGCTAGATATCACTGCTGTTGCTCCACTAGAACTTCCTGTGATTGTTTCACCAACAGTAAAGTCACCACTAGGAATCCCAACAGTAAGTGTGGTAGAGCTAGGTACAGCACTAACATCACTTGTTTCTCCACTTGTGCCTCCTGTTATTGTATCACTTGTTGTAAAAGTACCCACAACCGTGGTCAAAGTCAGTGTAAACTTGCTATCTGTTAAACTTGTAGGACGATAAAAATAACTCATCTCAACAGCGTAATTACTATCGGGAGTAGGGGCTAAAATAAAATTATCTACATCAAACTGTGCATAGTATTTAGGTGTTCCTGTAGTTGACGCATTAGGGTTATATGACATCACAAACTCTAATTCTTTAAATTGCAAAAACTCATCATTACTACTGTTCGTAAGTAATAATGAATTAGAGGCTAAAAAATCTGAAGGACAAGCTAAGTATTGATTACTTGCAGTCATATTTCCTGTGGCGTTTTTTTCAAAAACATTTAAATCCACTGCTTTCAATATACGCTCTTCTGCAAGCCTAATAAACATTGGCAGGTTAGCGACAAAAGAAACTTCATCGTTTTGAGTGTAATCTTTTAGGGCTTGTTTTAAAGTTGAATAAGTAAAACTCATGTTGTAACCTCTACTTTTCCTACAGAGCTAATTCCTTGTATTGACGTATTCGTAAAAAGAGGAAATGTGTTTTGACCTACGAGTATTTCAACTGGTTCTTTTCTATCAGGGCGAGGATACCGCAAAGCTTCTGGCTCAAAAGGCACAGAACTTGGTTCTAACTGAGGATGTTTTTCTTCAAAACACTCAGGGCATACTCTTAAACCGTTCCATTCTTCTCGTAATGAGATGTAATCATATTGTTGACCACATCGGTCACATAAAGCTAAAGCATATTGTCCTGTTGCAAATTTCATCTTATCAACGTGTAATAATCTCTACTAGGCGTTAGTGTTAAACTAGCTCGGTCACGATCTTCCGCAGCAGCTCGTTCAAATTCTTCTTCATATACTGCTTTTAATAGTTGCACACGATTAGGTGCTTTTTTCAAACTGATATAGTAAGCTAATCCTGCTGCCAAACAAGGATAAAACCTAAACGGTACATCTACCGTATTTTGTGGGTTATCCGCATCATCAATTCTTACAAGTCTATCAAAAACAAGAGTATACGTTGTTGCATCGGGAGTTCCCCATAATTTCAAAACAGGTGTGATTTGTCTATCTACATAAAACTGGGAAGGTCGTGCAGTTGTTCGTTTGCTCGGAATATTTATGTAAGTATCACGACTTATTCTACTTATAGAAATATCTGATTGATTAGAAGCACCTGCATTTTGCCTTATAACAGCAGACAAAATATCTATAGTGCTTCTTACATTCGTAAAATCAACAGCAGCCGTAACCGTAGTAGTCGCACCGCTCGTGCCTCCTGTGATTGTTTCTGTAGCAACAAAAGTTCCAGAAGGTATAGTTATAGCAATAACAGTAGATGAAGTAACGCTTGTTATAGACGCAGTCGCACCACTCGTACCACCTGTGATTGTTTCACCAACAGTAAAAGAACCACTAGCTCCTACAGTCATAGTTAAAATTCCTGCAGGATAATTAGCAATATCTGTAACTAAAGGTAAAGATACCTGCTCAATAGTCCAACGATTTAATCCTCGATTTGCCCAGTCTGCAAAAAGTAAATTTAAAGAACGTCTTGCTGTTTTTAAATCATATCCTGTAGCTACAATTAAGCCACAACGCTCAAACGCTTCTTCAATATACTCTGCTACATCTGGTTCAAAATCAACTGATCCTGAAACTGCCATAACTTATCCTTTAACTATAAGGTCCTTTAATAACCTTACCGCCGTTTTTCATGCCTTTAGGCTTCCTCATTCTACCGCCATTTGCCATACCTTTAGGCTTCATAGCTTTACCGCCATTTCTCATACCTTTAGGCTTCATGGCTTTACCGCCATTTCTCATACCTTTAGGCTTCATAGCCTTACCGCCATTTCTCATACCTTTAGGCTTCTTTTTCATCTTTTTCATTTTTTTCTCCTTGTTAATAATTTCAAAATCTCCACTATCAATTCTGCCGTTTTTATTACGGTCTAACTTTTTTTGTTTTCCAACAAGCTTTTTAGTCATCATTATCCTCCTGATTATAAAGATTGTCAAAAACTCTATTCACATCTAGTGTATAGTCTAAATCAGACTTTGAATAGTGTATATGTTGAGATGGTCTAAAATCAGGAGCTCCTTCTCCTGTTGCAAACCAAGCAGGATGAGTTACTCTCACCCTGTTATTAGGTAATGCAACAATATTACCTGTCCATTCTCCTGCTTCTAAAAGCTGTAGAACATGACTCTGTTTGTGTTGTGCAGGATCATCTGCAATTTCGCTATTAGTATAATCTACAGTAAACAAATATTTTGCAGGGAAAAACTCACCGTTAATTTTTGCCAACCAAGGACAAGGAGTTGTTCTTTCCATCACATAAACAGAGTGATAATGTGAAGCACAATCCCACGGTTGTGCATCATACGTTTCCATAGGATCAGGCCACTCTTCAAGTGGGATATCTGCAACTAGTGCTGTAATAGGCATTCTAGCCCACATTGCCCCACCATGAACAGTATCTTCCTCTTCACCTTCTGCTTCACAACCAGTAAATATAACTTGAAAACTAAGTGACCGATTTGGTATTGTAGTTACGGCAATAACCATAGCATGAAGAAACTCACCATGATATTTTTCATGGTTATGAGTATACTCACGACGCACCCAAGCCTTAAAATAAGGGATGTTACTTTGTAAGTAACTCATTTTTTAGTGCTCTTCTTTTTACCCTTTAACAAGTCAGCGTCTGCTTTTCTAGCTCCACCTTTACCAGTTACGAAACTCTTGACTCTTCCCATTGCCCACGCATGAGCCGAAGTTTTAGGTCTACTCCCAGAAGAATAATATGCACCAAGACCTCTTTTATAAACTGAATCTAATTTAGATTTAGAAAATTTTCCTGCTCCAGGAATAGAAGAATATTTACCACCTTTTTTCTTAGGTTTTGTTGCCATTAACTCTTACTCCTTTGTTTACTGATTTTATCCATCATAGCAGGAGTTAGCTTCCCTTGCTTATAAAGACGAGCAGTTCTTTTTATTTCTGCTTCTCTTGCTTTAGGATTTTTTGCACCTCGCACATATACTTTAGGAACACCTTTTTTAGTTTTAGGAACTTTTTTAAACTTTCTTGGCACTAGTTTTCCTCGCATCTCTTAAGTTTTTAGCTGTTGGAGCACCTTTAGATCCAGGTTTCCTCATTGTTTCGCCAGATCCCGCTTTTATTCGTTTTCTTTTAGCGTGAATATTTTCCCATAACCCTCCACTTTTCATGCCTCTAGGCTTCTTTTTCTTAGAAGTTGTAATTTGTTTTTTCATTTGACCACGACTAATTGCCATCTAACAATCCCACGCTCTACGCGACCAATAGTTAGCCGAAAACTTATTAGTCGCACCTTTAATGCCACCTGATCTGGCACAATACGATCTTTTACGGGATGGTTGATCTTTTTTAATAGACAAATTAGGATCGCCGAAGCGAACTATTTTTACATCTTTGCCTACTTTAGCTAAAACTGCTGATTTTTTCTTTGCGTTAGGAGTTCGTTTAGGTTTATTGTATCCTGGAAATATTTCATCACGATATTTTAATTTACCACTAGGTAATCGTTTTACATCTTTAGTAGTAGCCATAATAACTCCTTTAAATCAATATGCCTATTAGCTAAATTCCTTCCTTACTTGAAGAATAACTGTGTAAGTGTCTGCAGAGGCGTGTCCTACAGTTGTAAACAATATATCTCCAGTAACACCAGAACCTGCATTATTTGTAAGTCCACCAAAACTTGTATAATCATGGTGTCCACTTTGGTTTTCACCAAGTTCAATACAAAAAACATTTGTAGAAGCATCAAATAACATTTTGACTTTCATGCCATTGCATTGCCACCAGATTTTTTCAATGGTTGCTTTTGTACAACTATCGCCTTGTCCATTTTTTGATAACGCACTAACGTCAACTTTTACAACTTCAGATTCACCTGTTCCGTCAGAAATATTAGTAAATTTCAAAACGGCAGTTTTCGGACCATCTATTATGGTTTGTGAGGTTACAGCATCTGCCATTGATTACTCCTTTATTTCTCCACGCAAAAGCATGGCTTTATACTCAGCACTTCCTTTAGGGGGAAAAGTAGTAGAGTTTTTTTCCTCTACTACTTCCCATGCTTCGTTTTCTGGGGTGTTCGGATCGTCAGCGATAAACTCACCTTTATCCGTTCTGGCTCTAACTTTTTTAGCCATTTGTTACCCCCTATCTTACTTGAGCAGCAAAAATGTAATCAATATTCATTGACTTTGTTCCTGTTGCAGAACCTGATAGTTGCATAGCTCCTAGCGCAAGATTTTCATCATCAGGAATATTTGCTGTGTGGGTTGCAACTTTGTTCCTATTAACAAAAAACTCAACAGAGCCAGTGCTTTTAACATGGAAGCCAAGAGTAACAGCAGTGCCACTGGCAATATCAACACCAGAGTCAGTTGTTGTAGCAGTACCGTTTTTTTCAGTTACACAATCAATATTACTATCACCGTCATCAACTTGGAAAACAATCCTGTCTGCGGCAGTAAGCATAGCTTCTGGATTAGTTGCAAAGTTTACTGTCAAACCTATACAAATATCCATATTATCACCTTCTGCATCAGTCGGTGTAATTTTTGTTTCAAACCAAATATCTTTATCAGTAGCAACTGCAAATATTTCATTGCCTTGAATTGATGCACCATCGTCATCTGTTGTGGCTTGTGAGCTAAGAGTAAGAGCTCCACCTACAACATCAGCAGCAATCGCTGCAGAAGCACTGGAATCTTTCACAACTGTCCAGTCATTTGTACTATCTAAAGCAACACCAGTAAAATCATCCATATAAACAAGATAATCAGGATTACGGTCTATTGGCAGGTTTTCAAACCATTGTCTTTGTCCATCCTTACCTGCAAAAAGGATTGGTCCAGTAAAATGTACAGCCATTTAAAATCTCCTGTCGTGGCTAATGTCAGCAAATGCTGTCAGTAAGATTAAAAAAGGAGGACAAATTTGTCCTCCTAGGTTTTTTATGCTCCTGGAGAGCCAAACACACATCGTGGGTCTGAAACACCAAAGCTGTAACGCTCACGAGCTTTGTATCGCACGTTGCCTGTATCAAAATCGCCTTCCATAGAAGTTTTGACAGCACTACGCTCAAAATGTTTAAAACCATTAGGTGCATCTGTTTTAATGAAAAATGCGTCAGTATCAGTTAAGAAGTGGTTTACTACATAACCGTCTGGCAACATTCCCATGTTACGAACTGCGTTGACATCATTGTCTGCTGTTCCTGGACGCAGGTTACTAGCCATCAAACGTTCAGCTACAAACTGAAGTGCAGATGGAATAATCAACTTACGCCCTTGCAGAGCAATTTTAAGTCCACGCTCATCGATAAAAGCAGCGATATCTATTAATGACTGCTCTAACGATGTTTCGTTTAGGTCAGCAGCAGTAGACAACTCGTTACGGAAAGTACCACCACCACTAGTGGGGTGGTCAGTCGCACAAAGTTCTTTACCATCGCCAAAAGTAACTGAACTATCAAACGCATTGTTTAATACAGCAGCCGCTTTGACCTGCTTAGTGTTTGACATAGACCGAGCCAAAGCACGAGTATAACGAGAACTAAGTCGATCGTAAAGGTTATCCTCTACAGCCTCTTCTGTAATCGCAAACGCAAGAGCTATTGTCTCATGTGTATATCGAGCCGTAAATGACTCATTTGCTGTGTCAAATGAAACTGCGGAGCCTTCCCCTTTTACAGGAGCAGCACCAAAGCCACTTAACATTACTTCCTCTTCAAACGCTCTGTCTGAAGTTTCTGTTTCGTAAATCTCGGCGTGTTCATTGTCATACCGATCATACTCCAGTCCGAATAGAGCATTTAGTCCAGGCTCTAATTCTTTAAGGAGTTGGGATCTTGCTATAGCCATATCTTATCTCCTTATAGACCAGTTGTGGCAGTATGGAATGGTAGATTTAGTTTAACTAAAGCTACAACTCCTGCGGAAGTGTAGTCAATGCCCTCAACATCTTTAAAACCGATAATTCTAAAATTGTCAGTAGCTGTTGTAGCACCTGCAGAAGCTACTGATATCTCACCTGCTGAGATACCATTTGCGTTCTCTGAACCAAATCCTGTGCCTTCGGCATTTGAGTGGATCAACGCTGTAGCTGTTGCTAAGTTTGTTAACGAAGCATCACATTGGATTTCATAAACCTGAAACGGATCATCATAAACAAACACAGTAGCTTCTGTGCCTGATTTTAATGAGCTTGTTCCAGGATAATTATTATCAAAAACGGGTTTACCGTTCAGATCAGTATATTGACAACCTGCCATAACACCTAGAATCGCTACCGAACCACCGTCTGCCGCACTTACGTCTACAAGTCCATTAGTTAGAGGAATCACCAAATCGCCCTGAAAAATAGAGCTAGATGAACCTGCTACTCCTGGAATTTGCACTTTGTAAGGCGTTAAACCATTTCCGTTCGGTGTTGAACCTAATTTGTTATGAGGTCTCATCCCAAAAGGTGAATCTGTATTCGCCATGGATTAGTCTCCTAAAAATTAATCAGAGGATCTATCTCCTCCGAAGGTTACACGAGATTGCCTATCAGGTTTACTAATAGGCATAGATGGATGTTGTTCCCTCATAAGATCATTGTCAACTGCATCCATTTGATCTTTAGTTTGACCTCGGAAGTAAGCTTGTCGTTGACCTACTGTTTCTTCAGGGATTCTTGCAAGCACCAGACCGCCTACTCCTATAACACCTGCGTGTTTACCATCTTGGACAGTAGGAGCTTCAAAGTCAGGGTACTCATCAGCACGAACTAATTCAAAGCCTTCGCGTAGCCGAGCAGAAAGGTTCTTTTTATCATCAAAACCCATGACAGATTCACGGACCCAACGATGAACAAATCCCTCTGGAGGATCTGGAGCGTCTAATTGTGACGGTGGTGTCCACGGTTTAGCGCGGACGGTTTTTTCCCTAGTTTGGGATGTGCGTGGGCTTCTATCATTCATAATTTATCCTCACGTTAATTTTGCATACGAGCTTTTTGCTTCGCATATTGTTCATAAGTTACACCAAGTTTGTCAGCGATTGCAACCTCTGATTTTGTCAATTGTATCTTTTGTTTGCCTTTTTTCTGTCCAGCACGATTTGCAGAGGCTACAACAGGACCACTTTGTCGAGTCGTAAGACCAAACTTATGGGGAAACTCTTGTCTCATTCGTTTATCAACTTCAGCATAGTATTCGTCACTAGTTGCATCCCAACCTTCAGTTTCCACCATAGTTTTGTGGATAGAAAAAGCGGTAAGAGTCATAGGCTCATCTGTGCCAAACCACTCATTTTTTGCTGCCCACGCATCTGCTTTAGGGTCTCGTGGTGCAGGTTGTGATTGTTGTGGTTGTGGGTCTACAGCAGGAGCAGGTTGTTGAGCTCGTTGTTCTTGCTGTTGTTTTATCATCGCAAGTTTATCGTTTTGTGAAGCTACAGCAGCTAATTGTGCTTGAGCTTCTACTTGAGCATCAACATCGCCCCTATCAATAGCTTCTTTTAAATTACTTCTTAAAAGCTGATCCTGTAACTTTACTCTATTTTCAAATTCGGTAACATAAGAGCTATCTAAAGAAAGATTCTTTTTTTGGTTTTCTTCAAGCTCTTTTTTAGCTGCTTGAGCATATTGTAAAGCTGCTTGTTCACGACGTTCAGCCTCACGCATTTTAGCTGTAAGTTTACTGATTCGTTTTTTAACACCTTCGCTGTACTGCTCTAACTCCTCATCAGATTGTTCGGGCTTTGGCTTAACTTCAGTTTTAGTCTCAACTTCAACTTCCGCTTCAGGGTTTTCTTGTTCTTCAGTCTCAAGAACCTCTACTTCAACTTCATCAGTTTCTTTTTGTTCGACCTCTTGGTCTTGTTTTTGTGCTGCTTGTGGCATGGTTACTCCATGTAATTAAAGGTGCAAAATATCATCAGGGTTATTAATACGAGCTATTACCTCGTCATCATTGAGAATGCGGACTTCTCCACCCTCGATTTTGAATCTACTTCCCGCATATCTGCCGAACAATACCCAATCCTTTTCTTTACACCAAGGAGAAGTATCTTCGCCAAATTTACTAGAGTCTTGGTACGCCAATGGACCAACTCTCAATACATAGCCACATACTGTGGCGACAGCTTCACGTTCTCTAACTTCATCAGGAACAATTATACCACCCATCGTTTGCTTTTTACCTTGATACGGCAATATCAAAAGACGCCAACCTGTAGGTTCAGGTAATTTATCTAATGCACTTTCGGTAAGTTTGGAAGGTTCTAAGTATCTATTTTCTGCTGATACATACGCTTTTTCAAGCGCACCTTTCTCTTTTTCTTTTTTCTTTTGATTAGCAATATAGTCAGGCACATAAAGTGTTTTAGTCATTATTATCTACTTTCTCTAGCAGGTCTTTTAAATCCTGTTCAATTTGGGCAAGCTCATCTAAACGAGCTCGTAATTCTTTAAATGCGGTAAAATCTGCTACAGGACCAACACATATAGCCTCTTTTAACAAACTTTGCCGATCACGAACATTTTTAAGCATTTTTTCATAAATGTAAAGCTCATCCATGAATTAACTCAAATGCCGTTTCTTTTGTTTCTTTATTTCTTCTAGTCCAACCACGACCAAAAGTTTCAAAAGTAGATAACTTTTCATAAAAACTTTGTCTTAGGTCATACATTCTTTCCACTAAAAATTCTGGGTCTTCGTTTGCAATTAGTTGCAAAGTTTTTGGACCAATAGCACCATCTTGTTTTGCCCCGACTATTTTTTGAATAGCTTTAGCAGCTCTGCCTGTCCCAGAATTAACTGCCCAATCAAATACAGACCAATCTGCACCACTAGGTAAATCATCACATCTACATTTATCCCAGTAATTCTTTTTATAAATAGGAGCTACGTCATCTTGAGTTAAACCACGCATCTCTTCTTCAGTAGATTCTCTGCCAATCCATTTATCATATACCGCTTTAGTAACTCCTAAATTTGTCATACCTCCAGGATCCTTAGGGTGATCTACAAATCCACCTTCATGTTTTAAAAGCATGGCTAAACATTTATCAAAGTTTTGTTTCACTTCGTTAACCCTTTCTGTTTCTCATACGTTCGTAATCCACCTAAACCAAGCATACCCATCAGTACAGTCATTAAACTGCCCATATCAAACTCAGGTAAAGGTGGGATAGTAGCTCCTGAAAGACCTACCCCAAATAAAATTAAAGGAGTTAAAATAAAATGATACAATAAAGCAACACCACACGTCCATCCCACAAAAGGTCGCCAACCGCCTTTAAACAAACTACCTGAGGCAGCTTCTGCTTTATTAACCTCTATTTGTGCGAGTTGTTGTTCATGAGCTAATTTGTCAGCCATAGTCGCTAACTCATGCGCTAATGCCGCTTTTTGGTCTTTATCTTCTATAACTTTATCTAATATCCCAGTAACAGGACCTACAAGACTATTTAGCAGACTCATCTACATTCTCCTTTGGTGATGCAGCTATAGTGAAGTTTACACTAAAAGATCTTCTTTCGCCAGAAGTTTTAAAAGGATAAACACAATGATGCAGGTGTGCGGGAAAAACTATAAAATGACCAACTTCTGGCCTCATTAAAAAATTAGAACCCTCATGGTTTGCTGCTTGTCCATGAATAAATTGTATATGCCCATGACTAGGGTGGTGATCTTTATAATCTTCTTCCCACTCTTCCTCTATTCCCTCAGGTAATTTTAAATAACCAACGCAAGAAAGCATTGATCCTTGATGAGTATGTATCGGGTTATATTCATTTTCAAACTGACGAACAAACCACCCACTCGTTATTTCTAATCTATAATCAAGTGTATCGGGTGTTATATTACGCCTACCCATAGAAGTATATAATTCTGCATGACTTTGGTAACGCATTAAAAAAGTACCCATTTCCTCAGACCATGCTTGGTGTAAATCGTTATTCCATTTTAATTCTTGTTTTACCTTACCAACAAGATTACCAGACCAATCCTCCATTTCTTGGTCTATAGCATTATTGCATTTATCAATAAAATCCTGTGACATTTTTTTGTATCCCAGTATAGGACTAAAAGGTGTCAGT
>Ga0209645_1000638_pt1 | contig 18012 bp, 6 predicted proteins | sample ETNvirenome_6_30_FD_184070 | JGI IMG/M metagenome (GOLD analysis project Ga0209645, IMG submission 184070) | Marine viral communities from the Pacific Ocean - ETNP_6_30 (SPAdes) (version 2) | ecosystem: Environmental > Aquatic > Marine > Oceanic | place: Pacific Ocean | collected 2013-06-19
AGCAAGTCAGAAGGTGATGATGTTGGCGCGTTAGAAAACGTTTTAGGAAACCACAGCGTTGCTGACTTTGAAAACGATTCAGGCGTAACTGGTCTTTCATGTATTGGTTATTTTGTAGATGAGTTTAATAATATTATATATTTGTTTTTTACAGATTATACAGACGATTATTTTACTTCAACTCCAACTTATTTTCCAAGCGCTAACAACTTTATATATTCTTACAATATAAGAACCAATGTTATAACTAAATTAGTAGAAGGAGCTTTTCTTAATTTTTCTACAAATAGACCTATAATAGGTATAAATCTTTTAGAAGATTTTTTGTTTTTTACAGATAACAGAAATCAACCTAGAAAAATAAACGTAAGTAAAGCAAATGAAGTTGCTGAGAATAATATAACTAACGGAGGTAGCGTAGCTACTGTTAACGTATCTGATCAAGGTAGCAACTACTTTAACGGTATTTACACTACAACAGCTATAACAGGTAATGGATCCGGACTTGTTGTTAGAGTTTTTGCTTTCGGCGGTGGCCCTGGTTTTATAACAGGCGTTGAAATAATAGACTCTGGAAATGGTTATCAAGAAGGTGATACGGTAAGCGTAGATGGTAGTGACGGTGAGTTAACAATTACATCTATAGAAGGTTATTATACAAACGAAGATAATATATCAGTTGCAAAATATTATCCTTATGAAGCTATAAACGTTTTTAAAACTAGTGGTTATAACACAAACACGTCTGGAGCTCAAGTAGCTACAGCTGATGTTAACGGTGCTGTTGTAAACTCCAAGGTTATAGAGGTTGATAATGTTGTTGGAACTATAGAAGATGGCTTAGGAATATTAGTTGCTGCTACTCAAGAGCAAATTTTCGCGTATGTAGTAGATGTAACAGGTACAACAATAACTTTAAATAGAGAAGTAACACTGTCTGATAACCAAAGTTTAGAGTTCAATAGATTAGAAACATCTATGTATGATGTTGTTAGTTCTACTCTGCCTGATGGTTCTACTGCTAACCCATATTATGATCAAACCTTTGCGGGTGATCCTCAGTTTTTAGAAGATAAATTCGTAAGATTTAGCTACAGATTTAAGTTTGATGATGGTGAATATTCTTTAATAGCTCCGTTTACACAACCTTGTTTTATACCTAAGCAAGATGGTTATTTTTTAGAAGGAGACGAACAACAAACGTATGCTAGTACTATTGTTGACTTTATGGAAAATAAAGTTAATAAAATAGATTTACAAATACCATTACCATGCGCTCTTAGTGATTTGCAAAAAAACTTTCATATAGAAGAAGTTGATATTATATACAAAGAGTCAGATGGTTTAGCTTTGCAAGTTGTAGAAACATTACCTATTGATGATATTAGAACTAGAAACGCAACTCAAGGTATAACTAGTGATTACTCGTTTTTTGAATATCCATATCTTTCTCAAAAACCATACAAAACTTTACCAGAGAATGAAATAACAAGGGTTTATGACAAAGTACCTGTAAAAGCTTTAGGTCAAGAAATAATTTCTAACAGAGTTGTATATTCTAATTTTCAAACAAAGCATACTCCTCCTAGCTTTTTAAAATATCAAGTAGCTGTAACTGATAAATATTCTACAACAGATATATCACCTATAATATTTCCTGCTTTTTCAACTGTTGAATATCCAAATCACTCTGTTAAACAAAATAGAAATTACCAAGTAGGTATTATTCTTTCTGATAGATACGGTAGACAATCAACTGTTATATTGTCTAATGATCAATCTGCTCAAACAGGAAGTAACTTTGGAGCAGATACTGTTTATTTGCCTTATAGATCAACTAACGATTCGCTTAATTTTATAGGTGATTCATTAAAAGTTTTATTTAATGAAGTAATATCTAGCAGTAAAAACGAAACAAATTTAACACCTGGTTTGTATGATAACAATACTAGTTCGTCACAATATAAACCATTAGGTTGGTATAGCTATAAAATAGTTGTTAAACAACTAGAGCAAGAGTATTATAACGTGTACACAGCTGGCGCAATGAAAGGTTTGCCGTACAATTATGATGATCCATCAACAAACCCAGTTGTTACTATAGAAAAAAACACTTCTTTTGTTACCTTAATAAACGATAATATAAATAAAATACCAAGAGATTTATCAGAGGTAGGTCCTCAAGATAAAGCGTTTAGAAGTAGTGTTGTACTTTTTGGAAGAGTAGAAAATACAACTAATGAATTTAGCAATATAGGAAACGCTCAATTTACACCTGGGAGAAAATCATTTACTACAAATGCTATAGAGGATTTATACGATTTGTTTGATGTTCTTCAATTTCAAAGTGGTAATCAAGTTGTGCCAATAACAGATCCAACAAACGCTTTTCATCCGTTTTATAAATCAGATTCAAATCCTTTTATAGCTGAATTTATAACTTCTAACGACACTAATTTACAATTTGGAATAGAAAACGACTATGATAATGTAGCATCGGAATGGATTGATATTGAAAATTTAGCTATACTTGAAACTAAACCTACAGTATCAAGATTAGATTTATTTTATGAAACTAGTACAGCTGGACTTATAAATGATCTTAATACAGCTATAGCATCGTCAACAGGTGAAGCTTATCTTATAGATAATTTTACGTACGATCACAGGGAAAGCATGGATCCTGGTGATGATATAACTACTGTATTTAAATTTAAAGATATACTAGGTCAAGATCTAACAACAGCCACGGCAACAATGACCGTTCAAGACGATTTAGGTTTTAACAGAACAAGTAACTTTACGCTTGTTTCTCTTGGAAGCGGAGAATTTAAAATACAAACTAATAGTTATTTTTATTACGGTTCTAACGCTGGACAAGCAGAAGCATATACATTTACTTTTACAGTAGATGTTTCTGGTAGTATTAGTACACTTACCCAACAGGGCTCGCTTACAAACGTATCACCTACAAATACCTCTACACCATCAGCAGCAACGGTAATAAACGCTACGGTAGGACAAACCGTAATAATTACACAATTATCTGGTACTAACGGTTCTAGCACAAACAATTCTAATACTAATACATATACACAAGGGTTAACTTATAGCATACCAACTCAAGATTTTCCAGGTCAATTTGTAATTGTGGGTAGCACTGTTGAAAATACAGATCCTAACGCTAGTGGGCTTATTGATTTTACTCTTAGGATTTGTGATGCTGGAAGTCCAAATCAACTTTGTACGGATATACCTTACACTGTAGATTTTGGTGGTACTTCTAATTTTCCAAGTGATTTTATTACGTCTGGCTCAATATCCGACGGCGAAGGAACAGCCATTTGGTTTGTTGATCCTGCGACTAGTCTTAATACTGCTTTTGCTGATTTACCAAATTACTTAGGAGGACAACAACTTAATAATTTAAATGGTATAAGTTTTCCTACTGGATTTGGATCTGCTAATGATTTAGACATAGACGTTTGTGGTTCTTTTCCAAATCCTACATACACAGGTCAATTTTATAATAAAAAAAGAAATTTATTTCCACGCACTCTTGTAAATGGAGGTAATGTTTTCTATTTAATAGTTAGAGGTGTTAATACAAGGATAGGTAGTAGTACAACAGAGCTTAACGTTAGATGGAACTTTAGATATAAGCAAAACACTACAGTTAATACTTGGACAGACGCAGAAGATATTGAAGGACGCGCTATTGGTCAAGGTTTATACCCAAGTGTTGCTGGTACCTGGAGATATGATAGTGTTACATCACCAGTCTCTAATGGTTTTGATAGTCTTGGTAATACAGCATATGGGGCAACAGGTGTGTTAGTGAGTAACGTAACGACAAGTGGTCAAGTTGAAGGAGCTTTAGTTTTTGCTTTTGGACAAGGTGGAGAATATAGATTTTTAATAGGTAACTTAGAATCAAGATTAAATGATGGAACTGCCGCCGGTGGTATTTGGGGTGCTTATCACGGTAATACGGTTAGCAGTAGCACGTCTGGTTCTATTGATTGTACCAAAAATGTAAATCTTGATATACAAGCTGAATATGAATTTGGTGACTTTAATGATCCCAGCGTGCAGTGGGCTAGTAATATCCCAGGCGTTTATGAGTATGAAATAGCTAACAGCAATGTTTGTAGTGGATTTTTTACACCCACAAGTACTAGATATTACGCGGCAGAACCTTTCGCAAAATATGTTACTACTTTATACACAGATCAAGCGCTTACCAACGTGGCGACTGAAATTAATAATGATCCAGAAGGTTTTAGATACAGGAGATTACAAACTGTAGGAGTTCCTGGCGTTCCTAGTAATCCTGAGTTTACTAAAGATGGCGCTTATACAGCTGATTTTACGCTTGGTAAAAGAACCTCATACGCGTTACCTTGTTTGTTTTAATATAAAAATATATGGGAGCAGTAGTAGAAGTAAAATACTTTAACTCTTTTTTATTAAAGAAGACGCACGCTGGAACACCAACAGGTGCTATACCGCCAACGTGGGACGGTAGCACTGGTATACCAACAGGTGTTTCAGGCGCATACCCTGTAACCGCTAGACCAGCAAATCCAGATGCTCAAGATGCTAGCTGGTTTATTGAAGAGGCTCGTATACGCGGTGGATACAACAACACTAATGTTGATTATGGCGTGAGAGCTTATTTGGTAGACGATGAACCAAATGGTAGTCAAAGAGGTAACGCGCTTATATATTCAGGTATATTCAATTCACGCACTGGTATTAACGATACAAACGTATTTAGTGTTGGTGAAGATATAACAAAAGCTGCAGATCCAGCTAATGGTAGTATACAAAAGCTATATGCTGAAGATACAAACCTTATTATATTTCAACAAAATAAAGTTAGCAGAGCGCTTATAGATAAAGACGCTATATACTCTGCTGAAGGAGGTGGCACTGTTACATCTGCTAATTTAGTTATAGGACAAATAATTCCTTACGCTGGCAACTTTGGTATAAGTAATAATCCAGAAAGCTTTGCTGTGTACGGATATAGAAAATATTTTGTAGATAAAAATAGAAACGCTGTACTACGTTTATCACAAGATGGTCTTACTGAAATATCTAACTATGGCATGTATGATTACTTTAGAGATGAACTTTCTAGTTTGAGTATTAGCGATAAGGCTGTAGGGGCTTGGGATATATATACAAAACAATATACTATTAGCTTACAAGGTGAAAATGTCACTGACACTTATCAAACTTTAGCATATGATGAAACTGTTAGAGGTTGGACTAGTAGATTTACATACAAACCAGAGCAAGCATTTAGTTTTAAGTCTAGATACTACAGTGTAAAAGACGGACAACTATACATACACAACTATCAAGAACCTGGACAAGACAACAACAGGTCTAAATTTTACGGTGTATATTCTAAAGCTACTATAACATTTATATTCAACCCACAGGTAAGTTTGTCTAAAGTGTTTAAAACAATAAACTACGAAGGATCTACAGGTTGGGAAGTTTCTTTATTTGACGGAGCTAGATCTTTTGAATTAACAGACATTTCTAACTCAATAAGACCAGATCTTAACAACGTAGACTTATCTATAGTAAGTTATGACGAAGGTGGTTATACGCAAAATGGTATACAATATTATGCTGGATTCTACAAAAAAGAAGGTAAATACTTTGCTAACCTTATAAACAATAGTCAAGAAACAGCAGGTGAAGTTACTTGGGGTGATACTATTTCAGGTGTAAAAGGTTACTATGCAACTGTGACTATAAGAACAGATGATAGTACACAGGTGGTAGGTAACGGTGGTAAAACTCGAGAGCTATTTGCTGTGTCATCTGAATACATAGAATCAAGCTATTAAATTAAATTAAATGAACATACGAATAGAAAATGTAAAAAATTTCTATCCAGTTATGCAAAGATGGGCAGATGACCATCAATTTATATTACCTCATGAAGCGTTAATGCCGTGGGATATATTTGTTTTAAGTAATGAAAAAGGGGTAGATCAATATTGTGTAGGTTTATGGATAGCTAGTCATGTAGCTATAACAGCGTTTCCGCTATCTAATTTAGACTGTAAACCTAATGTTAAAAACTTGTATAAGTTATACGAGTATTTAGAAACGTACATTAAAAAATTAAATAAACAAGATGATTATAACATCGGTATATTCTGGACAACAGCTGGCACTGAAGGTTATAAAAAATTTTTAGAAAAAAATAATTGGAGTGGTCTTATGAAAAATGAAGATCATTATGTAAAAATGATAGAATAAAATGGGTGACGCGGGTAGAGCAGTACAAGCAGGAACAGAACTTGCTTTAGGATTAGCCCAGCTTAGTTTTCAAAAAAAACAAGCTAGAGACGCGAAAAAACGCGAAGAGGGCTTAAAAGCTGAGATGGAAGAAATAGAAAACAACAGGGTAGATATTATTAATCCTTATGAAGGAGTAACCGATTTGTCTGGTATGATTTCTAATCCATTTGATAATCTATCCGTAGCTACACAGGCAGCTGAAATGCAAGCTGAAGAAGCTGATATTTCTCTTGCAAATACTCTGGATGTGCTTAGAGCTACTGGTGCTAGCGCTGGTGGTGCTACCGCTCTTGCTCAAGCAGCGTTACAATCTAAAAAACAAATCGCCGCAAGTATAGAGCAGCAAGAGGTTCAAAATGAAAAATTTAGAGCTGAAGGTGAAGCAAAAGCTATGCAAGCAAGAATGGCTGAAGCTGGTAGACTTCAACAAGCTGATGTACTAGGTAGAGAGTTTATGTACGGTGAAGAAGAGCGTAGAGATATTGAACAGCTAAATAGATTACAAGCTCAAATTACAGGAGCTCAACAACAAGCGACAACTGCTAGACAAGGAGCTGCCGCTGTTACAGGATCAATGCTTGAAAGTATTAGTCAACAAGATTGGTCTACAGGCCCAAGTAAATATCAACAATATAAAGATCAAGGCGGCGGAATGAGTAGAAAAGAATGGAGGCAAACGGGCAAACCACACTAGTTAATATATAAATAATTATGGCACTACCAAGTTTTTCAAGAAATTACGGGCGTTCTGGAGCTTATGAAAATCCAGTAACAGTTGTAGATACAAAGACCGCAGAGATCTGGGCTAACACTATTACTAATTTAGGTGATCAAGCCGCAGCGCGTTTAGCTGAACAGCAGAAAGCAGAAGCTGCTAGAATAAAACAATTACAAGATAAAATTGCTTTTGGTTATAAACAAAGAAAAGAAAACACTAAAGTTGTATATGATCAGTTAGGCAAAAACGGTCTTAATAACCCTTATTTAAGGGACTTTGCTTCTAATAAAATAGACGCGCTTACTCAGCTAGACTTAGACATGTACAAACAAACAGACCCAAAAGCTTTAGGTGAGTATAACAAAAAATACGATCAAGAGTTTCAGAGTATGCAAAACATGAAAACAACTATTGGTGCTATGAAAGAAAGCGATGCTTTTTTTCAAGAAATGATGGTTGATGACACGCAGGTATTATCTGTTGGTAGAGCTGGTGGAATTTCAATTTACGACAATAAAGACGAACAGTGGCTGCTTGGTCACATGGTTAGAGCTGGACTTGGCGATGGTGCTGTCGAAAGATTTTATGATGATGAAGATGGTATAATGATGGTTGAATATAAAGGTGGCATTGCTGGCAAAGGTTTTACAGCTGTTGCTGCTGATTTTTTTAACTATATACCTGGAACAGTACCAGATGATAAAAAAGATTTACAACAAAGATTTCAAGATAAAAATCTTTTAACTGAAAATGGAACTATAAATCCAGCTTATAGATTAAAAGAAGATGGTGAAGACGTTGTAAACTCTAGTATTGACGCGGCTACTCAAAGTATAATTTCATATTCACCACTTAATATAGCGCAAATAGCTGGTGTTTCTACAATAACTACAGATCAATTAGCTGCTAATAGATTGTTAACCAATGATGCTCAAAATTCTTACACGCAAAATATAAGACCATTTTTAGTCGGCAAAGGTGTATCGTATAAAGATGGGCAACAATGGCCAGAAGAATTAACTCTTGGTAATGGTACTAGCGGAAAAAGCCCTTATGACGATAAATCGCAAGTACTGTATAGGCAAGCTTTAGCTGCATACGCAGAAAACATGTTTGGTTTAAATAAAACTAATCAAGAGGTTTCAAGAACAAAACTTACTCAAGAAGAATATAAACGCCGTATGGGTATAACTGATGATAAACCAGTATCTCCAGAAGAAAGAGCTAAAGAAAGAGCTGAAGACATTGTTAACGCTCTTCTTAAAAACCCAGCGAGTACTATTAGAGAAAAACTTGGTCCAGAGGCAGAGTTTTCTACTGAAGGAAGTGTAATAACAATAGTTAGAGATACAGGTCCAGAATCTTTTGATATGAATAGAAAAGAAGATATTAAAAATCTAGCTAGAGAACTTGATAAATATCAATATGGAGCTGATGCTACTACTGATATAACATCTATGGAGATAGGTAAGTTTGTAGAAGAAAGACGTAAAAAAAGATTACCATAATAAAAAATTAAATTATGTTTAAATACGAAGGTTTTGAATATACTCTAGACGAAGTTACTCAAGCTGCTAATGATAAAAATCTAACTGTAGATGAATATGTCGATCAATACGGTTTAGAAACTATAGAAATTACAGACGAAATACAAACAACCCCAACTGAGGGAAAGACAAACGGTGCTGCGGCAAAGGGTGCAACTGCAACACCGGTAACCGGGGAAGCACCCGAGAGTACGGAATTAGACTCGGCAAATACTTTATTGGAGTTACAAAAAGATGCTAATAAATATGATAGCCTTGACAACTCAAAAGAAGCTATAACTGCAAGACGTAAGCTTAATGATTTTGAAGATCAATTAATATCACAGCAACCTATAGATCTTGAAGAAGTTGTTGTAACAGGTTTTAGCGATAACACACTTATAAATAGAGAGGAATGGAATAAACTTCCTAATCAAATTAAAAATCAGAATAGATTTAAAAATGCTTTTGCTCAAAATAAATTAACTAGAGCAGATATTCAACGTGCTCAATACGATGGTTATTTAGGTGAAGGTTCTGGGACTAGATCCTTAATAGATGAAATAGCGACTGCTAATGCTAGTATACCAGAGCAAGATATAGTTGATCAAGCTTATAATCTTTATTTTGAAAAAACACCTGGTGGTGGAGCTAGTTGGATTGACGAGCGTGTTGATACTTTTGGATTGCGTCAAACGGCAGAGTTTCAACAAACAAGACCTGCAACTAAAGAAGAAAAAGAACAAAGAGTTTACGATGCTGCTATTGCAGCTGGATTAAACGATCAAGGCGCTAAAGATTATGTTGCTCTATATAATCAATATCAAGAAAATAGAACTCTCGACCCTTTAAATGATTATCAAAAAGAGTCTATACCTACCTACAAACAACAGGCCTTAGGTCTTATAGAAAGTAGAAATAAAGAATTAGTTGCTAATAAGTATAGTGAAGATGTTCAAGATCTTGCTAAGGTGCTATTAAAAGAAACTCCAGAAGGAAAAGATTTAGCTAAAGTTAAAAATGATTTAACTGTAGGAAAAGCTACATTAGTGGCTGAAGAAAAAAGATATAATGATAACTTTAATATTTTAGCTCCTAAAGTTGAAAAGCTAAATAACACTATACAAAAACTAGACAACGACATAAGCGTGTTAGAATCTAGAGCTAAAGATTTTTCTTATCCAGTAACAATGGCAGGTCAAGAAACTGGTAGAAACATTATAAGTAAATTACAAGAAAAAATAAACGAAAGAAACGCTTTGGCAACTGGTCCAGAGGCTCAATCGTTGATGGAAGAAAATCTTAAGTTAGCTGATCAAAGAGTTCAGCTACTTAATATGTTTAAACAATACGAGGTTAATCTACAAAAGTATGACGATCTAGAAGATTTAGATCAAACATTTGTGGCTTTAGATAAAGATTATAGATTTAGCACTAGAGCTGCTTTAAACATCGAACAATCGTTTGGTGGTAGTACAGCTATAGCTGGTGCTTATACAGCTAGAGCAGGAGCGTTTTTAGTAGCTGGTTTAGCGGAATTAACACAATCAGGGGCTACTGGTTTTAATTATCAAAATGTTATAGATTCTAAAATAGTTAGAGGTGCTGATGCTTTAATAGGTACAGCTGTTAACTACAATCAAGCTATTGATGAAAAAATACAAGCACTTCCAGCTCCAATAACAGTAGATGAAATTAGAAAAGGTAAAGCCAGCGGTTGGGCTTTTATTTCTAATTCAACAGCTTCTGCGATGCCAACACTATTAACTATAGCTGGACCACAATTAGTAGGAGGTTTAATTACCAAAGGTTTTACAAGTGGTATGTCTGTAGCTCAAAAAGTAGCAACTACTTCTTTTAATAAAGGCGTAGCTAAAGGCATGGCTAAAGTTTCTGGTAATTTATTTGGCTTGCAAACAGGTGGTCAAACTTTACAAAGTGTTGAGATAGCTAAAAAATTAAATCCTAAAAAAATAGAAGGATTAAAAGCTGAAATAGAAAAAACAAAAGACCCTATAGTTAAAGAGCAATTACAAAATCAAATTGTTTCTTTAGAAAATACTTTAAACAAATCTACTTTTCAAACAGGTGTTAGTGGATTAGTGACTGGCGCTATAACAAAATACTCTGAGCAGTTAGTAACATTAAAACTTTTTAACGACTTTAATAGAGTTGCTAAAAAAATAGGTAGAAATAAATTTATAAAAGAACTAAAAGACGGCAGAGTTTTACTAGATAAAGATGCTATCTCTAAAGCTTGGATTCCACAAACTTTAGAATTAGGAGGTGTTGTTGGTGGTGGTTTAATAAAAGAAAATGCTCAAGAAGCTTTAGAAAGTATACTAGATCAAGGCATTGTTCGTAATGCGATACTTGGTGAGGATGTTAATGTTTTTGAAGAAATAAACGAAGATCTTTTTGCTAATACTTCTTTTGCTACGTTGCTAATGCTTAGTGGTAAAACAGTTAACAATGCTAATAATATTATTAAGCAACACACAACAACTCAAAGAGAGCTTAGTAAGTATCAGTCTTTAACTAGAGATCTTATAGAGGCGCAAGATCTACCTACGCCAGATCGTATAAAGAAGAGTAAGCAAATATTATTAGATTTAGGATTACAAGATATTGTAAACATAAGTAAATTAAACACGCTTACTCCATCTCAAATAAAAGAAATAGGTGAAATAGAATTTGCTATAAAAAAGTTGTCAAAAGATGCAACTGCTTTAGGTAATTCTGTAGTAGGTCTTCCTACAGAAAGTGAAATTAAATCACTTCAAAACCTGCAAGAGCAATCAGATCTTTTAAAAAATCGTAAAGACAATATACTAAGTGTAAGATCTAAACGCAACCAGCAAAAATTAGATGAGTTAAAGTTAGATTATAAAACTAATCCTGAGGCTTTGTTTCATCTTAGTTTATTTGATTCTTCAAACGTTATGGCTGATGCTATGATTGGTAAAGGAAATGAAATTTATTTCTTTGAAGAAGACACTGCTGATCTTGAAAAGTTTAAAGGTAGAACTCTAACGTATAAAGACGATAACGGCATTGATAAGGAAGTAGATGCTTTTGATATGATTACAAGTGGTAGTCAAAACGCGTATTCTTTTGATAATGTTGTTGTTGTAGATGTTAATACGTCAATAAAGCAAATTGCTGAAATGCCAAGTGTATCTGAAGGTAAGTTTGCTGCTGTGTCAGCTCTACATGAAGTTAGCCATCTTAGAAATAAAAATAAAAAAATAAAGTTTGAAGGAGACTCTGCAGAAGCTTTAACAAATAAAAAAGCTGTAACAGAAGCTATCAACATGCTTGACGGAAAGCTTGAGCAAGGGGCTATTACACAGAAAGATTATGATCTTATAAAGAGACGTTTAGCTCGTTATGAAAATGATGGTGATTACGAAGAGTTTATGCAGGTTCTTAGTGATGCTGTTAATTTAGGTATGTTAAATAAAAGTGACTTCAATCCTGATAGCACGTTAAACTCTTTTAAAGGTTTATTTAATAATATTACTAATAAAGTTTTTGGTGATCAATCAGAAGCATTTGTACAGTTTAATACAGGCTCAGACGTTTATAATTATATAGATTCATTTAGAAGAAGAGCAGTTTCTGGTATTGCTATAGCTGATGTAGATGAAGAAGACAGAACTGTTAAAGCTTCTAAAGTATATCAAGAAGTAGAAACATTTAAAAATGATTTAGTAAATGAGCAAACAAAAGATGCTACAGCTTTTTTAATTGCTGATAAACTAGAAAATGAAGTTGATCGTAGGTTAAAAATAGATGTTGATCCAGAGACTAAAGAAGATATAGTTAGAAACTTTTTATTTGACGACAAGAGAGGTTTACTTGGATTATTACAAAAGTATGATCCAGCTAGAAACGAAAGTATAATGGGTTACTTGAATTCAACCACGCCTGGCGGTAAATTACTAGACGCAAGACTTATTGAATTTTATGAAAATGATCCTAGATATAACCAAATAATTCAATCAACCACAGATGAAGCTGTTCAGCGTAGAGTTGAGCAAGTAATAGATGAAAAAGTTTCTGTGACTGAAACATCTACAAAACTTGAAGAATCAAATAAATCTAAATTAATTGACGTAAGACAGAGTCCTAGAGTTAAAAAAGTATTGCCAACATTAGAAAAAGAAATAAAACTAACAGAAGGTGACTCATCTGTAGAAATATTAAATAACAACCGATCTAAGTTTGCATCGGAAATATATAATATTCCTGAGGGTAAAATAGAAAAAGTAGATAACTTAACTTATTCTAAAAACAAACCTGAAACTTCAGAGCTTGGTAGAATACAGCAAGACTTTTCTAACGCTCAAGAGACTGAAAGGTCTATTAAGACTATGCCTGAGTTTAACGTAACGACAATGGAGTCGACTATTACGGAGCAAGGCGAAAGAGTACCGGTAAGTCCAGAAGTTAGAGGTAGGTCTATGAAAATAGGTCAAACAGTATTAGACTTTTTCTACGAACCTTACATAGATCCAGCATCTGAAAGTACAGATAAAGCTGTTAGAGCAATGGCTATTACTAACAAGTCTGGTAGAAGTAAAGGTAAGACTACTCAAACTAAAGTATATAGATTAAAACCAGAGTTTAGACCTAATACACAAGGCAAGATAAGTCCTCAAGCTGTATCAAAAGCTAGAGAATGGGCCGGCATTGACGTTGATTTAAACGAGCTTAGTAAAAACGAAAGAAGAAATTACGCTACAAAATTAGCCGCCTGGGCACGTATGCGGGGTGGTCAAGTAGCTTTATCTGTCGCAGACAAATCATTGCCAGAGAGTGCCCCTAAACAACAGAGAGCAGATACTAGAGCTGGTAGATCTAGACTTATGTTTAGCCTTAGTACTAGACAGGATTTAGACTGGAAAGTAACTGATGAAGATATTCAAACTACTTTTAAAGTTAAAGGAAAAGAGTATACTACTAGACTAGAGGAAACAGCTTTCATGGAGTTTGACGAAGGTCAGACTTATGATGATATTGATAAGATAGCTAAAAAACTAGGTATACAAGAAGATTCAGAAGGTGATGACATATCAAGCTCTGAAAAATTTTACCACTTAGAATTCGCAGATGAAGCAGGAGACACTGGTATAACTGGAACTGGTAATGCAGCTGAGGTATTTTCAGTTAATATAAATGGAGTTGTAGATTATTTAAAAAATAATCCAGATGTAGAAGGTGTTGTGTTCACAGCTAAAGAACCTAGCAGAATTAGATTATACGAAAGATTGTCAGAGGTAATGGCTGATAAAATTGGTGGGCAGTTTGGTTTTGAAAATGATACTTTTATTGTTACAAATCAAAAACCAAAAGCCAAAATAAAACCTAAAGCGGTTGTTAAGTTCAGTAAAAAAGCATTGATAGACGTTACACAAGCTAGAGATATTAATGCGGTACTAAAAATAGTTGGCATGGATAGTGCTAGTGTTCCTGATAGTAAAAGAGCTGAAATACAAGAAAGCTTTTTAGACTCTATTAAAAAACACAAACTTACCACTAATGTATTTTTAGCAGGAGCCTTTGCTTTTAACGGGGCTAAGTACAAAAGAAAAGCTGATGGTAATGTTTATTACGAGTTGACTAACGGTGAAGAAATAATAGGAATAGTTAGACGTGATTCTGAAGGTAATATTAGAAGAAATAAAAACGGTAAAAAATTATTTGACCAACCAACTGCAGAGCAAGTTGTAGAGCAGTTTGGCGAAGGAGTTAAATTGTTACCTGGAAAAGGCAGGTTGTATTATGGTGTTAATGATCCTGCTTATCAAACAGCTTTAGCTGAAGCCAATAAAAACTCAGAAGGTAAAAACGAAGGTAAAGCTAAAAGAGTAAATATAAACGCCGTTAATACAGATAAAGGAAAAGCTCAAGCAGAAATTAACATGCAGGTGCTTGACAATGTTGTAAGCCAGTTGGATCAAGCTATAAAAAACGGTATGCCTAAAGAATTAGCCGCTATGGTTATAGCTCAAGGCTATCAAGCAACAACAGGTCTTATTAAAATAGCAGCACCATTTAAATACTTTTCTAAAAATCCACAATATGGTACTTCGCCTAAGCAAAGAACGGGTGATAAATTTAGAGAAGAACATAATCCTCCAGCATCTGTAGTTGGCGCGTCAATTATATATGGCTTTGCTACAAACAATACTAGTCAAATAATAGCTGATATTAAAAAGAACTATTATCAAACTAAACTTTCTAAAGCTGATGATCAAAAACTAGACGACGCTAAGTTAGATGCTACGCTACCTGTTGGAACAACTATAGCAGACAACCCGGCTATTAGATTTATTGATGCTGGTATCGATCTTAATAGTATTGTTAATTACGAGACTGGTCAAACAATGGCTGAAGAATTAGGCGTTGCTTTAAAACCTAGTGATGTAAATGTTCAAACTGTATTTGAACAGAATCAAATATTAAAAGAAGTATTAAGTGAAGATATAACAGCTAAAACAGGGCAAGATAGGTTAAATGAATTTATTAAATTAAAGTCTATACCTAAAGCTAGTGTTGGTAATAACAATGAAAACAGCGTTATTAAATTTAGCAAGCAAGTACCTAACCAAGAAGTGCTTAACAACCTGAGTAATGCGGATCAGGCTATGGCTAATGCTAGAAACCCTGAAGCACCTGTTAAAAAGATACGTGTGTTTGATTTTGATGATACGCTAGCTAGATCTAACAGTAAGGTGTTATATCAAATGCCTGACGGTGCAGAAGGCTCGTTAAACGCTACACAGTTTGCTGAAAGAGCTGGAGATCTAGAAGCTCAAGGAGCTCAGTTTGATTTTTCAGAGTTTAGTAAGGTGATTGATGGTAAAAAAGGTCCTGTATTTAAAGCTATAGAAAATATAGTTAAAGCTAGAGGTGCTGAAGATGTATTTATACTTACAGCTCGTCCAGCTAGCGCTGCTGGTCCTATTAAAGAGTTTATGGACGCGCTTGGTGTTAATTTACCTATTGAAAACATCGTAGGTTTAGGTGATGGTACAGCACAGGCTAAAGCGCGTTGGATGACGGGTAAAGCCGCTGAAGGTTACAATGACTTTTTCTTTGTAGATGACGCGTATAAAAATGTTAAAGCAGTACAAGACGCATTAGACGTGTTTGATGTTAAATCTAAAACACAACAAGCTAAAGTTAAATTTAGTAAAAAAGTTGATCTTGACAAAGGCTTCAATGATATTATAGAGCAAACTACAGGTATTGCATCGGAAAAAGAATATAAACGTGTAAAAGCAGAAGTAGCTGGAGCTGCAAAAGGTAGAGTGTTTAGAGGTATACCTTACTCAGCTCAAGACTTTGTAGGTCTTCTCTATGAAACTCTTGGCAAAGGTGATCTTGGAGATAGACAAATGGCTTGGTGGAAAACGCATGTGCTAAATCCATACGGAAGAGCAATGAATGATATTGATAACGCTAGACTTGCTATGATGAACGATTACAAATCGTTAAAAAAGCAGTTAGGTTTAGTGCCTAAAAATCTACGTAAAAAAATACCAGGTGAACCGTTTACAAACGAGCAAGCTGTAAGAGTTTATATTTGGAATAAACAAGGTATGGAAGTTCCAGGTATTAGTAAATCTGATTTAAAAGATCTTACTGAACATGTGCAAAACAATGCTGAACTTCAAGTATTCGCAGATCAATTAATCGCTATACAAAAAGGTGATGAATACGCTAAACCAAAACAAGGTTGGCCAGCCGGTAGTATTACAACTGATTTGCTTGAAAGTATTAATACTACTAAACGCGCTAAATATTTGGAGCAGTGGCAAGAAAATGTCGATGTTATATTCTCTGAAAAGAATATGAATAAACTAGAAGCTGCATATGGTAAAAAATATCGTGTAGCTTTAGAGAATATGCTCGAGCGTATGAAGACGGGTCGTAATAGAAGATTCTCTGACGATAGTTTAACTGGTAGATTTACAGACTGGTTGCAAGGTAGTATTGGTACGATAATGTTCTTCAATACAAGATCAGCATTACTACAGACTATATCTGCTATGAACTTTATAAACTTTACAGATAATAATCCGCTTGCAGCTGCTAAAGCTTTTGGTAATCAAAAACAATTCTGGTCTGACTTTGTTAAACTTATAAACTCTGACTTTTTAAAAGCACGTCGCTCTGGACTTCGTATGAATGTAAACGAAGCTGACATCGCTGACATGGCTAAGAAAGGTGGACCGCGAGCTGTAATAAACAAACTATTACAATTAGGTTTTGCACCTACACAAATAGCTGATAGCTTTGCTATTGCTTCTGGTGGTGCTACATTTTATCGTAATAGAATTAATACATACAAAAAACAAGGTTTATCACAGCGAGAAGCAGAAACAAAAGCGTTTGAAGATTTTAGAGAGAACGCAGAAGAATCACAGCAATCTGCAAGACCTGATAGAATATCAATGCAGCAAGCCGGCGGTTTAGGACGTCTTATATTAGCTTTTCAAAACACACCATCGCAGTATGCTAGAATTATAGATAAGTCTATTAGAGATCTTAAGAACGGCAGAGGTGATGCTAAAACAAACATTAGTAAAATAATTTATTATTCCACTGTGCAAAACCTATTGTTCAACGCTTTGCAACAAGCTTTATTTGCGTTTGCTTTTGGCGACGAAGAGCCAGAAGATAAAGAAAAAGAAAAGAAATATGTTGACATAGCTAACGGCATGATGGACTCGCTTCTGCGTGGTACAGGTATAGCTGGTGGTATATTATCTGTAGGTAAAAACGCTATACTTAGAATAGTTAGAGAGTCAGAAAAAGCTAGACCTAATTATGAAAAAGTTGGTGCAGATTTATTAAAGATAGCACCACCTGTTTCTTCTAAGCTTTCTAAAATAAATCAAGCTGCTCGCTCTTATAAGTGGGATAAAGAAGAAATGAAAGAGAAAGGCTGGAGCTTAGATAATCCAGCGTACTTAGCTAGCGCAAATGTTATTTCAGCTTTAACTAACGTACCACTAGATAGAGGTATTAAGAAAGCTAATAACGTTGTTAACGCAACTAATAGTGATCTTGAAACTTGGGAACGACTAGCATTACTAGGCGGTTGGCAAGACTGGGAAATAGGTATTGATGAGGAAACTAAAACAAATAAACCTCAACCTAGAAAAAGCAAATTTAAAAGAAAAAAGTTTTAATATGGGTAGAATTAGTCCAGCTTGTAAAGCTGCAGCAAAAAAGAAGTTTGAAGTATGGCCATCAGCATATGCCTCTGGTTGGGGCGTGCGTTGTACTAAAGCTGGTGGACCTGGTAAAATGGGGAAAAGTAAAAAGAAAAAGTAATGTACGTACAAAACTCACCGTTCCAGAAAAAATCTAAAGTAAAAGGTGGTGGAACTAAAAAGGTTTGTTTACCTGCTGCTAAAGTAA
>Ga0209645_1000639_pt1 | contig 17988 bp, 8 predicted proteins | sample ETNvirenome_6_30_FD_184070 | JGI IMG/M metagenome (GOLD analysis project Ga0209645, IMG submission 184070) | Marine viral communities from the Pacific Ocean - ETNP_6_30 (SPAdes) (version 2) | ecosystem: Environmental > Aquatic > Marine > Oceanic | place: Pacific Ocean | collected 2013-06-19
AAAAGACTTAAATAGTCACTCATAGTGGTTGGGCCATCTTATGGGTGGCCTAATTACTATAAATAAAAAAATATGAGCGTAAGTATAGATACTGTTTATCAAAGAGTATTAGGCATACTCAATAAAGAACAACGAGGGTATGTTACGCCTCAGGAATTTAACTTGTTTGCAAATCAAGCGCAATTAGATTTGTTTGAACAATATTTTTACGACATAAATCAATTTGGCAGAATGGCGGGCAACGATACAGAGTATTCAGATATGCTTGACCTGTTAAACAAAAAGATAGCAATCTTTGAGACGCAAGGCGATTTGACTTATGACGAAACAAATAAATATTATCCGCTTCCGTCGGATATGTATAGGCTTGGTACTGTTATATATACAGATACTACCACAAGGGATCTTTACCCATCGCCTACTCAACCGGCAAACTTTCCGGAAAGCAATCCAACAATATATAGACAAACAATCAATAAAGATATTGAGGCTGAACGCGTTAACGGCAACGAATTGCTATACATCAATTTGTCACCATTGACTAAGCCTAAAAATTCATTGCCAATATACGTATCTAAAAATGGCAATATAAACGTTTACGGAAATACCGAATTAACTTCTGGCGTAAAGTGTAATTATATACGTAAGCCTGCTAAAGTTGAATGGAAATATCAAATGGTTTATGGGGAAGCTTTATACGATGCTACTTATTCCCAAGACTTCGAACTACATCCATCAGAAGAAACAGAACTTGTTATTAAGGTATTAGAATTAGCGGGGCTAGTAGTTAAAGATATTCAAATGTATCAAATAGCCGCTGGCGAAGAGATTAAAAATACACAACAAGAAAAAGCATAATAGATGGGTTTACTATATCAAAATAATGAGCAGTACTATTTAGGGCCAGACGGCATATGGAATAGCTACGATGAAAACTACGGTGATTACCAGTCTATATCAATAGGAGATATTATAAATAATTTTATAGTATCGTATGTTGGCGAAGGTAAACTTATAAGTAAGATTAAAAGAACAGATATAGCTTTTCACGCGCAACGTGGTTTAGCTGAAATGAGTTTTGATATATTGCCATCTGCTAAATGGATTGAGGTAGAGGTTGGGCCTACGCTATATGTACCGCTACCGCAAGACTTTGTTGGCTATGTAAAAGTAGCAATGACAGACGAATCTGGTATTGAAAGAATATTATATCCCGCTAGAAAAACAGGGGATCCAGTTCCGTATGTGCAAGACAACGAATATGAATACATATTTGATGAGCAAAGCCGTGAAATAGTTACTGCTACACCATCGGAAACATTTAAACGGTTTAGAAAATCAGAGCGATCAGGCAGTACGCCAGAAACGGATTTTCAAAATATGAACAATGCAGACCTAATACAAGGCGCTTCTCAGGGCCGTAGATATGGCTTAGACCCGGAACATTCTCAAAGTAATGGAGTGTTTTTTATAGATCCTGTAAGAGGAGTTATGCACTTTAGTTCAAATATAGTAGGCCAAATAATTTCAATAAAATATGTATCTGACGGCTTAGCAACAGACGAAGAAAGTAAAATACATAAATTTGCAGAAGATGCGTTATACAAGTATATAGCTTATGCCGTAGTTTCTACTCGTCCACAAATACCTGAGTATATTGTCCAAAGATACAAGAAAGAAGCTAGAGCATCAAAGCGAAATGCTAAATTAAGATTATCAAATATAAAGCTTGAAGAACTTACGCAAGTTATGCGCGGCAAATCTAAGCAAATAAAACACTAAAATATGCCAGAATTTATTCACACGTTCCTCAAGGGTAAAATGAATAAAGACCTTGATGAGCGTTTAGTTCCAAATGGCGAGTATAGGGATGCGCTAAACTTAGAAGTCGCTACATCCGAAGGCTCAGACGTTGGTGCGTTGCAAACATTATTGGGCAATGTGGAAAAAGTAAATCGCACGCTTAATGATATTACAACATTACACACCACCTGGAGTGCCTCTGGCTTGTCTTATATACCTACAGATGCAAAATGTATAGGTACAGTAAAAGACGCAACGACAGAAAAGATATACTGGTTTATTGCATCGTCAACAGTAAGCGCTGTTATAGAGTACGATCAAATTAGGGATGTCGTATATCCTATATTGGTTGACACAAAAAACATACTTAGGTTTAATGAAAACTTTTTAATAACTGGCGTAAACATATTAGAGGGCTTTTTGTTTTTTACAGATAATCAAACAGAGCCTAAAAAAGTTGAAATAGAAAAATTTAGAGCTGGTTCCACTGATTTTAGCACACACACGCAAGTGTTCGGCAGAGATTTTATTGAGGCCGATGTTACAGTGATTAAAAAATCACCGTTATTGCAGCCAACTATATACAAAAAAAATAGTGTGCGTGATGGTGAAATAGAAACCACAACTGAATTTGAATTTGCAACCTTTGTACCTGGAACCGATGCGGACCCCGAAGAAACACAAAGTTTAGATTTTGGAACAGAAGTTACTTTAAATTTTGAAAATGCAGTTAGTTATATAGCAGGAGACTTGTTGCTATTAACAATATCAGACCCTGATGATAATTTTCTTAGAGAATTTCAAGTACGTGTTAAAGTAATAGAAATGATTTCTGAAATCCAGGGTAAATGCGAAGTTCAGCAAGTGGGGGATGATTTACCGACTGGGCTGCAACCATTTGACGTTACTCTTGAGCAAGACGATCCTTTATTTGAATTTAAATTTCCACGTTTTGCATATCGTTACAAATACGACGATAACCAATTTTCAACATTTTCTCCTTTTTCAGAGATAGCATTTATACCAGGTGATGAGTTTGAGTATACGGGTGTTGATGGCTATAATTTAGCCATGACAAATAATATACGTGTATTAGAAATACGCGATTTTGTATCGCCCAATATACCGGATGATGTTGTTGCTATTGACATATTATATAAAGAGTCTAGCAGTACCAACGTTTACAGGGTGGATACTATAGAAAAAACAGCCCCAAATTTACCAGGGAAAAGCTATAATCAATGGAATGATACTAGCTACCAAGAAGGCGGGGCCACGGGTTTTAGCGGTAGAATTAAAATAGAAACTGAGCTTATATCATCATTATTGCCATCTAATCAATTATTAAGAGCGTATGACAACGTGCCTAAAAAAGCACTTGCGCAGGAAATAACCGGCAACAGAATAATATACGGTAACTACACGCAAAACTTTGACATGGTGGACTTTGCTAACGAGGAGGTGATACCTTCTTTTGATTTTAGCATTGTGCATGACCCTTTAAAAAATGCCGACTTTATTGAAGACCCTGATAACCCAGGCGAATTTATAAACGTAAACGCTGACCCTGATGGCAGTACTCCTGTGCCTTCTTTAAAGACTATGCGAACCTACCAAATGGGTGTTGTTTATTTAGATGAATACGGCAGGCAAACCCCTGTATTTACAAATGACTCTGGTGGTAGATCATTAGCAAAAGAATTTGCTAATCTTTATAATACTATAGAAATAGGATTAACTTCTAATCCGCCAAAATGGGCAACGCATTATAAGTTTTATGTAAAAGAAACTTCAAATGAATATTATAACATAGCGCTAGACAGATATTATTTGCCAGAAGATGGCAGTGTTTGGTTATCTTTTCCTTCTGCGGATAGGAATAAAGTAGATGAAGAAACTTTTTTAGAGCTTAAAAAAGAGCACGACATACCTACATTCATTCCTGAAACAGCAAGATATAAAGTGCTTGCAATATCAAATGAAGTCCCAGATGCCGTAAAAATAATAAATAAACAAATTGGTAGACAAACCACAGTGTTTACAACTGACGGGTACCCAGCACCAGACAGGGGCTTTGTTGAAATACCCGTAGACGATTTTGATGGTACAGAAGATGGGTCCGGTCAAGGAGGAGGGCTTAAAGGTATAGAAGCGAAAAATAATTTATCCATGCGTATCATATCTGGTACCCGTGTTTCAGATTATTTTGAAATTTCCTGGATAAAAAAATTAGGACAAGTTTACAGAATAGAATTAAGATTTCCAACAGATGACTCTTTAGACTTTTTGCCAGAGGGCGACACTAGCACTCCTTTAGACGTAGCTATATACCAAAGGCAAGAAGAAAATAAACCAGAATATCAGGGTAGATTTTTTGTAAAAATATACAAAGATAACGCCCTTGAACAGCGAATAATAAAACAAAAAGAAGATACGCAATTAGTTGTCGAATCACAAGCCCAATTTGGTCATATTCGCGCTAGTGGTAAAGATAGTTTTTGGGGAACTGGCGGCAAAGGATTCTTTTGGGATGAGGTTACACCATTAGACGTAAAAGGAAAAGCCAACCCAGATATTAAATACCAAAGAGGTAATCAAATGGACCGCGACAAAACAGGTGTAGGTATTGCGGTCGGGTCAAGAGATATTAGTGTTGGTTTTCATAGGTTTGGACCAGAAAGAAAATCAAGAGCATACCATAGCTCAACACATATTTGGTGGGGATTCCCATTTAATGACCCTCCGCGTCGTCATTATAATAACTTTGCAAAACAGCTGGACACCGCTGGTTCTATATTTAGAATTACAGACGACCCTGATAAAGAGCTGGATACTAATACGTATACAATTTTAAAAACGTATAGAGCAGCGTATTGTACGCATACTAGCAGAAGAACATCACGACATGGGTCTGGTAAATTCCGCTATAGAAGAATTGTAAGATGGGAAATAAAAATAGATAAGCCTATTGCAACTTCCGCTGGCTTACCTCCAATAAATACAGGTAGCGGTGATATTAATACACAAAAAACAGGTGTAGAATTTTTAAGGTTATTCGCTAAAGACGCAGAAGCATATACCTCTACAGATCCAGCTATATTCGAAACATACCCTAAAGAAGCGGTAGACTTAGATTTATATTATTCAGCGAGTGATATATATTCAATTATTAATCCAGGAACACCTCAAGCGACTCATCAGCCTTTAACAAAGCTTAATTGGTTTAATTGCTATTCATTCGGGCAAGGCGTAGAGTCTGACCGTATACGTGATGATTTTAATGCTGTGCGTATAGATAAAGGGCCAGTAGTCTCTACTGTTTTAGATGAGGCGTATGGCGAAGAAACTAAAGCAACTGGTTTAATATTTTCACAAATATTTAATTCAAGATCTGGTATAAACAGGTTAAATCAATTTATACAAGCTGAACCTATAACAAAAGATTTAAATCCCTACTACACAAGTGTACAAAAATTACACTCAAGAGATACGGACTTGATTGCGCTGTGTGAAGATAAAATATTAAAAGTATTAGCTAATAAAGATGCGTTATTTAATGCAGATGGCAATACAAATATCGTAGGTAACACAGCGGTGTTAGGGCAATCTATACCTTTTATAGGTGAATATGGCATATCTAAAAACCCAGAAAGCTTTGCTACTTATGGTTTTAGAGCGTATTTTACAGACAAAAATAGAGGTGTTGTTTTAAGATTATCTAGAAATGGGCTTGAAGAAATATCGGCTTCTAATATGCGTGACTTTTTTGCTGACAACTTGCACTCGTCAAGCGTGTTATTAGGCTCATACGACGACGATAAGGACGTTTATAACCTTACGCTTAATAATCTTACAGATGAATGGAAAAGCAAGCTTAAACTGAATTATTATAACCCATCGTTAAATGACACAGGGACCACTGTTTCGTTTAAAGAAGACGTTAGAGGGTGGACTTCTCGTAAAGACTTTATACCGGAAGGTGCAATATCACTAAACAATAAATATTATAGTATTAAAAGCGGTAGAATTTGGGAACATGGCGCCGCTAATGCTACCCGTAATAACTTTTATGGAATACAATATGATAGTGCTGTTAGATTTTTAATAAATGACCAGCCTAACATTATTAAAAAATACAAAACTTTAAATTATTCGGGAACAGAATCTAGAGAATATAGGTATCAGGTTGAAGGAAAGCCAGAACAGCAGACGTTTAGCTTAGCTGAGCTGCAAGCCAATCCCAATTACACCCCTATTAATGAGCTGCCCACGCCGGGTTGGTACACTAGTTTAATGAAAACAAACCTGCAGGAAGGCAGTGTAAAAGAATTTTTAGACAAAGAAGGCAAATACTTTAACTATATAAAAGGTATTGGCACAGAGTTTAATACTAACATAGATAATAATTTAGATTCAGCAGAGTTTTCAATGCAGGGTATTGGTAGAGCTGAAGTATCAGGCGATGTGCAAAGCTCTTATATTTTGCATGTGGAAGTTGATCCGTCTTGCTTTGTTGCCCGTATGGCCCCATATGTAATGAATGGTAGTTTAACTTCTATAGAAGATTGCACCAGTTGCCCTACAATTGATCTTGCTAATTTAACCACAGATACTAATATACCGGCGGGTGTAATTACATATGATATTACAGCGGATAACACAAACGATGGCACTCTAACTATAAATGGTAGTATTGTTACATTTACGCCAAACGCAAACTTTAATGGGGGCGCTGGGGCATTTAATTTTACTGCAACAGATACATTTAATGGGTCTATACTTACAAGCAATGTTGGTACTGTTACAATAACAGTTGACGCTACGCCGGATATTCCTTATTTCACATCAACACCCCCAACGGCAACATACGCTATAGGCGATACATATACTTATAATGTTGCTGTGGCTGACGCGGACCACACGGGCGCTCAATTAACTATAACATCAAGTAATTTACCAAGCTGGTTAACATTAACTGATAATGGCGATGGGACGGCAGTTGTTACGGGTACGGTACCAGATGCGCAACCGTATTCTTTTGATTTAGTCGTTAGCGATCCAGACACGCCACCAAACACAGCTACACAAAACATAGAAATTGAAGGCCTAGCCAACTTACTAACTAATTTAGATATAATAGGTAGATATGTGGCTGTTTCGGAACCGCAGGGAACTTGGATAGATCCAAATACAGGTGTATCAACTACAGTGTGTGCGTCACCCGCAAGTGGTGGACACACTTGCAATAGAGGCACATTTAATATATTTGCTGTTGGCGACTTAATGCAGAATGCTTTAGAAATTGGTAGAGTCCATATATCTAACTCCGGAGGAGGTGGCACAAGCTATGTTGATAGTGATGGTAATCCAACACCAGACTTGGGTACTCCAACTGGTAATGAAAAATATTACACGCCACAAGGAACTGTTAGAAGCACAAATGATAGATACAGTGCTTTCCAAATAAGCCAAGCTGATGCGCAAACATTAGCACAGGGATCTAGCAATGGTCAAATTACGTTCTTTATGGAATGCGGTACATTTAATGCCGGCACAACAACTGCTAATTGCCACAGTAATGCGCTTTGGTTTAATATATTTGACGGAAACGCACAACAAATACTTTGTACAGCGTTTACAACCGGAACTTTAATAACGATTGACATATATACAGGTCAACCAGTAACTAATATACCATAATGAGTAATATAGTAGCAATAGATAATTTTACGGTAACATCGCAAGAGTTTGTAATACCAGGCGGAGCATTAATAACAAGCGTAGCCCCACAAGCGGTACTAACGCTATCTCCTAATCAAGGTTATCAAATTGAGGCTAGTAATTTTACCGTGGTATCATCAAACCCCGAGGTAGATGTTCCTAATTCATATTTTACACAAGACGGCGAAAATGTTATATTGACTGTAGTTTTTGTTACAACAGCAACGATGCCCAACAATAATCTTGATATAAAAATATGTATGAGAGGAGTAGCCGAAGAGCTTGGTGTAACAATAGCTGGTATTGTAAACTATGATTTAGACAACGCCACTTCTACACCTCAAAACATAAGCTACTCAAACTCAGGCCCAGCAGAAAGCACAGAAGAAGTTTTATCTCAACTTATACAGGCTGACTCGGGTTATTATTTTCAAAGTACACCTACTATATCATTAAACCAGGGTGTTGCAAGTAACTATCACTTGTATACTTCAAACTCTGTTTTTAATGAAGACAATAGGCTAACAGCAATAAGAGTTAACGCAGATTATACATACCCGTTCACACCTACTTCGGGTGATATAATAGATATATACGCTCACGCTATTGAAATACCCGTTATACCTATTATTGTTACTAATTACTCTATAGCAACTAGTGTTCCTGCACCTCAAGTAACCAGGGATCTTTCTATATTTGGAGCCGGGGGTGCAAACTATGAAGTGACTATAGACAATGGTGCTTTATTTAGTAATCAAACAAACACCATATCCGGAACTGTTCCTTCAACTGGCGCGGCAATAGAAACAATTACATTTCCAGCTGTTGCCACGAACACCTCCGTAAGCCACGAATTGCAATTTGTTCAATCAGGATCTGATTTAGATCCGGATCCAAATAAACCATATCCGGCATTTTGGACAACAACCATCAATAGAGTTACTGTAACCAATGTATCTATATCTGGTACGGTAACCTCCGGTGATACAGAAATTATCGTTGACAATTCAGATGTGCTTACATTGACAGCGAACTCAACTGTGGAACAAACGGGAACTATAGAGCATGTCATAACGGCAAACCCATTAATTCCTGGCTTAAGCATATCTTGGAATAATTTTGATTCTTTACCAGAAAGCGAGTTTACAAAAACAGAAGATTTGCCTAGCGGGCAATTTGATTTAATACCAGACGCAAATAAGTTTTTGTCGCGAGACGTTGTAGGGCTAGTGCTAAGAACAAATATTATTTCGGATTCAACCGGAGTAATCGATATGTCATACGTTTTAGATGAAAGTATAGAAACATATATAACAAAAACATATGCTTGCTCAGAAATAGTATTAAATAATACAGAAGGTGCAGTAGATAGCCAATTTGAATATACAGACTGCGGCGGAACATTACAGCAGCCAACAATAATAGCAGGCGCGACGCAAACAGTATGCGCTAGATTATACCCCACGCCAACAGTACTAACTGGCGATGGGCTTATAGAATTAACAACAAATGATTGTGTATAATGGATCAAATAACATTAACATTTAGCCACCCAATACAAGTATCTGTACAAATTGGAGATATACTTTATTATACAAATGACCCAATGGGTACAACCGTTGTAAAGATAGGCGATGTTGTTTCTATAAATTATGGAAACAATACTATTGTATGCAATATAGCGCCAGAGACGGTCAGGCCAACATTAGAGTCATTTATACTATTTACAAAAGACAACAAAGTTAATACAAGTGGCATAGTAGGATATTTTGCAGAAGTCGAGTTAAGAAACGATTCTGTAAAAAAAGCAGAGTTATTTTCTGTAGGCTCAGAGATATTTGAGAGCAGTAAATAACATGTGATAATAATTATATGCCAAAAACTAAAATTAAATCAAATAATAATAAATTAAGCAACTTTGTTCACGAGTTGGAAAACTTGCAAAATACAATGATTGAAAACAATCATTTAGAGCACGTTTACGGCGATGGTAAAACATTAGTTAATAATGATGTATTCCGCATTGAAAATGAATTTGCCGATCAATTGTATATGCGTAAAATGTATATGCCAAAAGAATGTGTTGTGGTAAGCGCGATGCACCACACAGAACATTTTTGGTTTTTGTTAAAAGGCAGAATATTAGTTACGACAGATGGAGAGCAAATTGAGCATATAGCTCCTTGTTACGAAAAATCTATAAAAGGTGCTAAAAGATTAATATTGTCTTTAGAGGATTCATTGTTTATAAACGTGCATAAAAATCCAACCAACACAAAAGACATGAAAGAAGTTGAAGAGTCTCTATACTCTATAACTATAGAAGAGTACAATAAAAAAGAAAAATTATGGCAGGAATAGCAACAGCAGCAGCAATAGGCGGGGCGGTAAAAGGCTTAGCAGGTATTGCTGGTGGCATAATAGGCGGAGGCAAAAGAAGAGCTGAAGAGGCTGCAGCACAACAAGAATATGAAATGTTTAAGCAGCAGTACAATGAGCTTGATACATCTAACCTATATGCTAACTTAGAAAACACCATGGAAGACCTTACGGTTGACCAAAGAGCGGCAGAGTTCCAGTTGCAAGCACAGCAACAGGGGCAAGCTAATATTATGGATCAAATGAGTGGAGCCGCGGGTGGTTCTGGTATTGCTGCATTAGCACAAGCTATGGCCAACCAACAAACCCAAGGCGCAGCACAAGCGGCCGCAAGCATAGGACAACAAGAAAGAGCTAATCAAATGGCAGCAGCACAAATGGCAGGAACGTTACAAATGGCTGAAGCAAGTGGCGCTGAAACAGCGAGGGGATTAGAATATAAGAAAACAGGTACACAACTTGGTATGGCCCAGCAAAGATTAGCCGCAGCAAAACAAGCAAGAGCGGCAGCCAAGGAATCCATAATAGGCGGAATAGGAAGTTTAGCAGGCGCGGCGGCGCCAGGAATAGGCAAAGCAATCGGAGATGGATCTTTTATGAGCGCTTATGGCGGACAATCCCAATAAATAAAAAGTTATGGCAAAGAAAGCAGGAATTAATTACGGGGCTGACCTAGGGCTTATAAAAAGCGAAGCGGCAATGCGTTCGGCTGGGCAAGTTGACGAAGCTGCTGCTTTTGGTAAAGGCTTCCAAAGCACTTTTAGTGCGATGCAAAAAGGCATTGAGCGAAGAAACGCTGAAATAGCAAAGACAGATGCGAAAGTGGCTGACTACGTTCGCGGAATGAAGGGGAATATAGACGTTACTGGGCTCACAGCGCAAGACCAAAAAGCTGTAAATTCATTTTTATTAGAACAAAAAGACGCATACGCAAGAGCCGCATCAGAAGCCGCGAAGCTTAAACCTGGCACTTCGGAATATACACGGCAAGTTGATATTATGAATAATATTAACAACAGCTTTGTAAGACTTAAAGAGAATTTAAATGGGTATGAGCTATCTAAAACACAATACGCTGATACCAAAAATGATATGTCTGCAGGCAATAACGTTAGCAATTATGAAACAGCTGGAAATGTTTTCACCGGCCAAGCGCCATTTAGAGTAGATGGTAATGGTGATTTAATATTTGCTACAAATACCGGAGACACTAAGTTTCAAGATATTAAAATGCCGTTTAAAAAAGCATATGAGCAGTCGCTTGAGCTTAGCAGCATGTATGACGCTGTTTACGCATCAGGCGGTTTTGATCCTGCGCAACAAAAAGCTTTTGAAAACAAACTTAGGGCAATGGCTGGAAGTAACCCAGAGGCATTTAAATCTATTGCCGCGGACAGTTTAAATTCATATGGCGATTATTCTAATATAACCGCTGAGGAATATGACGATCCTAATTTAGTTGGAGATTTTATAGAAAAGTTTATACAAGGAAGTGTGCGAGGAGCGCGCGAGGCCGCAAATGCAGGTAAACAATCAATTATAAATAAGCAAACAGAGTCTAGACGCTATCAAGACTACGCGAGTCTTGCAAGGAGAATTAGAGAAGAATCAAGATTTCCTGTTGAAATTAGAGACAGAAAGGGTCAATATTTATTCAGAAACCCAAAAACGGGGACCTATACAATTGTAGATAAAAATAATGTACCACTTAACTTAACGGCAAAACCATTAACGAAAGAAGAAGCTTTAGAAATAAGCGGATATTCAAATTATTAAATATAATATAATATGAGCGGATTTAAAAAAGGTGATTTAAGTATCACAAACGAAGAGGCTGTTGCAAACGCGGAAGCGCTGGGAATGAGTGTTGACGAGTGGGCATCTATGGGAGGCTGGGAAAGCGACTTAGAAGATGATTTTCAAGCCGGGGTTGTGGGGACGGATGCGCCTGCAACTCCAGTAGCAACACCAAGCAGGGCATCCATAATAGCGGGGCCACAAGAGAATACGGAATTAGACTTGGATCCTGGTTTATTGGAATTACAACAAAGAGCTGATGGATTTAAATTGCCTAATGCAGATGGTTTACTTAAAATTTACCAAAGCGGCAAAGGCTACAACCCAAGAACAGGGGCGACGCGAAGAAAAGAAATAATTTTATCAGAGGGAACCCGCAACGAAAGAAAAGGAACTGATTGGGATATCCCTACCCCCGCGGAAGCGAGAGCTTATAGGCTTTATAATTATGGTCAAGCTAAAACAAAAAAGAACAAACGTGGCCGTGAAATTAAAAATCCACTTTATGCAGCAAAAGATATTAACTTTTTTATAAAAGAGACAATAAAGCAACAAGATTTAGATATTGCTTATGATAACTACGCTTATAACAAAAAAAGAACTACGAATTTTGTTGATAATTATTTTCCTAATCTACCAGAAAGCATAAACAAAGTCGATTTTCAAGGTTATTTAGCTAGAAATGGTTATGACGAAGCTATCCGGGATTACGAGCAGCAAGGTATGTTTGACCAAAGTACATGGACTTATTCAGATCTTGAGGAGAATGCCCTTGAAGAGGACAAGCTTAATACAATGCTGAATGAATATAATGAGCATGTCAACAGACGTAACAGGAAAAAAGCAGCCTTACAGCACGCTAAGCAAAACCCTGATCTTTATAAAGATGCAGATACTATAGATCAAATTGAGGATATAGCTTTTGATATAGATCAATATAACCCAAACAAACAAGGGAAGGATGCCTATGTAAAACTGCCTAGCGAAGATTTTATATACGAGTCGCTTAATTGGGCCGATGAAAACTTTAAAAATTTGTCCGCTTACAATGAATCTGTTCGCAAAAAGCAACTTTTAGATTACGAGCAGGACAAAGATAGAAATATAGCTAGGAAGGGATTTGATGTTGTTTTTAACCCATTTATAAGCGCTATAGAGGGGTTTGGCCAAGAATCAGTTGATTTTGGTTTGTGGGTAACGGATTTACTAGGGTTTGATACGTGGTCTGAAAACCAATCCGCACTTAGATCTTTACGTAGGCGTAATGAAATTAGTACAATGGATTACCGTTATGCCAGTGGACTTGAAGCGGTTTATACTGACGGTAGAAATTACATACTAGGCGAAAATGGCGAAATTTGGGATACTAAAGCTGAAAAAGAAATTAGTAGAATACTAGACCCAGAAGATTACCAAAAACTAAGTGGCTTTTTGCAAGAAAATGGTGAAGAAGATTATCACATAAGCGTAAGAGGCTCAAGTAAAATATTTGGAACAACCGTTGGTAGCTTAGGATTTCAAGTAGCAGGACCTAAAGGGGTCGGATTAGCTAGAACAGCAGTGGGCGCAGCGAGAGCAAAAGCATCTTTAAATATATTAGCAAAATCTGGAAAATTAGGAAGGTTTAAATCTGCTGCTCAATACGCTGATTACGCTAAAAGAGCTCAAGCGGGAAAAAATAAAGGCGCTTATTTGGTAAAAAGCGCAGAAAATTTTGGTATTACCATGCCCAAAGTAAAAGCAAGCGCTGAAGTTGTAAACGCTACAATGTTTCAAGGTTTGTATGGAGCTTCGCATGGTTATAACAATACCATGAGAGCGGCTTTGGACGCTAACATGTCTACAGAAGATGCCGACGAGTTGGCTAGAATAGCGAGTGCTGAAATGGCAGCGCTATATACTCTTACAGGTCCACTAGCTCCTAAAGTTCCGCAACAAAAGCTTTTAGGCAGATTGTTTGATCCTAAAAATAACGTGTACAAGCGCTTAACTACCGCCTATAATACAGCTAAAAAAGGTAAAGCAAACCCATACGCTGCTGTTAAAAATGAATTTTCAAGAGCAGTACAATCTGTATTTAATAAAAAAACCGGCGGGCTGTTTGCCGCAGAGGGCGCTAAGGAAGTTGTACAAGAAAACGTACAACAATTAGGTGAAACTTTTCTTGTTAATCCAGATATTAACCTTAGAGCAGGTAAAGATATTTTAGAAACGGAATACACACTAGAGCAGTTTGTAGAAACATCAATATTGTCTTTAGCAGTTGGTGGACTGTCTGGTGGTATATCAGGAGTTAGCTACAAATATAATCCTAATAAGTTAATGGATTTAATGACTGTTAGCGCAGACACAGAAGGGGCTTCTACAAGACTTGATTATTTAGTTGATCAAAACCAAATTACAAGACGTCAAGCAAACCAAATATTGAAAGATGCCGATGCTGTAAAGTTTTCTTTTGGAAACAAAAAAGTACCTGAATATATGATCGAGTTAAATCCCGATACATATGTTAAAATGGCTAGAAATTCATTAAAAATTAATGAGTTAGAAACGGAAAAAAGTCAATTAGACAAAGGGCTGCAGGGTGAGTTGCAAGCTCAAATAGATAAACTAAACCAAGCGCAAGAAAATTTAGCTAAGGGCGAAAATATACGGGTAATATCCGAGGACACCAAGTTTATTGAAAAAGTTGCCGGCAAAGGTAATGTATTAACATTTAAAACACGAAAAGAAGCTGAAGCAGCTGGATACAAAGGCAAAGATTTACTTAGCAATGGTTTTATGGAGGTAGACGGCAAAATTGTTATAATGCAAGATGTCGCCGCTAATAACTCAAAAATTACGGTTGCGTCGCATGAGCTTTTGCACAAAATACTAAAAGCAGAATTTACTGTAGATGGCAAACCCACAGAATTACAAACCAGAATATTAACAGAATTTAAAGGCATACTTAAAAAGAACGGATTATTAAAAGATATTGAAAAAGAGTTAAAGCTAAATTACACGGATATAAACACCGTGAATATGGACGAGTTCTTTACGGCTTTTTCTGACATCGTTGGAGCTAAGCTAAAACTTGGACAAGATGTTAGTAAACTTGGTGAAAGCTTTTGGCAAAGCGTAGGCAGATTTATAAGTAGGTTATTACGAGGCAGACTAGGTACAAAACAAACATTTGATTCTGGCCAAGAAGTATTTAATTTTATTATAAATTACCAAAAGAATTTTCAAAAAGGAAAACTTTCAAAACTTGCTCAAGCCAAAATAAAAGCAGGCGAAGGTATTAAAGGCAAAAAGTCAAAGTCAATTACAGCTCCGGATAAGTTTACAGACGAGCAGAAAAACGGCATGTTCCAAGAAGGGAATAAAGCTTTTAATGACGCTGCCGATGCTTACGGCTTAAATTTAAAAATAAACCCGAACGGCACGCCAAACTTTACAAAAGAGCAATGGGATGCTGTTGACGACAATACTAAGTTAGGTATTGGGGTTATGGTAGGCGATCAATATGCTTCTTATGTGGCGTACAGAATGAAGTCAAGAGATCAGGTTCCGGGGTATGATCAATTTAAAGATGAAATAATAAATAGAGTCGCGACGGGTACTGTAAAGGGGGATGATGGCATACCTTTTTTAGTAAAAACATATAACCCTGAAGGCGGAGCTAAACTTAGTACTTATATATTTGGTCGAATAGATAACAGGTTGCAGGGCGTAATTAACAAAACAGAAGGGTTTGGCGAAATTACAACCGAAGCAGCACCTTCTGAGCCAGGTAAAAAACAACTTGTTGGTGACGAAAGTGCGGAGCAAGAGATCACGAAAAAAACGCGTAAAAGAAAAGAAAAGAAAAAGGTATTTAAAAAAGCAGCGGATGAAATAGTTATTATTGGCGATGATAATAAAATATCTACAATAGATGAAACATTTTCTACTTCCTTTGCTGAAAAAGTTAAAAAGCTTTGGGCTACTGGCAAATATAATATTGCTGATTTTGGTTTTAGACAAGCGCTACTTAAAGACGGTAGGACCATGTTTGTAAACCAAATTAGAGATATGATGGACCGGGCATCTAATTGGAATAACTCTAATAAAGTTGGCAACAAAGACAAGCGTATTAATTACGATTCTTTTGTAGATGCTAATTTCCAATCTATATATAATCTGATGACGGTTGATCAGGTGTCTGCTAGATTCCCGTTCTTAATAGAAACCGCTTTAGACGAAAACGGAAAAGAAGTATCCATGTCTGTCGATGAGGTTAAGGCTTACAACGACGCGATTGATCGTGGTGAAAGTCAGGCTAAAAAAATAAAAAACATATACGCTAATAATAAGTTACGTATTAAAAAACCTTATAGCGCGGAAGTAAAAAAACAAGGTACAGAATACTTAAAAGCCAACGACAGACCTACGAATGTACGTAACGCTAGAAAAGTATCTTTAGCTGAAATTATTGCTGATCAAATGCTTAAAGACGAATTGCCAGGCGTATTGAGAGCAGAGGGGTTGGAAAACGAAGCGGCTATACAAGAAGTTGAAACTCAAATAGGTAGACGTAAGTATTCTATATCTACTTTGTCTCCAACTGAGTTTAGCAAATTTGAATTAAACAAAGGTGAATTTTTTAAGCAGTTGCGTGACGTAATGAACGGTAAATATACTGCAGCTAGTATATCAAAGATAGTAAGAAATGTATATCCTGACTTTTCTAAAGAGCAGCATAAGTCTATAGGTAACCAATTTTTTAAATTACTTAAGCCTTTAACACCTGATTTTGAATCACGGCTTAAAGCCGAGGGCAAAACATTTAATGATTACTTAAATGATATTGCGGCAGATATAGATGGGCAATCAACTATTACAGCAATGACTAACGCTTATGATTCGGTTTCAAACATGTTCACCGATTGGAACAACGTATTGCGGTCACAGATAGTTGTGGAATCTGCTCTTGAAGCTATGGACATTCAAACAGCCGTAGCGTTTACGTCAGCGTCGTTTGCTAATTCAGGAAGAATAGGAAGATGGGTTGACGGGGTTTTGGTTCCTTCAAAAACGCATAGATCAGATTTATACGCTGGGCAAGCGCAAGTTATAGAAGCACTTAATAGAGCTGGATTTAATATAAAAAGTATATCACCTACAGAAATAGAATTAAATACAGGTAAAGTACTTAAAAGAAAATATTCCGCGACAGGTAATGTTCTTAAAGGCCATTTGACTGGTAAGTTCGACACGAAGGCTGATAAAGCAAACGCCGATGCAGCTTGGAATTACGTAACAACAATACTACAAAGCATTAAAGGAGCGGATGCCGCTGTGCAAGCTATGGTAATGGCGTCTTTAAACTCAGGTACGAACACAGCGTTAAGGGCCGCTGCCCCTGTTACTTATAGAAGTTCAGTACTGCCCACAATGAACCCCAAAAAATATAGATACGAGCATGGTGTGCCAGCAAGAGTAGTACTTGCGCATTTATATGAGTCTATTGTAAACGGTAATAGGAGCATAAATATAAACGCATTAAAAGACGATTATCAAGTCGCTATTATTCCAGTTGAGATGGATAAGGTTATTGGTAAATCAGGTTATCAGCAAGTTATGATAGCAGGATATAAACCAGGCGAAACACCTTGGTGGAAAAGATATTATAACTTTGCAACAAGAGGCAAAATACAATACGCGTTAGAATCATTAGAAGACGGATCTATTATTGGACAACAATATGCTGACTACTTTAATCAAAAAGGTGTTAAGCCTAAGGTTAAGCCAAACGCTGAGGCCGAAGTTAAAAAAATAACTACTCAGCAAAAAGCTATTAACAATGCCCGCAAGCGTTCCTACACTAAAAATCCCAAAGGTATTAGCGTGTACGATTTTGACGACACGCTTGCATTTAGTAAAAGTCAAGTTATAGTTATAATGCCCGCTGAAAAATCCATGCTCGATATTGGAGCGAGAAGATTATTTGGTGAAACAGCCCTTAAAAACAAACCAGGCTTTTTGAAAACGTTTGACAGCCTTAATGATGAGCAAAAGGCAAAAGTTTTAAAAGATGTACCAGGTGCGACAAGAAAAATTACACCTGCTGAATTTGCTAAGAAGGGTGAAGAATTAACAGCGCAAGGTGCTAAATTTGATTTTAGCGAATTTAATAAAGTTGTTAAAGGAACGCCTGGTCCATTAGCGCCAAGGCTTAAAAAAGCAATTGGAAAGTTCGGTAATAAAAATATATTTGTATTAACCGCAAGGCCAGCAGAATCAGCAAATGCTATACACGCATTC
>Ga0209645_1000640_pt1 | contig 17985 bp, 13 predicted proteins | sample ETNvirenome_6_30_FD_184070 | JGI IMG/M metagenome (GOLD analysis project Ga0209645, IMG submission 184070) | Marine viral communities from the Pacific Ocean - ETNP_6_30 (SPAdes) (version 2) | ecosystem: Environmental > Aquatic > Marine > Oceanic | place: Pacific Ocean | collected 2013-06-19
GACCAGGATACAATGTATGTTTACGATGCATACCGGCAATCTGCAGAAACGCCTCTGGTTCATGCAGAAGCGATTAAAAGCCGTGGCGAATGGATTCCCTGTGCATGGCCTCATGATGGAATGCAACACGACAAGGGATCTGGGAAACCGCTTGCGGAACATTACCGGAGAAGTGGCGTTAATATGCTTGGCAGTCACTTCGAGAATCCTGATGGTGGACAGGCGGTGGAACCAGGGCTTATGGAAATGCTCCAGCGAATGCAGTCAGGAAGATTCAAAGTCTTTGAAAATCTCAGCCGATGGTTTGAGGAAATGCGGATGTACCACCGGATTGATGGGAAACTGGTCAAGGAACGAGATGATATTATGAGTGCGACCCGATATGCAGTTCAGTCGATCCGTTATGCATCTTTGAAAAGAATGAAGCCTCTGCCGGCATTTGCAGTAGGTTCCAACAATGATTATCCCTTTTTCCAGAATAGCTATGGTCCCATTCGCCTCGCTTCTTAAAAAGAAAAAAAAATTAGAAAAAGGAGAAAGAACGGCTTTGACCGCATTAAAAGGTCAGGAGCGTTTAAGAGACATCGATCTTGGAGAAATCCAGGGACAGATTGATGCAACCAATACAACAATCAGAGATGCAACTTCAGCTTATAATAAAGCCTGGGGTTCTTTTGATACTGCAAGAAAAGCATTTGCTGAGACAAAAACTGGAAAAGCCATGTCGGGATATTATGAAAAATATAAATCTTATGATCCCCAGGCAGCTAAAGGCTATGCAGATGAGATTACCAAAGCAATGAAAGCCGATTCTAAGTGGGCAAGAAAACTTCAGATTGATACAGGCCGAAGTCAAATAGATAAAGCATTAAAAAAATTAGGTAGAAATCCAAATATTTATTTTGCAGAAATTCAAGAAGATGATTCAGTTAAGTTTTATGGAGAACAGGATGTTTATAATTTGATGGCATCAGGTCAGAAGTTTGGAGATTTACAGCAAGATTTTCGCACAACTCTTGTTGAACAAGCTGCATCTAAAAGATATTTCTCAGGTTATGAAAAGCAAATAAATGAAGCAATTACAGAATATGACGAACAAAGGGCTCTAACTGGTGGTGCTCGTAATGTGAGGTATGACTCAAATTATGTTTCTGAGTATCAACAGTTTGCAGATCAGACTTCTGGTTACATGACAACGATGAAGGAGCAAAAAAAGATTCGGGAAACAGGAATTGAAAAAGTAGGAGATAAAGAAGAAGGAACCGGACTTTATGGAGATCTTCAAAAAGCAGAAGCTACCTGGGCTGGAAACATGACTAGCTATCAGACTGCTTATGATGAAGCAAAATCCAATATGGGTGCATTGACTAAGAGAATCAAAAAATATGAGTTGTTGGGTCTTGGGAAAGAACAACCTCGTGTTAATCCAAATTATAAGAAGCCTCAAATGGGATATGGGGCTGGTTATTTAAGACGATCTTCATAAGGAGGAATTATGTCCTGGTTGAGTGAAGCATTTGCAAAGGCAGAAAAACAATATAAGAGCACCGGATGGGGAGAACATTGGGAAAGTGAGTGGAAAAAAAATATAGAATACCCCTGGAAGTCTGGTTTTAAAGCTGGTTCAAGTAATTTTGGTGATGTAGGAGGAATTTTAGGTGGGGCTATAAGAGTTGCAACTGATTGGTATTTTCAAAATACCGGACCTTACAAAGACGATAATCCTGCATGGTCTGATGCTCCAGGTGCCGATGATTATTTAAATGCAGAGCAATACAAAGATAAATACGGACATTACAAAGGGGAAGCTCCAGCAGCAGGAGATGCAGATACGGAAATAGATACCGATACAGATGCAAACACCGATGTTGATACAGATTCAACTGGAGGCGATACAGATACTCCAGCAGCTTCCGCAGCATTGGCAGCATTGATGCGTAGGCGTTTAAAAATGAGACGAGGTAGAAGTGCAACGGTTTTGACTAAGGGAGCAAAGATCGGTAAAGGCGATAAGAAACAAATGGCTTATGCTTAATGATCTAGGATCTCAGTTAATTGCTGAGTACGAAAATCTAAAAGGGAATCGGCATAATTGGGAAGCTCAATGGCAAGAGATTGCCGAGCTTTTGATTCCCAGAAAAGCAGATTTTACTGCAACTCATTCTGCAGGATCGGAACGGAGAGAAAGTATTTTTGAATCAACTCCGGTTCAGACTTTGACACGTTTCTCCTCTGGGTTGCACAACACGCTAACTTCTTCGAGCATACCCTGGTTCACCCTTAAAATAGACAGGAGACTTGAAGGAGACCGTGCTGTGCAACTCTGGTTGGACGAAACGACTAGGGTTTTACAAGACGCGTTTAATCGTCCTTCTGCAAATTTTCATCCTGCAGCCCATGAATATTATTTAGACCTGGGGGCATTTGGAACCTCGGTTATGTTTATTCATGATCTTCCAGGTAGAGGTCCGTATTTCCGTTCATTTCCTTTATCTGATTGTTATCTGGCAACCAATGCATTTGGAAGGATCGACACTTGTTTTAGACATTACGAACACACTATCAAAGAAATCATTGAGCAGTATCCGATGAATAAGCTACCGGATACGATCAAACAAAAGGCAGAGAGGAATAAGCTTTATGATAAAGTTTCCTGCCTTCATATCGTGAAGCCTAGAAAAGAGGCTATTACTGGAACAATGAAATCTCGGCAACAGAAACCTTTCATGTCGGTGTATATGCTTTATGAATCAAAGCATATCCTGAGTGAAGGTGGATTTGACGAGTTTCCCTACGTTTGCGGAAGATGGGAAAGAAATTCCCAGGAAATTTATGGGCGTGGGCCAGGAATCACGACACTTCCAGATGTTCGTATGCTCAATGAAATGGAAGCCACCTATCTGAAAGCACTTCAGAAAACCGTTGATCCTCCCTTGATGTTACCTCACGACGGTTTCCTGTCACCGGTGCGGACAGTTCCAGGTGGCTTAAACTATTATCGTGCTGGATTAAGTCCTAATGAAAGAATAGAAGCGTTTCCGATGCCTGGACGTTTGGATTGGGCAGAAAACAAAATGGGTCAGGTAAAAGAAGCAATTGCCAGAGGGTTCTTTTTAGATACTTTAGAGCTTCCAGGACCGACTGCTGCTGATGGAGATGTAATGCGTTTTACTGCAACCGAAATTGCAGCAAGGCAAAGAGATCGCCTTCAAATTCTTGGACCGATTGTTTCCAGACAGGAAATTGAATTTTTGGGGCCATTGATTGAAAGAACTTTAAAAATATCAATTAAGAATCAAATGGTTCCTCCACCACCTCCTGTTGTTATGGAATCGGAAGTTGGTGTGGAATATATGAATCCGGTGTCGATTGCTATGCGATCCTCAGAATTATCAAGCATTGGTCAATTGATGCAGTTTGTTACTCCGTGGGCTCAGATAGATCCATCGATCTTACAAAGATTCGATAGTGATAAACTGCTTGCTACGGCTGCAGAAATTTTAAGAGTTCCCATGTCAGTCCTAAAAAGTGAAGAACAACTTCAGGCTGAAAGAGAACAAGAACAAATGATGCAGATGCAACAGCAACAACTTCAACAGACTCTTGCGTTAAGTGAAGCACAGGAAAACGATGCTAGTGCAACTGCAAAATTAGCTCAAGCGGAGGCAGCACTTGCTTCTGCGTGAGAAAAAGAGGAAAGCTCTATATGATGAGGTTTTTAAATCTGATCTTGGTCGTAGAGTGCTTTCTGATCTTGCTGCTGCTAACTATGTTCATGCAACAGCTTTCGTCCCAGGCGATCCCTACATGAGTGCGTTCCGAGAGGGCAGACGAGCCGTAGTGATCGACCTGATGAATTATTCTGAAACCTCAATTGAAGAATTGATGAAAATCTATGGAGAACAACGAAGCAACGACAATTCCTGAATCGCAAGAAGCAGGAACCGAGGCAGCACAAGCTCCTGAACCAACAACCCTGACGGGTGCTCCGATTAAAGAATCCGAGGTTCCGCAAGGAACTTATAATGCCTGGGATAACCTTTCGGATGACCTGAAACAAGAACCAAGTCTTAGGACTTTTATGAACTCACAAGATCCCCTAAATGCAGTGGCTAAATCTTATGTTCATGCAGTCAAAAAGATGGGCGTTCCACCAGAGCAGATGATACGTCTTCCAGGTGAAGGCGAACCAATGGATGACATTTATAATGCATTGGGAAGACCTGATTCTCCTGCAAACTATTCCAATTTGCCTGATAGTGATGATTTTAAGCCGGTTCGTGAAGCATTTTACGAAACTGGTTTGTCAGATACTCAAGCAAAGAATGTTCTTGATATATACATGAAGGGCATGGAAGAAGTGCAGACAGAACAGGATGCTCAGTTTCAAAAAGAACGAGTCAACAACAAACTCGCCATTCAACAGGAATGGGGTGCAAATTATGAGCGTAATGCCAATCTTGCACAAAGAGCGTTTAACCAGTTTGCATCCAAAGGAGCAATATCCTTAATGGAAGAAACTGGAATCGGTGAGCATCCAGAGATGTTAAAGATGTTTAAAGGCATCGGGGAAATGCTTGCCGAAGACAATATGCTTGCTCCTGCAGACGGACAAATAAATTCAATGTCTCCGATACAGGCTCAGTCAGCAATTAAAGACAAGCAATCAGACACGGATTTTATGGAAAGATATATGAATCCACGACATCCGATGCATGATGAAGCTGTCAAAGAAATGCAAAAACTTTATGAATTAACATAAGGTTTTTAATAAGCCAACCTACTACCTATGGATTCGGGTAATTCGTAAGAATCCGTTATTGATCGTAGGTCCGTGAATCCTGGCAGACCAGGGAAATTCCATTGATGTTGGCATTTAACCAAAATCTAAAGGATTTCTATGTCTGTAAATATCACGGACCAAATGGTCAAAATGTATTCAGACAATGTTTCCTTGCTTGTTCAACAGCAGGGATCTCGTCTGAGGAATGCTGTAAGACTCGAAACCGGCAAGATCGGTGAAGAGTATTACATGGATCGGCTGAAAAAGACTTCAGCACAACTCATTACGGCTCGTCATGCCGACACTCCCCTAATTGACACCGTTCATGATCGAAGGCGTGTAACACCGCAGGATTTCGATTGGGGCGATTTGATTGACACCACGGACATTCTCCGTGTTCTGGCAGATCCTCAATCCATGTATGTACGAAACGGAGCAGCAGCAATGTCTCGTGCGATGGATCAGGTGATTATCGATGCAGCCTTTGCGGATGTTTCGGTAGGAAAGGCAGCAGGGTCAACTGCATCCTGGCCGGCATCTTCAGTCGCAGCCGATGGCTTGCCTGAAACTTCTGCAGTATCCAACGGTGGAGTTTGCGGAATTGTCAGAGTCAATAATGCTCCGTATGGCGGTAGCAATACCTCAAATACGAGTTTAACTGTAGATAAGCTGATTGCTGCACGGAAGATTTTGATGCAGAACGAAGCAATCAATTACAACGAAGGACAGGATCCGAATCTGTTCATTGTTTGTACTGCAGATGAAATTGCCAGCTTGCTCAAAGAAACTGAGGTTGGATCAGTCGATTACAACTCGGTTAGAGCATTGGTAGAAGGACGAGTGGATACCTTTATGGGATTCCGGTTCATTCAAACTGAGCTTGTCAATACTCGAACTCTCGGAACCGTTAATTCAGAGACACCAACGATTAACCGATGTATGGCATTTCATCGTGACGGTTTAGGCCTTTGCGTATGGCGTGACATTACCGGTCGATCTGATGTACGTCCTGATAAGCGTTACGCGAATCAGATGTATCTGACAATGACTATTGGTGCCGTTCGCCTCGAAGAAGACCGTGTGGTCGAAATCGAGTGCAAACAAGGTGCTTAATCAATAACCCAAACCATAAAGGATAAGTATGGCTGAAGTGAATCTGATTGGATCGAAGACATCTTCTTATGTCTCGGCCAGCACGAAGACTTCTTATGCAACTATGGTGGAACCAATTGCCGTAACTGATTCTCGATTTAGTTATGGTAAATTGAGAGTTTCTGTTGATACCGTCACTACAAATGCCGGTGATTCAGTTGACTCAACCTACCATCTGGCACGCATTCCCTCGAATGCGATCATTCTCCCAACATCAACCATTTATTGGGATGATTTGGATAACACAAACGATGCAAAACTCCATGTTGGACTTTGGGGTACCAAAGAAAACTGGAATACCATAACTGCAGAATTATCTGATGGATATGATGTTGATGCATTGACTACAGCACTTGATACGTCATCTGCTGGATCTGCAAGTGTTATTTCAGATCATACCAACGGCATTCTTCCAGCCTGGGATCACATGGCTTCGGTTACTGCTGATCCAGGTGGAATGCTTGATGTCAAAGTAAGTGCTTATGAACACGCCCTTCCGGTCGCTGGTCAAATCACACTTTGTCTTCACTATGTAGTTGAATAAGGAGGATCAATGGCATCAACGGTTGAGATTTGCAACATTGCTTTATCAAACCTGGGCGATCAACTGATTACCAGTTTGACAGAAGCCAACGCAAGAGCGAGGGCTTGTAATCTTCGTTTTAACGATACCCGAGATGCCGTTTTAAGATCTCATCCTTGGAATTGTGCTATGTCCAGGGCAACTTTGGCAGTTTCCGGTACACCGGATTGGGGTTATACCAACTCTTTTGCGTTACCGACAGACTGCCTACGAGTCCTGGATGTGGAAGATCCTGATACAGAGTGGAAGATAGAAGGACGTAATATCGTCTCTGATGGCAGTACAATTAAAATTCGTTACATTGCCCAGGTTACGGATACGACTCTTTTTGATTCTACTCTGGTTCAGGCTATTGCTTTAAAACTCGCCTGGGAAATAGCTGAAACCTTAACCGGCAACATCGATCTTAAAAGAGAGATGTGGCAGAAGTATCAGTTTGCTATAAGCGAAGCTCGATCCAACGATGCAATGGAGGGAACTCCAGAAAAGATCGAAGCAGACGAATGGCTTCTGGCAAGGCGTGGTTATTCTACCAGACGAAATATTAGCACTCCGTCAACTGGTTACGCATATAGCTGATGCCACGGTTTAAAGCGGTTCAGGCACGTTTTACCGAAGGTCAGGTATCACCCAGGTTTCAGGGGCTTGTAGATGAGCCGACTTATACGGCTGCACTCAAGACTTTGAAGAATTGGGTTGTGTTACCTCAAGGTTCGGTAACTCGAAGACCAGGATCTTATTACGCATCGACTACCAAGTCGAATGGACAGGCCAGATTAATTCCTTTTAATTTTGGTGCTGGAGATTCCTATGTTTTGGAATTTGGTGAGCAATACATTCGATTTTATAAAAATAGTGCTGTTCTTTATGTAACTGGTTCAACATCAACAGCCTATGAAATAACATCGAATGTTCCTTGGACTGCATCTCAGTTAGACGATATTACATTTACTCAGTCTGCAGATATTATCTTTTTAGCTCATCCAAGTTATAAACCCCGAAAATTATCCAGAACTGCAGATACATCAACCGGTGGTCGTGCATCTGATGACACGCTATGGTCTGTTGAAGAAATCGATTTTGAAGATGGACCGTGGGCAGATGTTAATCAGACAACAACAACCATGTATGCAGATGAACATGGTACAAGCATCAGCACCGTCAGTATTGGTACTGGATATGTTGATACTTCAGAATCCTGGATTCAATTAAAGAATCACGGATTATTGGATGGTCAAAAAATAAAAATTACGGGTTCTGCTAATAGTTCTTCAGGTTCAACTCATCCTAAAAATGATACGGATTATTATGTTATTAATGCAACAGCAAATACGTTTCAGATTACATCAGGATTAACAGCAAGAGTTCCTGATCCTCCTGATTTATTTACAGGAAATACTGATACTGAAGTTACTGTAAGCACCAAAAAATTTGACAAGGATGATTATGTTAAAATAACTGCATCCGGTGCATATTTTGATACAACCGGTTCGACTTCAAGCTCTACTGTTAATTCAGTTTCTACAACGCATTATGCAAATTCCAATGATGTTGGAAGACTGATAAGAATTAACCCGATTCCTTCCGATCAGATTAAATGGGGTTATATCAAAATTACTCATGTTTTATCTACAACGGTGGTTGTAGGAACGTGCGTAAAAGATATTGTTTCTTATGGATCTGCAACAGCTACAACAGAATGGCGAATTAGTGCATGGAGCACGACTGATGGATGGCCCAGGACTGTTGATATTTACCAGCAAAGGCTTTGTTTTGGAGGAACTGATTTATATCCGCAAACAATATGGTTTTCTAAATCTGGTGATTTTTACAGTTTTGCTCCAACTGAAACCGAAGGTATAGGTTCCAACGACTTTACATCAACCGGTGCCAGGATAGTTGCTGATCAGATTCTTGATGATAATGCAGTAACACTTACGATTGATTCTGATACTGTTGACCGCATTACCTGGATGATGGCAGGAAAGAAACTGTCATTAGGAACAACCGGTGGTGTTTTTAATTTATATGGTACAGAAACTTCCTACACGCTTACGCCTTTTAATTTCACAATTGAAAAAGCAACAAGTTACGAAGTCGCAAATCAATCCAACGCGGTTCAGATTGACCAGAATCTTCTGTTTGTCCAAAGAGGAAAAAGGGTTATTCGGGAGATTCCATTTACACAGCAAGAAGAAGGACAAAAAACTCTTGATGTTACAGTAAGAGCAGAAGACATCACGCATGGTGGAGTTAAAAAGCTGATCTTTCAGAAGCAACCAAATCATCTGGTATGGGGGCTTTTGGATAATGGAAAGATCATCGCAATGACCTATGTAAATCAATTTAATATGTTTGCATGGTCAACTCATGAACTTGCTGGGACTTTTAATGGAACCGATTCCAATATTGCCATAGTCGAAGATATAGCAACAATCCCAACATCGGATCATGACCAAGTTTGGTTGATTGTCAAAAGAACAATAGGAGGATCAACTAAACGCTATGTCGAGTTTTTTGAAAAGTTTTATGACAACAACGATCTTATTCCTGAAAAAGCACATTTTGTGGATTCAGGCCTGGAACTTGATCAAACAGTAAAAAATGCAGGAACCGCAATAACGCTTTCTTCTGTATCTTCCAATGCAATGACTTTTAGTGCAGCTCATGGATTGTCTGCAGCAGATAAAGTCGGATTTGAATCAACAAGAGATTTACCATCAGGTTTAGAATCAAATCGGATTTATCATGTTTTAACTGATGGTTTAACAACAACTGCATTAAAAGTAACAGCAACACTTGGTTCCACAACTCCGGTAACAATTGCAGATTCCGATATTGGAACAGGAACCGTCAGTATTTTTGAATACACTACATCAGTCAGCAACCTGGGGCATCTTGAAGGATTATCGGTTGATGTTTTAGGTCAAGGTGCTGTTCAGCCTTCCAAAACTGTTTCCAGTTCAGCAATTACATTAGGAACCGAAGTCACCAGGGCAAGGGTGGGACTTGGATACGTTTCTGATTTGGAGACTCTTGCATTAGCCAGAGAGCAAAATCTTTATATGCTTGGTGCAAAAACTAGATTGCATCAAATATCAGTCAAGCTTTTGGAATCAATGGGTATTCAGATTGGAACCAATAGCGAAGGTTTGGATGAAGTTATTTTTAGGCAAGGATCCGATCCAGCCGGTGAAGCAGTCCCTTTGTTTTCAGGAATTAAGGTTTTCAGAATTGGTAACAACACATTTGATGAAGGATCAGTTTTGATACGAGTATCAAGACCTTTTCCTGCAACTGTTTTATTTATTGGAATCGATTATTCAAGTAATGATTTGAGGGAATAATGCCAGCCCAATATATAGCGTTAGGATTAGCGTTGTTAAGTGCTTATGCCGGTTATCGGGGAGCACAATCAAAAAAGAAAGGTTCTGGAACTAAAGCCAGAATGATGATGAATCAGGCAGACGAATATGATCGTTATGCAACGGAATTAGAAGAAACAGGAGAAGAACAAGCTACTTATTTTATGCAACGTGGGCGTGAAATAAGAAAAGCCTATGAAATAAGAGGATCTGCAGAGATTGCTTTAAGTGTTGCTGCAGGAGCTCAGATGGTAGGAGCTAAAACTGCTGCTTATGGATCTTCAGGAGCAAGAGTTAATGAAGGATCTTCTGCGGATACGATTGTTTATCAGGCTCTTCAAAATGACATAAACACTCAAACAATAGCTTGGAATATGTCGATGTCTCAAAAAACAGCAATGAGACAGGCAAGACATAATGCTTATGTCACTAGACAGAACGCTGCATCTGCTGCCAGGAGAGCACGATTTCAAGCAAATCAAACAAGAATGTCGGCTAAAGCTGTTAGAGAAGGAGCAGATATTCAATACACCGCAGATATGTTTCAGACAGCTTCTAGTTCTCTTCAGACATTTTATACAACGAACGATTATTCCTGGGAGTGGAAAACATGAAGATAACAGCTCAACTTTTTAATCAGCTTCCAGGAATACCGCAAGATCAGGTTCTTACAACGCCTAATGTTGCAGAACCCGATCAAATGGTAAATGAAGCCGTTACTTTACCAGACGAAGCACAGGCTAATCTTGCAAATGTGGTTCAAGAACAGGCAATGGCTTGGGCAGATATTTTAAGAAAAGGACGAATTGCAGAAGAAGCAAAAAATAAAAAGAGAGCTTCTAATCTCTACCGTCCGATGCTTGCTGATTATGCTCGTGGATTAGATTCCGGTGAACGTCAAATAGATCGGAAAAATGCACCAGGAGCCGTTGGAACAGTTCCTCATGTTTCTGATGTAGATACAGATCTTCAGGCATGGCATGAACAAGCCAAGAAAGATATTGCAACACAACTTAATATTCATGATGACGAATCTCTGGTTGCTTCAGTAAATGAAGAATTAGACAGCTTATTTATTGAACCAAGAGGAAAAATTCTTGGAGTTATTCAAAAAAATTACACGCTGGAAGCTCAAAGGATGGCTTCTGATTATGTGGCAGAGGTTGCTCTTGAATCAATTGGATCTCCAATCAACAAGCAAAAAGGTGATGAAAAAGTAGCAAGTTATCTTCAATCAATGGTGGAAGCAGGAATTTTTCAGGACAACGATACCATTGTTTTGATGAAAGAATATGAAACGTCCGTGGATAACAATCAGATGAATTACGATGCTGCATTGAATCCTATGGCGTTTGTTAAATCTATTGAAGACGGATCGTTTAGAGATAAATACCCAAATGCTTCTATAAACATCGTTTCTGCTGCATACGGCAGATATAAACCTGTAGAAGTTGCAGAAACAAAAAAAGAAGAGAAATTAAGAAAAGATACTAAAGCAGATCTGGCTTACGCGAACCTGGACACAATGGCAGCCAACCGTCCGGTGACATTGATTCATGAGATTACTGGAAAGATTGTTAATAAAAATGAGTTGTTGCTTCAATTGCAACAGGGAACTCAGCCGACTTTGACACCGGAAAGGATTGAAGAACTTAAAAAACTTCCACAGTTTAAAGATATTCCTCAAACAAAGTTTGGATCTTCAATAAGCCGTTATTTAAATGAAGCCTACAAAATCCTTAAATCAGAAGCTTCTGCAAATTTAAAAGCCCAACAGAAAGGAACTAAAGATCAGTTCAATATGAACATGGATCGTATGCTTGAAAAACTTTCTGTAAATGAAGGCTGGTCTGAAGCCTGGACATCAGCTCAAGGAATTGGAGAAGGTGCTGGATGGTGGAATGGTGTCGCTTATGACGGTTTAGGTTTAGAAAAAGAACGTCAAAATTTAGATTCAATCTGGGAATGGTCTAAACAAAAAAACGAAATAATGCAAAAAGTTGAGAGTCGATCTATTTCTCAACCTGAAATGATTAAGATGCTCAACGAGCTTAATCCTGAAAAATCCATTCTTGAAGGAGAAAGCACCGATGGTATTCGTTGGAAGCGTAATGAATACAACAATCTTAAATCATATCTTGAAAGAGCATTTCTTAATCCTTCCGATATAGGGAAAAAAGACCAGGATCTTGCCGGTTTTGCAATGCAGCTTACTGGTTCAGCAGAAACCTGGAGTCCCAATCAACCGGTTCCTTTTGAGCAAATTGTAGGATTTGAAAGCAATTGGAAAAAAATAAAAATCCCTGAATCTGCAGCAGAATTTTATTCTGCAGGGTTTCGCGTTATTCCATTGCCGGTGAAAACAATGATGAATAATGCGTTATCCCAGGTTAATCAAAGTGAATCTGCAGGAGATATGGAAGCATTCTTGGGGATGTTTGAGCTTTATTATCCTGAAGAAAAACATCGTGAAATAGCAATAAGAGAATTTGCTGCAGATAATCCTGATTTTGATTCTTCTTATTTATTGTTTACTGATCCTGCTATTGACAAAAAAGGAGATCCGCTTCCAAGTGCTTATGTTGATGAAACGATTCAGGCAGCCGTTGCAGAAGAAAGTGTTCTTCAAAATCAGATTAAAGATAAATACGGAGATGATGGTCAAACATTTATTAATGATTTATCAGGAGATGATGGTGAAGTAGGACAGGCATTTTACGGAGATTTTGGATTTGGAAACTCGACTGCTATGAGAAATTCTCCGACTGCCATTGAACCGTATCGTGCTTTGCATGAACGGATGGCAATGAAATTAAAACTCAGAAAACCAGATTTAAGTGCAGAAGAAGCTGCAGAGATGGCTCATCATCAGTTGTTTGATGTTCGATACAAAATTTATAAAAACCCTGAAGATGAGAATCAGGTTTTATTTATGCCTCACAGTAAATTTCAAAGAGGCTATTCAGGAATGGCAGAACCCGATGATGTCACTAAAGCAGAAACTATGGTGATTGCCGGTATTGCACCATCGATGCTGATGTCATTGGGAGAAATGCAAGGAGCTTTTGCAAAACAAAAAGGAGAAAAAGGATTTACTGAAATAAGAAGAATAGAACTTCAATCTCCTATTCAAGATGGTGAATTAGTATCACCAATTAAATTAGAAGTAAAAGGAAGGGAAGGAGCAGTCAACAGAAACATTTCTAATCTTCTTAGAAAAGTCGCAGATCAATTCAACATTGCTGAAGATGCCATAAGAAGAAATCCGAATATTAAAATTCTTCCGGTTCCCAATGAAAACAACTCAGGACGTTATTACAAACTGATTCATCCTGATACTGGAGTCTGGGTATGGCTTCAGAATAAAGCAGGAGAAAAATGGGAAATCAGTACCGATCAAATTGCAGATCTGACTTTTCAAAGTCATTACCGGTCATTTTATTTTAAAATGGATGAATATCTTTCAGCCGGTAAACCCTGGACTCATGAAATGATTGATTTTGCAAAAAGCACAAGGCTTGGGGCAACTGGTCTTATTCCTGATTATGATCCTCAAAAACCCATTGAGTTTTTAGAAGAATTAGCAAACACACCAGGAATGTTTAACGACACTCCTGATTTAGATGTTGCAGTTAAAGAATGGCCTTTCGATTTTTGGTCTTTCAATATTGCTCCTGATCGACCTTGGATGATTGGTGGCATTGAAAGAACTCACCTTAAAAATGATTTTCTTCCTGCATTAAAAGAACGATATGGAGAAAATCCAACTAAAGAACAGATTCTTGAATTAGCAGATCAATATACCAGTCGTTTTGCTGATTTAACCGGACAGTTTTATTTTGATCATGTCTGGAGATTTTTTGGTATCGAACCACTTGAACCTGAAAATTATATTCTTCCAGAAGGAATGAGGCCTGGAAGTCTTCCGGTTTCTGAAAAACAGGAACAGCAGATGGAAGAAGAAATTCAGGCAACTGTTAAACCGGCTCCCTAATGTTTTTATCGAATCCTGGCACACAGGCATCTACAGCCCCCAGAGAGCTATTAAATCTTTACTCTCCTAGTTATCAGGTGGCTTTGCGTGAAAATGTCAAATACGGATGGGATATGACGATTTGGGGCATTGGTTCTGATATTTACCAGTATTATGCCAATGACGATACTCCAAAGATTTCTGAAGAAGCTTTTAATGAAAAGTACGCAAGACCAGGAGTTTTTTGGCGTGATGGAATAACCGAAAGCCAAGCCGATCTTTTAGCAGAAAACTATGATCGGAAGTTTGCTTATTCTCAGTTAATGAGAAATGTCGATTGGTTTTCCAAAAAAGGTTTGGTTTCTATGGCTGGTATTTTCATAGGAAACCTTCCAGATCCCACCAATTACATAGGAATGGGGAAACCTTTTATGGCAGCACGGTATGCCAAGGCTTCCAGATGGGCAGATGCATTTGAAAACTCAACTACTCTTTACAATGTTGCAGGAAGAAAAGCTTCGCGTGCTATAGGAGCACACTTAGCCGTAGCCGATTCATGGGGAAGGGCAGGGGCCTTTGGGGGGGCTTTAACAGTTGGAGCACTCGGAGTTAAAGCAAATGTGTACCAAGAGCAAATGGATTTGATGGGTGCTGCGTTAATGATTGGAGGAGGTTATGCAGCCGGTGCAGCCTTTGCCGGTATGGGATCGGTTGCTGGTTTGATGACAAGTTTCTCGCCAAGAATGCACCGGATCTTTGCAAATAAAGCATTGGCAGATATTGCAAACGGCAAATCTGTTAATGTCGGCAAAGTCCAAATCAACACCGGTTCTACAGATCAGTTTAAAACAACCCTTCGAGCTCTTGCCAATAATCCTGAAGATGTCCTGGATGATGTAACCAGAAACAGGATGCTGGAAGCAATGAAGGCATCGAATGCAGAAAAAGAAGTTTTTGATTTATTAAAACAGATCGATGGCTTAGGAGAAAATCAGGTCAACTTTTTATTTAAGGTACTTGGTCGAGTCATTGATAAACCAGGAGGAAAGACTGCATTTCACCGGCTTATTGGGAACCTGGGGCTTCAGGCAGATGACAAGCTTGCAATCCTCATTATGAGAAAGGAGGCAGGACAAAGGAGCATCGTAGAAAAAAACTTTTTGAAAGCATACGGTAAAAACCAGGGTAAAGAGTTTTTAAAACAGCCTATGAATGAAGGGCTTCTAAAGATTCTTTTCCCCCAGGTTAATACCACGCCTCACACTCATGTTAGGAATCAAAAGGTTAATGATGCTCCTAATCCTGAAACTGCATTTTCCCATGCACCTAAAAACAATAAGCCTGTTTATACCGTTGAAGAAGAACTCGCTTCGTTAAAACAAGCTTTTGATACCGGACAACCTAAAGCGAAACCAGTTGATAATGATCCAAAGAATCCCAATGCAACTCAAAAAGATACTGCTGTAGATGAAGAACTGGCAACGCTTAGAGAACAAGTCGCAACAGGAGAAAAACAGGCACAAACTCAAGCAAAGCAAACTCTTGATGAGGACATATCCAAAAGGATTCGTGACCTGGAGGATCAGATCGACCTTGAAGGAATAAATAAAAAAGAAATTGGGAATCTTAGAAAAAGAGCAGAAGAAGCAGTTAAAAAACAGGAACAAGAATTAAAACAATTTATGGATACAGCAGAAAGTGCTGTTGAATGTCTGAGGAACAGCGTTGTCTAATTGCATCGATATATTATCTAAACGCCATGATCTTCAATATGAAGATGCATTGGAAATGCTGGCAGAGCTTGAAGCCAGAACTGCAGCCGGTGTCAAAGATGCTGGAGCACCTGATTGGATTAATCAGTTAGCCCAGGCTGCCCAGGATCTTCAGTCCCAGGTTCTTTATATTGGGCAACAAATGAAAAGGGCTGCTCAATGGGCAGAGATTGCAGAAGCAAATCTGATTCGCAGAATCAAAAATGGAAAAGTTGAAGCCTGGAAAAACTTTCAGACTTATCTTACCGGTGATGCAAGAAAAGGTTTCGGGAAACGAATGGCTTCTATTGGAACCGATCAGCAAACATTTAAATTAAATATTAATCGAACCATCGTTCAGTCATTTGGAGAAATGACGGATTCTGAAATAGCTCGGCTTTGGAAGAATCCAGAGTTTCAGGACAAGGTGGTTCGGGAAATGTTTCCATTCAGCACAACCGGTGCAAAGCATGGTGATGATCTGGCGTATCAGGTTGCCAGGGCAATGATGGCAAACAAGCTGGTTACTATTAAACGTGGGCAAAATGTAGGAGCTGCAACCACATTTAGGTTTGATCACATTACCAATCAATTCCACAACGTCTTTAAAATGAAAGAGATGGGAGTGGATGAATGGGTAAAATCTATTAAACCCATGTTAGATCATGGGCGAACTTTTAAAGGTGGTGATCCTGATAAAGTTTTAAGATCAATTTATAAGGAAATTACTGAGACTCCTCACATGGATGGTGAAGTGTTTCGGCTTCCTAAGATGTCGGATCGGGTTGCATACAAAAGAGAATTGCATTTTAAGAATGCAGATTCCTGGATCGATTATTCCAAGATGATGGGATCTAAAAATGTCTTGGATGATATTGTTGTAGGACTTCACAAACACGCTGACCGTGTTGTCTTGATGGAGCACCTGGGCCCTGATCCTGACAAGCTCTTTAATAAAACTCTCAAAAAATTAAAAAGAGAAGAAAACATTAGTCCGTTTGACGAAGATGGAATTCGAGCTCGATATGCTCAGATTTCCGGGCAAGCGTTTCTTGTTGCAGATCCATCCGTTGCTAAATGGGTTTCTGCTCTTTCCAGTTTCCAGATTCTTACATCATTGGGCAAAGCAATGATTTCCAGTTTTGGAGATACCATTTCTTCAGGAATTGTTCTTCATTCCTATGGAAAAGGATTTCTTGAATCTTACAGAGATCTTTTTGTTAAAGGTGTATTTCAAAGATTAAGTCCTGCTGAAAGGCAGATGGTAGCTCGATATTTAAATGTAGGTTTTGATGGTTTGATAGGTCAAACCACTTCGAGGATGACTACGATTGATCCGGTTCCAGGAATGATGTCGGAACTGGCAAATCAGTTTTTTACTTTAAATGGATTGAACTGGTGGACAGATATGATGAGGGAATCGTTTTCCAAGATTTCATCTCATCACTTGGCAAAATCGTTGGCTAAATCTTGGGATGATCTTCCAAAACGGCAACGTGAAGTTTTTGAAATGTATTTTATTGGGAAGAAAGATTGGGAGTTATTTCAAAAAGCAGGGCCGTTAAAAAATGCAGATCTGGCAGAAGAGTATTTTACTCCGCATTGGGTTAGGACTGTAGCGGATCGTTCTGAGATTATTCCTAAATCACAAAGATCTGCTGCATTGGAAGCAGCTCATAAGCTGGAACGGTTTTTTACTTCAGAAGCAAGAATCGCGGTTCCTGAAGCTGGTGCAGGAGATCGTGCAGTTATGATGAGGAATTTTAGAAGAGGAACACTTCCAGGTTCAGTTGCTCAACTGTTTTTTCAGTTTAGAACTATATCGGTGGTAATGGCTACTAAGATTTATCCAAGAATGCTTCAGATGGGAGCACCTTCGTTGCTTCATCTTATTCCTGCTGCCGGTATTGGATACATGACTTTGGCAACTAAAGACATCCTTTCCGGTAAGTCTCCAAGAGATCTGGATGGAGGAGCCATTAAAGAATCCTGGATTCAATCAGGATTATTCGGATTTGCCGGTGATATTTTTTTAGAAGATTTTGACCGATACCACGGAAGATTTGACGAAACGCTTTTGGGCCCAACATGGTCAACCATAAAGGATTCCAAGGACTTAATGGAGTATATGGTGAACTCTGATGAAGGAGATGCCCAAAAAGCATGGTCAACTTTAAATGCGAATACACCTTATGTGAACCTTTTTTACTTGCAAGGTGCATGGAACTATATGATAAACTGGCCTATACAGGATAGTCTTAATCCAGGCTATCTTGACCGTGCTGCGAGGTATATGGAGGAGGAGCGTGGTCAGGGCTTTCTTTTTAAATAGGATAGACCTATGACTGTATCCACTACTGCTGCTCGTGCCGAGTACA
>Ga0209645_1000641_pt1 | contig 17973 bp, 18 predicted proteins | sample ETNvirenome_6_30_FD_184070 | JGI IMG/M metagenome (GOLD analysis project Ga0209645, IMG submission 184070) | Marine viral communities from the Pacific Ocean - ETNP_6_30 (SPAdes) (version 2) | ecosystem: Environmental > Aquatic > Marine > Oceanic | place: Pacific Ocean | collected 2013-06-19
GGTTGCCATAACGCTCGAACTCCTTCTCGTAAGTATCGGGGAGATACTGATTGAGGAAGTCGAAATTATTGATATAGTTCGTTGCAAGGGGGACCTGCTCGGAACTGGGTTGGAGTTGATACCCCGGGTTTACTTGGACTGAACCAGCCATGTTTTCTTAGGATTTGTTTCTTGGACTACGAATTTTTAGGCCACGCCCCGAACTTGGTGTGACGGCCCGAACTTTGAATTCCCCCTTAGAAACAGCCTGTGGAGTGGTACGCTCGGACATGTTGATGTTTTTCGTCTTACGCATAACGTCATCCACCGCAGCCGCTTTGCCCTGCTCGTAAAAGAACTCGGCAAACTTCTCGGGGTTCATCGCGACAGCCAAAGACTTATGGTACCCTGCGGCATCCTTGACCAAGCCTTGCTCGTCCAGAAACTTGTTCAACCAAGCTTCGGGAGTTTGCTGCAACTTCTTCAATTCACCACGGTCACCGGGAGAATACACGTAGGACTTGTCGTTGAGGTTGAACTCGAAACCCTTGAACTGTTCACTGAACACCTCGCTAGTCTTCTCGTCAAACCACTCCTTCCTGCGCTTCTGCTCCTCTTGGTACGTCTTCGCCTGTTCAACATATTGCTTGTAAGCCTGATACTCTTCGGAGTCCTCCAGAGAACCTGCGCCCCTTGACTCAAGAGGTGCTTGGTATTTCTCCTTCTGTTCCTCGAAAAACTTTCGAGCTTTAGCAACAGCTTTCTTCTTGGCTAATTTAGCCTTTTTGATTTCGGCCTCGTCATCGAGGTCTTCATCAAACTTGTACTCCTCCATCATCATCTCCACGTCCTCAGCGTCGAGTCCGTCTTCAGTAATCAGGAGGTATTCTTTTAGCAGTGAATCTCCGTCAGCCTCCTCGAGGTTGCGGTTCACCTTCATAAAGTCTTCGAGACCACGACCGGTCTCCTGCTTGTATTTGTAATACGCAGCTACATCCTCAGGCAGCTCGGGTGCCGTCTCGCGCACCTCATTCAGCTCGTCCAACGAGCTAATCTCCCGACCGTAACGCTCGCTCAAAAACGACCGTACATCATCTTCGCTCAACGAGGGTGCCTCGGGCTCGGACGTGGCCTCCTCCTGAGTGGGAGCCTCGTCGGTTACTTCTGCCTCGTGCTTGTCAAGCAGCTCCTGTTCAATCTGCTGCGTAGACTTTGCTTCGACCTCCCCAATCTCTCTTACTTTGATTTCCATTTATTTATAATTTATCGTGGACTAAACTCTGCCAAGTCGAAGCCATCGAGGCTGTCCTCATTCGACTCGAAATTCATAGGCGGCAAGTTATTCTTGCGCTGGTCAATCAACTTACTCTGCTCAGTATTTTGTTGACTAATACGCCTAGACTTAGCGTCCTCACGCTTGTCCTCACGCGCCTGTAGCTGCTGCTCCTGCATACCGTGGAGCTGCATATTGTATTTGAACTCAAGGTCCATAAGCTGTGCCTTGGCTTGGGCCTCGGCCTGCATCTTCTCAATCTCGAAGGCAATCTCCGCTTGCTTGACCTGCATCTTACCCTGCGTCTCAGCCTGAATCTTCTGCATAGCCGTCTGCGCAGCCATCTGCTGTGACTGCATATTGGCCTCGGCCTGCATCTGCTGCTGCTGGAGCTGGAACGTACGCTCCTCCTCCTGCTTTGCGATACGCTTAATCTTCAGGAGCTGGTTGGCGAGCTTCAGGTTCTTAATCTCACGGATGTCAATAGCATCCTCAAGGTCGATACCACCCTTGCTCAAAGCCATCTGGATATTGGCCTCGAGCTGTGCTCGCTCCTCCTCATCAGGGCTAACCTCAATGAAGATGCCGAAGTCGTACAGGTAGAGCTCGTTAATCTCGCGCAGGATACTGACGTTGTACTTACCAATCTGGTTGACGAACTCGTCTTTGAAGTCAGCGTACTCAAGGATATCGCTAACACGGTAGGTCAGGGCCTCAGACAAACTGCGGAACATATACAGGCTCCCGTCCAAGATGTGGCGGGTAGCGGTATTGCTATTGGCGGCAGCAAGCTTCTGCAAGCCAACCAAGCTGTGCGGGTCCGGGGTGCTTCCGTCGCGGGCCTCGTTGAGTCCCGTCACGTCACGAATCATCTGCAAGTAGTGATTCATATTTGCAATGAGCATCTGCGTCTTGGCAGCACCACTGTTGCTATTGAGCTCTTGGATAGGGACCTTGCCGTGGTTGTACTCCCCGTCTTGAGTGAACGAACGCCCGATGACACTACCCGTCTGGAAATACAGGCGTAAAGCGTCCTCAGGGTTGTATGCGTTGCCGCCACCAAGGTCCACCTCGTTGAGACCATCGGCGTCGATATACACGCCGTCAGGTACCGTGCGAGCGATGACCTGCTGGAGCTTGAGGTGCGTAACCTGAATGAGGTCGGCGAAAGGAATCATACGCCGCGTAAGCGACTCGATGACGCCCTTGTACATGCGTGGGGCCGTAGCCACATAGTTGGGCAACGCGTGCTGGCTGGCAGACTTCGGGCGCACCATGTTGTGGGCCACCTCCCACTTGAGCAGGATGTTGGTACCCATCACCATTACGCCGTCGTACCATACGTCGATGGTCTTCTCGACCTTCTCGTAGTTGCCCTCCTCCATCATCTCCTCGGGAGGATTGAACTGGTCGTCCTTTTCAATGACGCGGGCCCCGTCACCTTCTAGCTTCTTACGCTTGTAGACAATCTTCTTGGTCGTCTTGTAGTTGAAGTACATCAACGTAGCGGTGTCGCGATAGAAGATGTCGTTCTCGTAGAACTGGGCTACGTTATAGTAGTCGTACCAGCTCTGGCTGTACTTGCTAATCTCTTCCAAGTCCTCGTTGGTGAGGCTCGGGTCAATCTTCATAAGCTCCGTGATGGGGAGCGTCTTAATCTCTCCCCAGTAGAAGCAATCCTTGAAGTATGGGTCCTCGGTGTAGCTGTACACCACGTTGGCGGGGTCCACATACGAAACTTGTACGCCTGAGCCGGGGAGGAACTCGTGCTTAGCAACACTGATACCCAACACCGTAAGGTCATAATCCATGCGCTTGCGCAGGTCGGTGTAGTGGTTTTCCTCAAGGATGGTGTTGATAGCCTCCTCCTCGGCAATCTCAATGGCAGGCTTGTAGTTGAGCTGCATATAGACCTGCAACTCCTCATCGGTGCCGGGCAGGTCTTCAGGGTTCATAGTAAACGGGTCGACGCCAGTCTTCTGCTGGATAATCTCCAGCACAGGCTTGGCGACCATCTGACCCTCAATCATATCCTGATACTTGCTGCGCTTAGCTTGCGACAAAGCATCTTGAGCGTACGCCTTGACCTTGAAGACGCGCTCGGACATACCGTTGACTACGATGTCAATAAACTTCGGTAGGATAGGTACAGGCGTCCAGTCCAGATTGAGGTACGAGAGGTCGCCGTCGATAGCCAGCTCGTTCTTGTACTTGGCGATACTCTGCTCGCCACGAGCATAGAGGCGCAGACGGTTGAAGTCGCGCCACTGATTGTAGAATCGACACTGGTTGCCATCCCTTTTAAACCACTCGTACTGAATGGCTTGACCGACCATGAGGCCATACTCGTCACTAGCCTTCTCCGCGTCAGAAGCAAACTGACTCGGGAAGCCTGCGCTAGAGATGTTGACTTTAACGTCTTTCATTCAGCTCGCTCCTATAACCACGATTGTTATACCTAGGCAAGGTAATACTTATTGATGTCTTCTTATTCTCAGGAGTATAGAGGTGCTTTTGGTTCGCCATGATAGCCAGTCCACTACTGATGGTGGCGTCGAAAGCAGTCCTGTTACTGATATCAAACCGAGCCCAATCCTCTAGTGTTCTAACAAAAGGCATCTCTCCAATCTCGCCGGGGTCGCGGAAAGCACCGTCCATATCTATACCCACATGCTTTTCGATATAGCTCTCGATAGCTGCGGCGTGGGCTTGCTTAACGTCCTCGCTACTGTTGGGTATGCCACCTAGCTCGCGCTCGGTCTTACTGAGTTTGTTGAGGTGCTTGTCCGGACGGTTCATACAGAACCCACGGTACCCACGGTTCTTGAAGTGGTATAGCAGCCTAGGCTTGTTGTTCTCAATCAAGATGGGCATGCCATAGAAGACGCATGCCATGAGCACCTCCTCGAAAAATATCTCTGCCGTCTGTGGCCTAGCGACATATTCCAAGAAGAACTGGTTCGTAGGCGCATCGTCCATATGGAACTTGGTCATTCCGTGCAGAGCACCATTAGAACCACCACCACCCACAGTGCCACTAATGTCGTAGGAGTCACATCCAAAAGAGCCAAGGTGTTCATTACCGGGATACTTTACGCCTCGCTTCTCTAACCATCGGTTCTGCATACCCGCCTTGGGGAACCACGATACATTAAACCTGCCACGCTTATCGGGACTAAAAATAACCCTCGTGTCTTTGACGCCGTTCTCCCAACGGAACGAGCCGCGTGTGAGATAGTGCTCCTTGACGAGGCTGTCGGCGTAGTCTATCTGCTGGTAAATCTTGGTGAGGTTGAATAAGCTCTGCTTACTCTCGTCACGGAAAGCATGCGATTCGGTGCGCGGGAACTGGCGGTAAAATTCGTTAAGAGCGTCAGCGTCGCTCTTCATACTCTCTACCTCCGCCTCCCAGTAGTCGATGGCACCAGACTTAATCTTCTCCCCGTCGACGCCCTTGATGGGCTTCTCAGGGGTGCGGAATACAGGGTGACCATACTGGTCTATGAATCCCTCCATATTGTACTCCATAGGAATGAAGAGGGAGTACATACCGCTCTTGGTCTGCCCGTTGGCGTTACGCACCGAAGGGTCGGAGTCCTCGTATAGCTTCTTGAAGTTCGAGCCGCCCTTAGCCAAAGCGTTAGACGTCGAGCCCATCAAGCACTTGCCGATAATCTTGCTACCGAGCCTCAGGCACGTCTTGGTAACTCGCCAGTTGTTGAGGATGTTGTTGGGCTTGACCCACTTTCCGCTCTCGTCGTGGACGAGGAGGAGGAGCTTCTCTCCGTCGTAGGAGTTGTCGTCGGTGTTCTTCCAGTCGATAGTGGTGTCCAGTCCGAAAATCGCTTCGTCCTCCACATCGTACATGTTCTTCTTCGTAATCTTTGAAGCAGGAATACGAAACGCCAGTTCCGTTTTCGGCTTATCCATGCCGTCCTGTATCGGTTTGAAAAAGAATGGAAGGCGGTTCGCAATGGGAACCACCTTGTCGGTGAACATTTTCTTGGCGTCCGAACCCGTCTTAGAGAGTATACCAACTCGTGAATCTTTCGCTAGTGTGCCAGTGTTTACGCACTCCGACGAACCCATGAACGAAAAACCAGAGCGGCGAATCTTGAGGTACGCCATACCAAAGCACCGTGGGTCGGCCTTGCATGCTTCCCAGAAGATAAAGAATATCCTGTTCGCCTCACGGAAATCTGGATACCCTACGTCGATACTCGTCCACTGCAAATACATGTAGTGGGCACCCGTGATGTACGTGGGCACACCGTTGTTGTAGAACCAGTGGCCCTCCTCCCGACGGTCGAACTCGCTTTCGATATAGTCTACCCAGTTGGCTTTGAACGCTTTGGGCATATCGTTCCACTGGAAGATGCTCTGGATGCGGCTCAGCTCTTTGGGTAGGGCCTCGCGTACCCACCGGTCCTTGCCGTCGGGCAAGTCTTTGGGGGCTGGAGGCAGAGCGATATTGACACCGTTGATGTTGATGATATCTCCTACCTGTCCGGTCTTGGAGATGACCACGATATCATACTTCTCGTTGTAGCCATAGAGCCACGTCTTAGCGCGGTTCTTGTTCTTCAACACCGTCTTGGATACCAGACCCTTGGTGTTGGTATATAGTTTATCTGGACCGTCGTTCTGCAAAACCCACCTTCGTTTCCGTCTGGGTCGATGTTGACTCCAACTCCAATTCCTCCTCCTCGGAGTCTATGCGATTCAAAATCTCCAGAGCGTCGAAGATGGCAAGCTTCTTAGTAGCCGCCGCGTTCTTCAGTCTGTCTGCTGCAAGGTCATCGTCTTCACCGGGTTTGAGTATGTCTTCCTGAGCAACCTTGATGAGCTGCTCGACCGCTACGCGCCCCGCCGCGATAATGCGTTCCTTTAGCTTCCTTGAATCTTGCATGTTATTTGGTGGTCGAACATCCGATACAACTTCTCCCCATCGACAGTGAACTCGTACTCGCTATCGGGCTTGAAGGTTACCATATCCCCGGACTCAATTCCTTGGGACAAAAGATAATCATTAGGAAATCGCATTATGCCGACCAGAGGTTCCTCTGTCAACGGCTTGAAGATGATAGATTCTTCAGGGGGTACAGGCTGTACAAAGCAGTACCTATCGTGGGGATGCCACTCGCCCGACGAGCGCCACATATAGAATTGGTCGAAGTCAACAAGAAATAGGTCGTCTTTCAGAAAGCTCCTACCACTCTTCCTACGGCCCTTCATGTCGTTGTAGTACTTGAACACATTGTGGTGCACAAGCAACGTATCGCCGATGGATATAGGACCGTCGTAACCTAACGGAAGGGCTACGACCTCCCCCTCGCGGTTTGCGAAGCGGTGGTCTTCCTCACTCGTACTTACGATGAGGTCGCCCTTGGTGTTGTTGTATCTGTGTCCTCGAACTAAAAATTGATTGACCGCTCTCAAAAGTGAATATTGTATTCAATTGAAGTCGGCATCATCGCGTTAAACTCCTTCCACAAAACCACGATGTCACCCTGTTCAATGTATATGAGGATACCCCCGGTCTCCTTGTTGTATTTAATTAAATGCACATAGTGGGACCCACCGAGAACGGCTTGTCCCACTACGTAACACATAGAGTCCTTATAGTTAGGACCGATGCAAACCTTTCGGATATCAGATGTTGACAATCTTATAGGTGATGTCTAGATTGATATTACCTCCGCCGGCGGATGTAACAACAGTACTCAAGTAAAGATTCAGCGGCGCGTTATCATCAAGTGGAGATGACGGGGTCTGAGTCATGTTTACCGCACTATTGGCAGGCACCGCAATAACTCCGGCATTGGTTGTAAACTGAGCTGTGGAGGCGTTGGTAAACAAACCAAAATCTCCGGCACTAGCGAGAGTATATGTTGGAGCCGCATACTGAAAAGAAAACGCACACGCAATGACCTGTATCGCTTTGCCCGTTCCCGGAGCCGCAATAAGCTGTGGACCATTAGCAGGGCTCATAGTCGCAATAGTCGCTGCGGGAATCTGTGTACGCAGAGTGAGGAGTGATTGGTCAGCCCACCGTACACCTCCGTTGCCACCATTTAAGAAAGGGTCAGAAATAAGGACCTGCTCATACGTGCCCGTGTTGCCTGAACCATCCTTGAGGTATCGCTGAATCTCAAGCTCGTTGGAGAGCACAAGGTTGTATCCTTGACCCTGAGCACTCCACGTAAGTTCCTGAACAACAGCACTGCCGTTAAGTGCGGTAAAGCCAGTATTGTTTCCGTTGAGCTGGATGAAAGAATTCGCTCCCGTAATGGTGATGCTCTGATTCGTAGCGGTGTTACCCGTATCGAGTACCGACTGCAAGTCTTGGTCAGGCTGACCGTCGCCGTTGCTTACGTCTGTAATCCGTCCCTGCTGGTCAACGGTGATGTTGGCATTGGTGTACGGCCCGGGGGTAACAGTCGTATCAGAAAGAGCAACAGTTCCAGTAGTAGTAATACCTCCGGCAGGACTAGTTTCCAAACCTGTACCCGCACTTACCTGAGTGACACTACCTCCGCCGCCGCCGCCGCCGGTGGAGCTAATCTGAATCTGGTTGCTGCCGATGTCTACGATGCTAACGCCGCCTCCGGGAACTAAGTTGACAGCCCCGTCAAGCCCGTTTACCGAGGTGACGGGAGTGCCGTCGTAAGCCGCTGTCACACGACCGTATTGGTCGACAGAGATGTTAGCGTACTGATAATCGTTTGCTACACCAACGATGGTGCCGAGGGTGACGTTGACATCACCCGTGGTAGGAGAGACAACAACAGGACCAGAACCCGTAACGGAGTCGATAGGGGCCGAAGGGATAGTACCCGCAACGAAAGAAGCGATATCACCAATCCTAAAATTCTTGGTGGCATTACCATCGCTAACGTCAGTGCCGATGACCTTGTCACCAGACTCCGGAGTTGCTATAGGATACTCCCCGTTGGGACTACTAATCTTAGCCATTCTTACGACGGTCGCCAGTAATAGCAGTAATAAGGATATCGAGATAACCAAATACAGCATTATCAGATTCTGTGGGAGTGATGTTCACGACAACCTTAATAAAAGCCATCGCGGCGATGAGGAGCTCAATCCAGTGTTCGGAGATAAATTCAAACATGGTCAACAAGATAAGGGAGTTTTTCTGATACGATAAATGATGGACACGCCTTGCTACTGAACTCGTTGTGCCCGTGCAAGGTCAAAGGTCCGAAAAGATTCCTTAGCGAAGTAACCACCTTGTACAGACTGAAGAGCTGCTGGTGCGTCATCGTGTCTTTCGGGTTGCCATCGCTATCAGTGCCGCCAACATACACCACACCAACAGAATCTTTATTGTGCCCACGGACGTGGGCTCCTGCAATATCAAGAGGTCGCCCGCGTTCAATGGTCCCGTCAAGGAGAATAACATAGTGATACCCAATGTCTGACCAATTGCGTGGAGGTGAGGTGTGCCACCGCCGAATCTCCTCAGTACTCACGTCGCGACCCTCCGGGGTGGCAGAGCAATGTAAGATAATGCGGGTTAGCTCTCTCACTTGATTCCCTTCTGAGCCAGTAGAATCTTCAGTTCATCGACAGAGGTGACCAGCTTCTCCAGCATGCTCATCACCTGTAGCTCCTGCTTCTCCAGCATGGCGATGCGGCCCTTGAGCTTGCCGACCTCCGTCTGGAGCTTGAAGTATACACCAATCAATGCACCTGCGAGGGTGAGGATTTCGAATAGACTGATAGCGGCGTTAGGCATGATGCGTTCCTTTCGTAATCAGGAGCCTTAAACACCACCTTGTAAGAATGATGGCAACCCCCTGTGTAAATGTACTGAAGCTGCATTTTATGGGTCCCAAGTAAAAAAATTACTTCCAGTCCACGACTTTCCTGAGCCGGTAGTTGCTATCAAATTGTCATAAGCAGCTTTAGCAGCAGCTCCGTCATATCCATCTGCGGCTACTGTAGCACTAAGACTGAAGGTCATAGGAAAAACTATAAAGTTCCAGCTTACTCCAGTTCCTTGATTAGGGTTTGCGTTCCAGTCAATCAGTATGTTAGCCATGAGAGGTGGCGATGTCTCCACGGCTGTATTCAATAAAATATTAGCGATTTGCGCATTGTTCTTAAATGTCCAACTACCTATGCCAATGCCAGTGAAAGCAGTACAGTCTCTAAAACAACTACTCCAATCGTCTATGTTAACAGTATTCCAACCACTAACATCTCCATTGAAAGATGTGCAATTTTGCATGTACTGGCTACAGTCGGTTCTTGAGGGATTGCCATCCAGCCACGTTGGGTCGTGATATATTAGGTTTGGACAGTCCTTAAAGTAATAGGGAAAGTTTCTGTTAGCTAGAGCACTGGCATTAAGAACTTTAGTTAGTTCTAGAAATGGTGTATTATTAGGTCTCAATGGACCAGTATTAAGATAAGTTATGTCTGCCGACGTAACAATATATGTTCCATTAGAACTATATGTGTGTGAGTAATTTGTATTCTGCCCGCCCGCAGAGGCCCTTTCCCAAGTGCCATCTCCCCAGTCTATAATAGGGTATTGACCATTAATAACGGGGGGGCTTATAGAGCCTAGATTGGTGTCTATTTCAAGCTTTACACCGTCGGCAGCGTACGCGGGGGGTTGAGTCCAACCCTTGCCGATAAGATTAGACACTGCCGTATCAAAAGCAGGGTATTCTCCTTCGAGAAAAGAAACTTTAGCAAACGCATTGCCACCTGATAGCCACCAATTACTACAATCCACGTTAAGACCTTGTCCGGGCACATCAAGGCTACTAACACAACTAATAACATCCTGAATAAACGATTCTGAAACAGTGGTACCTAAGGGCCAAGTGTCTGCAAACAATTGCTCGGTGAGCGCGTTGTCCTTAAAAACCCATCCGCTAATATTTGCGGGGTTCATAGAGGTATTCTTGAACATCCGTACTAGGCTACCAGCAGAGCTCACATCCCATCCAGTAAGGTCTTGATTAAACTGACTAGCGCCACTAAACATTTCTACAAATGTGTTTGCACCGCTGACATCCCACCCGCATATACTATCATTATTAAAGATATCGCACCCCAGAAACATGTTATTAAGACTAAAGGGAGCGACGCCATTTGGGCTCCAAGTACTTAAATCACCATTAAAACTGACGCAGCCGGAGAAGCAATACGCAAACGATTTGTAAGCCGTTGTAGTTACAGCGGCAAAAGGAAGGTCGTCATTAAGGTTTGTGCAGCCATCGAAAAAACTAGTGTAAAGGCTGTCTATAGGACCACTTTTGTCCGTTAGGGTTGTTAGGTTTATACAACCAATAAGGTTGCTGTCGTTGCGGAACTGGTTGCCCCAAGATTTTATGTCGTTTATCTTGGGTATATGAGTGCCATCCAGTGGAGCCCTGCAAAACTCTTGAGGCTGTCCATCTAGTTCAATGTCGTAAGTTCCCGATGACGCATATGTGTGTGTCAGCTCAGCCGCTGTGCTCCATCCAGCTGGGAAAGATGTTTGCGAGCCATCCCCCCAATAAATTATCATAGGCCTATTGGACGCATCCATAGGGACTATAAAAGTGTTTGTTCCGTCACCAAGGGTTGTATCAATTGAAAAAACAAAAGGGCTGCTACAAAAATCAACTCCAGAGTACGAAGAAGCAGTCGCTCTAGGACTTCCATTAAGCGAATCCATCAAATCGATGGAAATCGGTTTGCCCGTTATTCTTTTGATACAACCCATTATGTGAGGACTATCCAGTCAGCACTGGGGTTAAAGTAAATACGGTCTCCGTCAACGTTGTAGCCTACAACCCGGACTATCTCTCCGGTGCCTGTAGGGGCTGTAGCCGTAAGCAATCCACTCGATGTGCTCAAATACAAAACATCCCCGGCTGAACCCGGTGCCGCGCCGGCACCCATATACATAAGCCCGTTCATGAGCCTAGCATTACCTAGGTTGCTACATATAGCCAAAAGACCTGTAGCACCAGCTACACTGGAGGCGCTACTTACAGACCATGTACCAGAGCTGAGAACCTGAACTTGAGCAGCAGTACTAGAGACAGAACCGCTGGGCTGAATATATATAGCCGTCCCTTCATAAGTGCCCACTGTCGAAAGTTGACTCTGGGCAACCGAAAACTCCCAGTCATAGCCGTAAAGCCCATAAGTATCGGAGCCAGTGACAGTAATCGTATCACTGCCGTTGTCAGTAACGGTGACCGAGCCTGCGCCAACGATATTGAGGTCTCCAGTAAGGGTCTCGAGAGAGCTGACTCCACCGCTTGCCCCGTTCGACGCCAACGTAACACGGCCCTGAGCGTCGACGGTGATGTCGGCGTTGGTATACGAGCCCGCAGCTACGCCGCTATTGGTTAGGTCTAAATCAATCTGACCGGTGCCTGTAATAACGTCAACGTCAACAGCACCCGTGCCAGTAAAAGTGACGGTACCCGTTTCACCATTGACATCGGTAACGCCACCACCAGTAGAGTCAATAGTAATCGTGCTGTTGCCGTCGTCAGTGATGGTGACTGAACCGCTACCAACGAGAGTGAGGTTACCATTAAGGTTGTTAAGGTTTTGAACGCCAGAGCCGCCAGCAGACCCAACACCAACCCAGTTGGCGGCGTCTTGCCAAGCCGTATCGTCAACGGTAGAAGCCGTGTATTGATAAAGCTCATCGGTGCCCTTGATTACTGCCAAAGCACCGGGGATACGAACCGTAATATTCAAGGCATCACGCTCGGCAATAGTCTCAAAAATATTGATTCCACGGACTTGGTTTCCCGAAGCGTCCAGAGTAGGAGCGTTAGGATTCGGGTTGATTAGTAGGTCTGGAAATTCAGCCATTAGATGAGATGTAGAAGTTGGTGCCTGTAGAGAACGGGCCCGTAAACGGAGAACGCAAAAGACGAACAGAAACAGTCACTCCGAAATCATTTACAATGCTGTGTACCCCGTAATCATCAAAGTTCACAATGGGACCTGTAGGTCCCCCTTGACGAAGCTCTTCGTCGCCAAGGGAGCTGTCGTAAAGAATCCAAGCGTAGTTGCTGAAATTCTGCATACTTGATGTCGTAGAGAACGTATCAGCAAACTCCCCATCAAACAACCTAAAGTACCCGTCTGTAGGCGTGCTGTAAGAATCGTAAATGTCCTGAGCAATAGTGGGGCTAGAGCCAGTGTCAGAAGTACCAACAAACAACATCGGTGGACGCATAGATACCGTCTGGTCGGTGCTCTTGTTGGCGAATTGCAATCCGTCGTAGTCGCTCTGGGTGTCAGAAACTTCGGTGGCGTAAACAAAGTCAGTAGTGGGACTGCCCGGGTTGTCTCCAGAAACATTAATGGTCTCGCTACTAGGGTCGCCCACAATGGTGACCGAAGAAAGCTCGGTGGTATTTCGATACACACGAAGCTCCGTCATCGGTACATAAGTAGAAATCTTAGTTCCGACACCTTCGATAGAACTCGCGTCATTACCCCACTCGCGAATAAGACCCGTCTCGTCAGGAGAACGACCGTTGTTGTCTGCCGAAACGGTAGTAGTAACAGCAGGAACTATGTACGCCTGTTGAGTAGCGATAGCCACATCCTGCAAAAGCTGATTGCCATCAGCGTCAAAGACGTTCAAGTAGTAGTAAACGTAGTTGATGACAAACTGAGGGAATGTAGGTAGAGTAGTGTCTAAAAAAGACCCGCTACCCGGAGGGATGCCCGTCTGCAATTCCTCGATAGGACCGTCATTAACGCGGCGAACCAAAGTTGCATTGTCACCGCCACTGTATTGCCAAATGACATTGATGTCAATGTCGGTAAGGTTATACTCCCAAGCCGGAATTGGAGTGGCGCTAAAGGTCGCGCTCTGCATAATCAGAACGTCCCGAATGAAATCAGTAACCGTGATTCCTGATTCACCCACCGGATACGTTCCATTGCCAGAAAGACGACCGAACGTATGTCCGTTGGTGAGGTTGTACAGGATGTCAGTGTCGAAGACACCGCCGCCGCCGCCGGTTCCAAACTCTTCAATCGTATAAGCATCACGCTCTGCGTTGCGACTAGCAGAACCTTTGTTTTCTGTTTCGACGCCGGGAGCTACGCCATGAAATTTTGTTCCGGGAGGTATAGGCATGTCTTATACTTCTGATGCGTTAGGGTCGGGCCAGCCTTCAGCAATAGCCTCAGCTTCAGTAAGCTGAATAGAGCTGGGAGGGATGAGCGTTTCGAAAGGTACATACCCTCCTTTATTCGCGTCGACGTACGCCACGAGAGCTGCTTTCTCCTCGTCAGTGACATTTGGGAGGATGGCGAGGAACTCAGTAAGGTCAACCTGTGGGCTGATATACACCTGCTCGGTAGTCTCGCCTACGATAGCTGCCATCTCATCGCTAGGACGGATAGAGATGGGAAACAACTGACTGGTTACGTCGTTGGGGTCTTGGATGCTCGCCGGGCGATACAAGTCCCAACACTGCTTGTTGATAGCAATCGCGTGCTCGTTGCTGGTTGAGCCCTCCATGGGCTCTACGGGGAGGTATACTGTGCTCATGGGATACTGAAGTAGGTCTTGATATCAGAGTCTATAGCTGCACGAGAGCTGTATTTGTCATCAAAATAAATAATTGATTCCTGAATCTTACCGCTCCACGCATGGATTGTTCCGTTGTAGCTACCGATAGCTAACGTGTTGCTGTTATCAAAACCAGACGCACGTGTAGCCGTACCAAGTAAAGAACCATCCAAGAAAGCACTCATGTTGTTCTGAGTTGCTCCCGCTATCATTGTGAAAAGGTGCTGGTCTGTATCAAAGGTGGTGTTTGCAGCATTTGACGTTGTTGCGTATCCAAACCTTGTAGTGGTACCAACTACATAAGGCGTATACCAACGACTGGCAGAACCACCACTAAGTGAAATCAAAATGTCGCCGCTTCCAGTAGCAGCATTTGAATTAGCTCTGCCAACAGAGAAACTACTGAGGTTGTTTATATTATAGTTTGTCTCCGTCCATGGGAAGTGGTCGTCGGAGCCATCAAAGGCAATAGCTGGGTTTCCATTGTCAGCAATTACCGTAACCCCATTGTATATCAAGGGTTGTGAGTTTGGATTAATCTGCCCTAGGTGTCTCTGATTAGACGACTGGTCATACCACTTGGAAACTACCAACACGTCTGAGCCACCAAAGGCTACGATAGCCGCCTCGTCCAAATCACCACCCGGAGTAAAACCAATGTCTTGCTCGTCAAAAGGAGCCACAGCGCGGCGGACCCTCATACTGACCGTAGCGTTATTGTTTAACTGGCGTACTGAATATGCCGCATCAGCACCGGGGTAATCGAACAAGAAACCACTGGTAGCAGGCTCGTAGTTGTACATGGTGTAAATACCGTAGTACAGGTTGGTGTTGGTCTCGATGTCAGCGAATTTCATTGCCTGATTAAGGCCATACATTACAAACTCTTGTACTTTACCTGTAAGCGTTTGGTTGACACGACCAATACTGATGCCGCCTTGACCACTAATACCCGGATTCCCTGAACCCGTGCCAATCCCATTCATGCGGCTAATGGAGTTTGCCCCATCAAAGAGAGCGGTAAAGAGCTTTCGGCTCCCCAAATCTGCTGGTGGATAAAATCCAAAAGCGACACTACCCGCAAAAAGCCAATTGCCATCACCCTGCGATTGACGACCACCTGTGCCGCTTCTCTCAAATAGATAGCCGTTGTGATTGGTTTTGTTTACCGTAATGAAATAAGTTGTGGGCTGTGGTATATCAGTACCAAATGGAGCAGTACCCAAATAATCAGAAACGAACTCGACAGCAGGCTTTCCGTTCTCTGTAATGACCGCCGTGCCGTTGTATATCTGCGGCTGTAAGTTTGGATTAATCTGCCCTAGGTGTCTTGACTGTCCACTTTGGTCATACCACTTGGAAACTACCAACACGTCAGAACCCCCGAACGCGACGATAGCCGACTCGTCCAAGTCCCCGCCCGGAGTAAAACCAATGTCTTGCTCGTCATACGGAGGCACGTCACGACGCACACGCATACACTTGATAGCCGTGTTGCTTAGCTTCCGAACAGAGTACGCTACTTCCGCATCGGGATAGTCAGCCAAGAAGCCGCTTGTATAGTCGGGGAAGTTGCTGATTTGATAGTAATTATTTATGTTGGATTCCAGAGCAGTCCGGTTGGCGAAATTCTCGTTGTAAAAAATCCATTCAAATAAGTAGTTAGACGCAGAGTTTCCAGCGCTATCTGCCCCATTAATCTGTAGTTCTGAGAATGTCCTTGCGCTTAAATTAGCCGACACTGAGTCCCTTCCGTCAGTGGCTATTTGACTATTTGCGGCATCAAACATATAGTACCCCACGTGTCTATTTCCAAACTCTGAGTCAGTACCATTATAAATCGCTGTAGTATAGCTCGGAGAAGATTGAAGGTAAAGGCTATCACGAGTCTGCTGATACAGTAGATAAGCTCCGGCTCTGTTAATACCAATTAGGTTGTTGGGAAATCCAGCGCCTGTCCCCATGCTTGCGTTCACAACAAAAAGAGTGTGGGGGCCGGAAGTACTAGCTCCAAGAGTAGCGGTATAATGTGTTTTACCTGAGTTAGCTGTCGGATTGTATAACCCTATAAACTCTCCGTTTTTATCTACCGTACTTCCGTCAGATATACGCATCACATTTGATGCAGTAGCCGCGACATTTGTTGGAGCGTCTAGACCATTTCCACTCTGGTCATACCAAATCGAAACCCCCACACCTCCGCCGTCATCAAACGACAATATATCAGCCTCATTAATTAAACCGTTGGCATCAAAACCAATATCTTGAGTAGCTCCGTCGCTAAATCTATATGCTTCAACACAAGGCCCGGAATAAGAGCTGTTGAGAAGGCGAACACTGTATGCCGCAGCAGCAGGATATGTATCCAAAGGCGGGGTGTACGGAGGGTTTGGTCCCGGTCCCGGTCCCGGTCCGCCACCAACTAGACCCTGTAACGCGCCAATAGCATTGCTGAGAGATATCTGTATCGGCATATCACCACAGGGCTACAATATCCGTAGCCGTGGTGTCCGTGAAAACACGCTTGACCTGAACAGGAACGAAAGAGCCAGCAGGGATACCTACGAACGTGACGTCGTCGTCGCCCGCAGTTAAAACGTGTACGTTGCCCGTGTTGCCAGCATACAAGACGCAGCCCGGATTGTCATCGGCGTAGAGCGTGTAGGTCTGTCCGCTGACCATAATGTCCGCGCTGAGGCTAAGCGTGTTCTCATCATCAACAGCAGTAACTGTAGCAACAGAAGCACCCGACGTATTGTACACAATGTACCCAAGCAGGTTCGAAGTGAACGAAGCCGAACTGTCGACGAGCTTGTTTGTCGCACCACCATCGGTAGTGCCACTGACGGAAGGACCCGCAACGTTCGGGATGTTAATCGTATCGCTCGGGACAACCGTGAGCGCACGCTCGACTTGTAACTTTTGATATGCCATTAGCTGTATGGGAACATTCGGTTTAGACTGTCCTTGCGACGACCGCAACCGCAGTCCCTATCGCCAGATACCTTATCGACAACTTTCTTGATGCCGGTGGCCTTGGTGACCTTCTCAATAGTATCGCCCAGTCCTTTGCTTTTCATGCACCTAAGTTAATACTTTCCCTTTCTTCCCTTAGGGCTGGCCTTCTTACTTCCACCCTTGCCAGCCCATAGCTTTTTGCACGCCCAGTACCGGGCCGTAAGCTTGTCCTTAGCCGTATCGCACTTGTGGCGAGCCTTGAAACTTTTACGCGCAGCAGCACTGTAGTTGTGCCCGTAGCCCTTGGCTCCGAAATGAATAATCTTCTCCTTGCCGCCAGCACAAGCCTTGACCATCATCTTCTTGCCCTTGCTCGTAGACCGGCGAGGCTTGTTGCAGGGCATGTCTTTCTTACTTGCCACGGCGCTTCTTGTATTTGAAAAACTTACGGGGACGACCCAATGCGTTGGTCGTCTTCAGCTCATGCTCTCTCTTGAAGTCAGCCCCCTGAGGAGAGTTGTAAAAGTCCAACTCCTCCTGTACCGTAGGATGACTGCGGGACTTAAGAAACTTATTGGTGAAAGGATTGACGCTATATCCACGACCAGTGCCGTCGCCGCCAAGGCGACGGTCGACACGAGCGGCTTGACGCTCCTTGTACTGGCGACCGCGTGCCTTTTTCACAATAAACCCGCGTGGAATCCTACCCATTATGTGCTTTTAGCCTGAATGACAATCCAATTGTTGCCGTCAGACCAGACAGCAATACCGTTATATACCTTGCTAATCCTATACGAAGCCTGTCCATCAATGGTCTCAGAACCCGGAGCGTACACGTCGACCTTGTCCTGTGCCGTAACAGTGCCGTCGTTTACGATACGCAAAACCCGATATGGGATTTCCGCAGCAGAAGGCAACGTAAGGTTGTGAGTGCCAGAAGCACCAACCCAAGTCAAGTCGACAATATTCTTGCTCGTGGTAATAGTAGATGAACCGCCGGGACCGACAGTCATAAACTCGGGCTCCAAAACAGATACGCCGCCAACGTTATTGAGCGTATTGTCAATGGTGACGTTGTTGCCGCCAGATTGAGAGAGGCCAATACCAGAACCAGCCGAGAGCTGGACAGTGGAGTTGACGCCGCTGGCAGCATCCAAGTTCAAGTCTACGTTGTCGCCGTCAG
>Ga0209645_1000642_pt1 | contig 17960 bp, 19 predicted proteins | sample ETNvirenome_6_30_FD_184070 | JGI IMG/M metagenome (GOLD analysis project Ga0209645, IMG submission 184070) | Marine viral communities from the Pacific Ocean - ETNP_6_30 (SPAdes) (version 2) | ecosystem: Environmental > Aquatic > Marine > Oceanic | place: Pacific Ocean | collected 2013-06-19
AACAATATGTCTGGAAATGAATATTGTTTAGGTGATTTAAGCATGGGTGCCAACCTAACTAACTGGTGGAGAATGTTTAATCCTTCAGGAACTTATGTTGATCCTATTCCAAACGCAGCTTCAGGCGGAACTATTACATTAACCAATACAAATATGGACGCTACTAACGTGTCCACTGATGTACCTTAAAATATATATTATGGCAATAGCATACGTAGTAGCACCAGACACAGCTATGAGAACTTTGGATTTTTCTTGGGTAAAAGAAACTTCCTGGGATACAGCCAGATGGGCAACAGACAGAAGATCAGCTATAATTCACTGGGAGTCTACAACGCAAGATCCTAACCTTACAGCTTGGTTGAGAGACAATAGAATAGATAGAAACTTAGTTGACAAAGATTTTATAAACACATACACCAGGGACACCGCCAAAAGCGCCTGGGTTAATCAGCCAACACCACCAGTTCGACCTTAATTTTTTTTATTAACTTTGCAGTTATGAATTGGATACAGACAGCAACATGGGAAGGCGAGATTAGGTGGATCTCAAATAATACCTAAACAAATGCACACAGAAGTGAAAGATACAGCAGCAGTAGTAGGAGCCAACGCAGGAGCCTTTGGAATAACATTAGCCAACATCAACGAAGTCTTAACCTTTATATCTCTTGCATTAGCTATTGCATATACCGCAGTCAAGCTGTATAGAATGTATAAAAAATAAATTTTGGAATTAGAAGTATTACGATTTAGTTCAGAAGCAGACTCAACACACGGTCTGCTTTTTGAGTTAACAGATGTAGGTAAAAGATTTTTATGCTATACTTTGGAAGACGAAGCTCGTGTTCTAAAAGTGAGAGGGGAAACCAGAATACCTGCTGGCACTTATAAAATAGAACTAAGAAAAGAAGGAGGATTTCATGCAAGATACGATAAAAAATATCCTGGTATACACCGTGGTATGCTTCACATTACTGATGTCCCTGGGTTTGAGTATATTCTTATTCATACTGGGAACACTGACGAACATACTTCAGGCTGTCTTATTGTGGGCGATGTCCAGGAAAATAATCAAATATTCAGAGATGGATTCGTGGGGAAAAGTGTTAATGCGTATAAGAGGATTTATCCAGCTATTGCAAAGGCAATAGAAAATGGAGAAGAAGTAACAATTAAATATACTGATTATGATAAACAAATTATTAGGGGGCCTTTTCGGTAAGGTGGTTGAGAATGCTGAGGGCATTCTTGATGAAGTTATTACTACTGACGAAGAAAGAGAAAAGGTCAAGTTAGAGTTAAAAAAGATAATACTTGAAGCCGAGCGTGAAGCATTTGCCAAAGAAGTAGAAGATAGAAAAGACGCACGATCTTTGTACAAAGACGATGCTTTTATTCAAAAGATATTAGCTGGTCTTTTCACCATAGCTTACTTTGCATTAACCTACGTTATGTTTCAGTATTTTGTTCTACATACTGTTGTTCTAACAGAGTATGAGATAGGATTTATATCTACAACATTTGGAGCCATGTCAGCAAAAGTCAATACCATTATAGACTTTTTCTTTGGAGGTAGTAGTAAACAGCAACAGTAAATAAATTTCTTATCTTTGCAATAATTATTAACCAATTAATTTTAATACAATGTCAAAATTATCAAAAAAGGAACTTGAGACTATTCAAGAACTTAACACTGAGTTTAATAAGATCAAGGTTCAATTAGGAGATCTTGCTCTTCAAAAGCATGGTTTATGTTTGAGAGTAGAGAAAATTAAATCTGAGTTCTCGGAAAATGAGAAAGCCTTAGCTGAAAAATATGGAGCTGATGCTGTTATCAATTTAGAGACTGGAGAAGTAACTAAAAAAGAAGTTGAAGAAGTAACACAAGACTAATGGCAAAAATTGCAAACCAAACAGCTTACCCTCTTATTACCCCTACAACCCGTGACTATTTTATAGTTACAGATGTTGAGGATAATAATAATACTAAGAATGTAAGTATTGGTTCTTTGCAAGGTTTTATGGGGTCTCAACCTCCAGCTGAAATAGTATTAACAGGAGCTCAGATACAAGATCTACAAGGAGCTCCTGTTATTATTAATGTAGATAATCCGTCCAACTCTTTGGTTGTTCCAGTTAGTTGTGCTTTTTATTACACTGCTACTAACGAACCTTTTAATTTTGCAGGTGGATCTAAGATTAAAATAGCCAATGAAAACTATAGCGGCTTATTATCAACATATTTCGAGACGGATGCTACCTTCTTAAACACTGTTGTTTCTTCTTTAATCTCCCCTGTTAATACATGGGGTGATTTTCCTCAAACATTTCCTTTAGCAACACCAGGTACTAATCTGGTTGTATTCGCAGACAATGTGTCAACACAGGGAACAGGGACATTAAAAATAAGCATTCAGTATAGACTGGTCGCTACAACATAAAAATAAGAAATGGCAAAAATTGAAAATACTACGGTATACCCCACGGTAACACCTGCAGCAGAAGACTTACTAATAGCAACTGATGTTAGTAACAATAATGAAACGGTTACTTTTTTAGTAAGTGAGCTTCTTGGACAGTCTACGCTTCAAGGTTTACAGTCAGTATTAGATGTCAATAACACCGCCATTCAAAACATGAATCTTACTGGGAATGCTACCTTTAACGGTACCATCATCCCAACAACAATAACCGCTGGTGGTGGTGTAGGTTTAGCAGGACAAGTGTTAACTTCTACTGGAATAGGATTACAATGGTCTAACGTTGCACTAAACCAAAACCTACAACAAACATTAGACAATGGTAATAGTGCTACTGGTGTCAATATGAATATTGATACTGGTGTTATCAATGTTACTAACGGTGGAGTTGTTTTAGATAATGCTTCTTATTTAACGGTTGGAGGAGTTTCCACTTTTAACAGTGATGTAAATTTATCCACAACATTAAACTTTGCAGCAACAACTACTCTTAACGATTCTACAGGAGCTGTTGGTACGCCAGGGCAAGTTCTTACTGTTGATGCAGCAGGAACAGGTGTTATATGGTCGAGTACAGCTGGAACAATACCTACTTGGCAACAAGTATTAAACGCTGGAAATACAGCCAATAATGTTGGTGTTGTAATGACTGGTAACGGAAACTTTAGCACATCAGCAACCAACACTATGACGTTAGCATCGGCTAACACATATAGTGGTACAAACACATTTAATTCAACAGTTGAGATAAATGGAACGTTGGAAGATGCGGCAGGAAACTTTGGTACTGCGGGTCAAATACTTGCTGTTAACTCAGCAGGAACTGGTGTGGAGTGGGTAAATGCGGCATCCGCTACAGCGCCTACTTTACAGATAGTTTTGGACAACGGAAATAGTGCAGCTCAAGATATTAACCTAACAGGGAATATTGATCTTACTGGTAATCTTTACTTCCAGGCTTCAAGCACTATAAATGCTGGTGGCACAATAGGAACAAATGGACAAGTTTTAACATCTACAGGGGGCGGAGTTACTTGGAGTAATGTCGCTATCAACCCAACATTAAATGATGTTTTAACTAACGGAAATACTTCAGCTCAAAGCATACTGTTGACAGGGTCTTCTACACTTACTGTACCTACACTTATAGCCACCGCTATACAAGATAATACTGGATCGACTGGATCTTCAGGTCAAGTTCTTTCGGTTAACTCTGGAGGTCTTTTAGAGTGGACAGCAGTGGCTGGATCTTCTATAGCTTCAGTATCTGTAGGAGCATCTACAGTATCAACTGGTTCAGCTTTAAGTGCTAACACAGTAGCTGGAGCAGTAACCCTTACACCTCATGCTTACGCTGGTGGAGCAAATGTAGGTTTCGTTCCTTCAGGTGGTTCAGCAGGACAATATTTAGACGGAGCTTTAGGGGCATGGACTAACCTTCCTGCAGGAATGGGTAGTTTTAATATTACAGACGGAACAACGACAGAAACTGTAAATGATTCTGATAACGTTACATTTACGGTAGGCACACCAGTATATAGTGCTGGAACAGGATTAACAGCTACTGTTTCCGCTCCTGATACTATAACATTTGTTAATACGGGTATTACAGGATTAAGTTCAACTACTGGAGATATAACGGTTAGTGTTGCAGCAGATGGTCAAGCTTCGCTTACTTTCGCTGGTGGTGGTGGAGCAATGGTTAGTTGGGATATAGGAGACAATTCAAGCACAGCTACAGTAAGTAATGGTAACACTGTAAACATTATAGGCGGAACAGGGATTACATCTACACTTTCAGGCACAGATGTTACTATTGCAACCTCAGCTGTTTTAACAGAAACAACTGCAGTTGGGACCTCAACAGGAACTCCTTTTGATGCTGTTATAGCAGGAAACAATATAGCTTTCACATCAAACGCTTTTGCAGGTGGATCTAACGTAGGTTACGTTCCAGCTTGGGGCGGTGCTGCTGGATACTATTTAGATGGTAATACAGGAGCTTGGACAATTCTACCTGTTGGCGGCTCAATGAGTAGCTTTGATATTACAGATGGCACTACTACAGAAACTGTATCTAATGCAGACACGGTAACCTTTACTGTAGGAACGCCAGCGTTTAGCGCAGGAACAGGTCTTACAGCAACAGTATCTAATCCTGATACTGTAACACTGGTAAACACAGGTATTACAAATATAACAGCTGGAACAGACATAGGCGTGTCAATTAGCGCTACTGGAGAGGCAACTATTTCATACACAGGGGGAGCTGCGGCTTATTCTTGGAATATAGGTGATAACTCAAGCACATCAGCTGTCACCAATGGTGATACTGTAAATATAATAGGTGGAACGGGAATTACATCTACTTTATCTGGTGATGATATAACAATTGATAACGATGGGGTTACGAGTGTAACGACTTTTGTAGCTACTGCCAACCCAGGAGGAAATACAGCTGGAGTTCTCATTTCAAACAATCCAGGATCTGCGTCCAACGTCCAAATGCTTACTTACGCAGGAGGTTCTGACATAGGTCTTGTTCCAGCAGGTGGAACCGCAGGTACTGTTCTTGCTGGAGATGGAGCATGGGTTGCTAACGCATCTGGATTAGCATCCTTTAATATTGCTGGTGACACTGGAAGCGATATTGTAAATACAACAGACAACACGCTTAGTATATTAGGAACAGCTCCTATCAGCACTGCTGTTACAGCAACAAACAATGTCACTGTATCTCACGATTCATCAGGCGTTGCAGCTGGAGCTTACAGTTACCCAAGTTCAGTTACAGTTACAGCGGAAGGACACGTTAGTGCTATTACTGCAGGATCAGCTCCTGGAACAATGAGCTCGTGGAGGCTTGGAGTTGATGCGGGTAGTTATGGTATTGTAGAAGATGGAGAGTATGTTGATTTTGTTGGAGGATCAGGTATATCAACTATAAGAACAGGAAGTGGTACTTTTGGAGATCCTTATGAAATATTAATAACCAATACTGGTGTTCTTGATATTACTGGAGGTAGTGGAATAAGCGCTTCTGCATCAACAGGAAGTGTAACGCTAACTAATGACGGAGTGTTATCTCTATCCACTACAGACGGAACATATATAGATTTAACTCCTGACGCTTCAACTACAGGGGCTGTCGTGGTTACTGCTGACCTTTCAGCTACTGGTACTGCAGATGCTACTACATTCTTAAGAGGAGATAATACATGGGCTACACCAGCGCTTGCTGGTAGTGTTGTAGACAGTATACAATCTTCAGACGGAAACATTACAGTAACAGGTGACGGTGGCGGACCATTCACAGGAAACATAACACTAACATATAGTGGTCCGACTGGTAGCATGGACAATTGGATAGCTGGAGCAGATTCTGGTACAGATGAGACTATCATTGATGGTTATGATTTAGATTTTCTTGGTGGAACAGGTATAAGCACTCAGATTTCTCCTGGTGTTAATCCTAACACTGGCTTGATTAGAATAAACAATGATGGGGTTCTTTCATTGACAGCTATTGGAGCTGGTATATCAGTAAGTGCAAACACTGGATCTATAAACATATCAAACACTGGTGTAACAAGTCTATCAGCTGGTGCTGGAATATCTTTAGACGCAAGCACTGGAGCTGTAGAGATTAGCGCCACTGGTGGCGGAGGAGCAATGACTTCTTGGAATTTAACTGCTGACTCTGGTGGAACACAAAGCATTACTGATGCGGAGTATGTAAGCATAGAAGGGGGAACTAATATAAGCACTAACCTTTCTGGTACTGGTACCCTTGGAGATCCTTATGTTATAGAGATTGACTCAACAAGTGTTGTATCAGGAACTCAAAACTACATAGCTAAATTCACAAACGCTACAACCGTTGGAGATAGTAGAGTTTTTGACGCTGGTGTAGCTGGAAGACCGATAGGTATAGACTCCACAGATGTTAATTCACCTTCTTATGGAGTAGCCTTTGGAGACACCCTACTTGGTGTTGCGTTACAAACTAATGAGTCCACAGCTTCTTTTGCTGTTGTTAATGAATTTGATGTTAACAGCAACTTATCTTCAAATAAATTTGGAGAGAATAATGTTCTTATTGTTCCCACAGGATTAGACGCAGCATCTCCTGTTCCTGTTAACACTGCTTTTAGAAGAAACGTAGTTATTGGTAGTAAGGCCTCTACAACTATGACAGATGAGACAGACTGTGTCTTGATTGGATACAATGTTCATAATGGTACTGGTGGCCCTATTCCTGGAGATGTTGTTATTGGTTCTGGTGCAGCAGAATCAGCTAACTTTACTGGAGGAGCTGGAGTAAACGCATCCATATTGATAGGAAGAAACGCTGCAAATACTGGGGCTATAAAAAGAGGAGCTATTGCTATTGGAGATAATGTAGCTTTTAACGGTATCGGAGAAGGGTCTACTCTTCTTGGTGTAGAGGTTTGTTACAATACCGACCAGACAACAGGATCAGTTATTATTGGACAGTATGCTGGTGGAGGTGGTGGAAACAGTTACACAGGAGACTTAGCTAATAGTGTAGTCATAGGTAATAACGCTCAAGCTACTCTCACAACTGAAAATTCTACCGAGTCTGTAATTATTGGTGCTGGTGCACGCTCAGCTTATAACTCATCAATAGTTATAGGAAGATCAGCGGACAATAATGTAGGAGCAAACACAATACACATAGGGTCTTCAACAACTCCAGCTGGAGTGGTAACAACACAAGTTAATACATCTTCAAAGTATTGGCCAGTTTATATAAATGGAGTATTACAAAAAGTATTATTAGCATAATAAAATGGAAATTAAATTAAACGAAAATCAAATCAATCAAATCAACAAATTATTAAAAAGCCTACCGATAAGTCATTTAGAAATAGTTCAAGAGATTAGCGCTATAATGAACCAGGGTATTGTTGATGATAAAAAATAAAATACAATGGACATTAGAAAGATTTCTATTGGCGCTGACTACAAGGACAACGCCATGCACTACATAGTTGGTCAAGATGTTTTAGGAGGAAAGTATAAGATACACTTGATTCAAGCAAAAGAAAGCGGATACAAGATTTGGATTATAAAAGATGAGGCGGTATATTTGTGGAAAGAGTTTTTGTATACTCTTCCAATATCTGTTGAATTTAATATAAACTTCTAATGAAATCCCCATATCAATTTATCGTCAAGCCTGTTAAAGGGAGACGATACGACAACACTAAAGAAATAGGAGATGTTGACTTTATTGTAAGTTCATCTCAAGAGGATCACAAAGTTTCAAATAGATTTGCTGAGGTTGTTTCAACACCCATTATGTATACAGGACCTATCAGTCCTGGAGATATTTTACTGGTTCACCATAATGTATTTAAGTTTTACTACGATATGTATGGTAGGCAAAAAAGCGGAAGAAGTTATTTTAAAGATGACTTATTCTTTATAGATTACGATCAGTTCTTTTTGTTTCACAATGGAGAAAAGTGGAGCGCTCACGGAAAGTATTGTTTTATCAAACCCGTAGAAACTAAAGAATCATTCATATATAAAGGAACAAACGAAGAACCACTTATAGGTGTCGTAAAATACATCAATCAAGAGTTGATAGACAAAGGAGTTAAGGAGGGAGACGAAATAAGTTTTGAGCCAGAAAGTGAATACGAGTTCACTGTAGATGGAGAGAAGCTATATCGAATGTTTACTAACAACATTACAATGGTATTATGATATATACTCTTGATGATTTTGTAGATAAAGATCTTTTTCAGATAGCTGAAAATTATTTAAACGATGGTCCTTTTCAAAAGCATGTGTCTGGCGGAAAGGATTTTTATGTAAAAGAATCTCCTGTTGAGTTTGATGAATATGTCTTAAATAAACTGTCTAACATTGAAGGAAAAAAGTTAGACAACATATTAAGCTTCTTTAGGGAGTCAACAGATGAACTTGATGTTACTTGGAGAATACATTCAGACTTGAATATAAAAGGGCAGAAGCCTGATAGAGCTTTGGTTTTGTATATGTCACCCAGAGAGAGAGAAGACCTTCATGGTACTGCTTTATGGGAACATGAAAGGTATGGAAGAGAGCTTCCAAAAGATATAACCAACGAAGAGTATGATCGTATGATAAGTGTAGACGCAGAGAATCTGGATATGTGGAGACTTAGTTCTGTTATAGGTTATGCTCAAAACAGATTGGTTTCATATCCTTCAAGCTACTTTCATAGTAAGTATCCTAATAAATCTTGGAAGGAAGGAAGAAGAGTTTATGTAATGTTTTATAAGTATGGACAGTAAAGAAATAAAATTAGAAATTATACAAGCAGGAGAAAAGGCTGTAAGACAGCTGGTAAAGGTTGCTAAAGAAAATATAATTAAACCAGATCCTGATGACGAGCTGGCTGCTGACAGATTAAAGAATGCAGCTGCAACTAAGAAGCTTTGTATATTTGATGCTTTTGAAATATTAAAAAGAATCGAAGAAGAGAAGGCGTTGTTAGAGGGAGGAACAATAGAGGTAAAATCAAGTAAACCAAAGGGATTTGCAGAGTCAAGATCAAAATAATCTATATACAACATTAAAAGATGTTGTGCCAAAGGCTGTCGTTTCTAACAAGAATAGAGCGAAGTCTTGGAGGTATGGTTATGACCCGAAATATGATATTGTAGTAATATCTAAAAGCGGTGAGATCGGTGAGGTTATTAATGTAAATGGACTGAAGATTGCTTTACCTAAAGCACCTAAAGAGGTGCACAAAATATCTTCTAAAAAACAAGAACAATACTGGGAGCCTTTTGAATATCCAAAAGAACTTTCAAGAATAAAATCTATATTCCAGTGGCACGAAACCCCAGATCAATTCAAGTCTAAATGGGTAGACTATATAGAACAAGAGTTTGATCGAAGGGAGTATGGTTTTTGGTTTATGAACAATGGCGTACCAACTTACATCACTGGTACGCATTACATGTATTTGCAATGGACTAAAATTGATGTGGGTCATCCTGACTTCAGAGAGGCGAATAGAATATTCTATATATTCTGGGAAGCCTGTAAGGCTGATAAAAGAAGTTTCGGAATGTGTTATCTTAAGATAAGACGTTCTGGTTTTTCATTTATGAGTTCAAGTGAGGGTGTTAATATGGCTACTATTACCAAGGATGCCAGGGTAGGAATACTTTCTAAAACAGGTTCAGATGCAAAAAAAATGTTCACAGACAAAGTTGTCCCAATATCAAACAACTATCCGTTCTTCTTTAAACCGATACAAGACGGTATGGACAAACCGAAAACAGAATTGGCATATCGTGTCCCAGCTTCAAAAATTACAAAGAAGAATATGTACGAGATCGAAGAGGCTGAGTTAGAAGGTTTGGATACAACTATAGACTGGAAGAATACTGGAGACAACAGTTATGACGGTGAAAAACTTAAACTACTACTTCACGATGAAAGTGGTAAGTGGGAGAAGCCTGATAACATACTGAACAACTGGAGGGTAACTAAGACATGTTTGAGGTTGGGTAGAAAAATTATAGGAAAGTGTATGATGGGTTCTACATCCAACGCCTTAGACAAAGGTGGTAATAACTTCAAGTCTTTATACATGGACTCTGATCCAGCTAAACGTAACTCCAACGGACAAACTAAAAGCGGTCTGTATAATTTATTTATTCCAATGGAATGGAACATGGAAGGGTTTATAGATAGGTATGGTGCTCCTGTTCTCAAGACACCTGAAGAGCCTGTGATTGGTATTGATGACGAATACATAGACATGGGGGCTATTGATTACTGGGAGAATGAAGTAGAGTCTTTAGCTCAAGACCCTGACGCTCTTAATGAATATTATAGACAGTTCCCAAGAACAGAGTCACACGCTTTTAGAGATGAAAGTAAACAATCTATATTCAACCTAACAAAGATATACCAACAGATAGATTACAATGATTCTATAAACCTTAAACACCATTTGACACGTGGTTCTTTTCACTGGAAAGATGGAGTAAAAGATTCAGAGGTTATATGGACACCAAGAAAAGATGGTAGGTTTTTAGTTAGCTGGTTGCCTGAAAAAGGAATGAGAAACAGGGTTCAAACAAGAAACGGTATTAAATATCCAGGCAATGAGCATCTTGGTTCTTTCGGCTGTGACTCTTATGATATATCTGGAGTTGTTGTTGGTAAGGGTTCAAATGGAGCTTTACACGGAATGACTAAGTTTAATATGGACAATGCACCAAGCAATCACTTTTTCTTAGAATATATTGCAAGACCACAGACTGCCGAAATATTTTTCGAGGAAGTATTGATGGCTTTAGTTTTTTATGGTATGCCTATTCTTTGTGAGAACAACAAGCCAAGATTATTATATCATTTAAAAAACAGAGGGTACAGAGGATTCTCTATGAATAGACCTGACAAAACATACAACAAACTTTCTAAATCAGAAAGAGAGTTAGGGGGAATACCAAACACTTCTGAGGATGTAAAACAGTCTCACGCAGCAGCGATTGAGTCTTACATAGAGAAGCATGTGGGTATTGATTTTACAGAAGATTATAGAGATCCTGATGAGATGGGTGAAATGTATTTTAACAGCACTTTACAGGACTGGGCTAAGTTTGATATAACCAATAGAACAAAGTTCGATGCTGCGATTAGTTCGGGTCTTGCTATCATGGCTAATCAAAAACACTTATATACACCTTCTAAACAAAAATCAAAAATAAGTATTAACTTTGCAAAATACGATAATAAGTCGAGCATTAGTAGAATAATTAATAGATGAAAGCAGTAACAGTAGAAGTAAATGCTGCTGCGTTTCCTGATCAATACGTTTCGGACGCTAAAAAGGCTACGAAAGAATATGGACTTCAGATAGGTCAGGCAATCCAGTATGAGTGGTTTAGAAGAAGCGGACAACAGTGTCGTTTCTATGACCAATGGAGAGAGTTCAACAGATTAAGATTATACGCAAGAGGCGAACAATCTGTTGCAAAGTATAAAGATGAGTTAGCTGTTGACGGAGATTTATCGTATCTAAACTTGGACTGGACACCAGTTCCAATCATCCCTAAATTTGTTGATATAGTTGTCAATGGAATGTCAGATAGATTGTTTGACGTTAAGTGCTTTGCTCAAGACGCAATGTCTGCTGAGAAAAGAAATCAGTTCCAGACTATGGTTGAAGGTAACATGATTGCTAAACCATTATTCCAGCAAATCGAAAAAGACTTTGGTATTAATGTATTTGAAGTTGCAGAAGACCAGCTTCCAGAAAGTGATTTAGAGCTTGAGTTGTTTATGCAAATGAACTACAAGCCAGCTGTAGAGATTGCTGCAGAGCAGGCCATCAATACAATGCTTGAAGAGAATCATTACGAAGATGTTAGAAAAAGATGTGATATGGATATTACAACTTTAGGTCTTGGTATTGTAAAGCATGAGTTCCAAATGGGCGATGGCGTTAGGGTAAAGTATGTAGACCCTGCTAATGTTGTATACAGTTATACGGAAGACCCTCAGTTTAAAGATTGTTTTTATTGGGGTGAAATCAAAACAGTTCCAATGACGGAACTTTTAAAAATAAACCCAGACCTTACAAATGATGACTTAGAGGAAATATCTAAGTATAGTCAGTCTTGGTATCAGTATTACAATGTACCACAATATAACAACAGTATGTTCTCAAGAGATACTGTTACCCTTATGTTCTTTAACTACAAGACAACTAACAAGTTTGTTTACAAAAAGAAAGAAGTTGCTGAAGGTAGCTTCAGAGTTGTAGAAAAAGATGACCAGTTTAATCCTCCACAAGAGATGATGGACGAGGGTAAGTTCGAGAAGGTGGAGAAAACTATTGATGTGTGGTATGATGGTGTGATGGTTATGGGTACAAACTACATTCTTAAGTGGGAGCTTATGAAGAATATGGTAAGACCAAACTCTGCTAATCAGTTTGCCTTCCCTAATTATATAGCCACAGCTCCAAGAATGTACAAAGGTGTTCCAGAATCTTTAGTTAGAAGAATGGTTCCTTTTGCTGACTTAATACAAATGACACACCTAAAGATACAACAAGTAGTTTCACGTGTTGTTCCTGATGGTGTATTTATAGATGCTGATGGACTTAACGAGGTTGATCTCGGAGAGGGCGGAGCATACAATCCAGAGGATGCTTTACGACTTTACTTCCAAACTGGTAGTGTTGTTGGTAGAAGTTACACTCAAGATGGCGAGTTTAATAACGCCAGAGTTCCTATTAGTCAGCTAACATCTAACAGTGGTAATAATAAAATGCAGATGCTTATATCTAATTATAACCACTATCTAAACATGATTAGAGCGGTGACAGGACTTAACGAGGCACGTGATGGCTCTACTCCAGATCCTAACTCTTTAGTTGGTATACAGAAATTAGCTGCGTTAAATTCAAACACAGCTACAAGACATATATTAGAAGGTAGTCTTTATCTAACCAGAACTTTAGCGGAGTGTTTAGCTATAAGAACAGCTGATGTTTTAGAGTATGCAGATTTCAAAGATGAGTTTGCTATGCAAATCGGAAAATATAATATGGGTCTGTTAGATGATATAAAGAATTTATATCTGTATGACTTTGGTATATTTATAGAGGTTGCTCCAGACGAAGAGCAAAAACAAATGCTTGAGCAAAACATTCAGATGGCATTATCTCAAAAAGATATTAGCCTTGAAGATGCTATAGATATTAGAGAGTTGAAGAATATTAAAATGGCTAACCAACTCTTGAAAGTAAAAAGAAAGCAAAAGCAGGAGCAGGAGCAACAGCAGAAGGCTACTGAGATGCAGATGCAACAACAAAACAACATGCAATCTCAACAAGCCGCAGCCAAAGCAGCTATGGAGAAAATGCAAGCCGAAGCTCAATCTAAGATACAGGTTAAGCAGGCTGAGGTTGCTTTTGATATTGAGAAGATGAAAAATGAAGCTGCATTAAAGCAGCAATTAATGCAGTTGGAGTTCCAGATGAATATGCAACTTCAAGGAATGACCCAACAGCAGATGGATAAGAGAGAAGAGATGCGTGAAGATGGTAAGTCTAAAAGAATTAGTCAAGCCAACACGGAGCAGTCTAAACTTATTCAACAGAGAAAAAATAACACACCTCCAATAAACTTTGAATCAAACGAGGATAGTTTAGATGGTTTTGATCTTGCGGAATTTAACCCAAGATAACGTGTTTAAATAATGTTTAACTTTGTAAAAATTAAATTAAATGGAAATTAAAGTAAAAGCACTTGAAGGCGCTGAGCAAAAGTCAGTGGCCGAAGTAGAAGAAAAGCTATTAAAAGAGCAAGAGGAAAAAACACAAGAAGCACCAGCAGTAGAGGAGACTCCTGTAGCAGAAGTAAAAACTGAAACTACAGAAACTGTGCAACCGACAGAGGAAGTGCAAGAAGCTGGTCTAAAAGATGAAGATGTTCTATCTTATATTAGAGATAGATACAATAAAGAGATTACATCTGTGGATGATTTGTTTACTCAGAAAGAGTCTAACGAAGAGCTTCCAGAAGATGTAAAAGCGTTCTTTGAATATAAAAGAGAGACAGGCAGAGGCATTGATGACTTCGTAAAGCTGCAAAGAAATTACGATGAAATGGATGCTTCTGACTTGCTAACTCAATATTACTCAGCTACTGAAGAAGGATTGGATGCTATAGACATTCAAGACATTATTGATGATAAGTTTGGGTATGATGAAGATCTTGATGATGAAAAAGACATTAAGAAAAAGAAGTTAGCACAAAAAAGAGAACTTGTAAAAGCGAAGAAGTTCTTTGAAGATCAGAAAGATAAATATAAAATTCCTCTTGAGTCAAGTGGGAGTGGGTTATCAGAAGATGTTCAGGAAGAAATGAATCGCTATAAGAGTTATATAGATGAGTCTAAAAATGCTCAAGAGCAAACCAAGAAAAGGTATGACTATTTCCTACAAAAAACCAATGAGGTTTTTAACGATGAGTTCAAAGGTTTTGAGTTCGAAGTCGGAGGAAATAAAGTTATATTTAAACCTGGTGATTCGAAAGAATTAAAAAGCTTACAGTCTGATGTAAACAACTTTGTTGGAAAGTACATGGATAAGGAGACAGGCTTGATGAATGATCCGAAAGGATACCATAGAGCTATGGCTGCTGCCATGAATCCAGAAAAGTTTGCTCAGTTTTTTTACGAGCAAGGCGTTGCCGCTGCTGTTGACAATGTATCTAAGAAATCTAAGAACATTGATATGGTAAGATCAGCACCTCAAACCGTAACTAAAAACGGAACAACAATCAGAGCTATAAGCCCTCAAAGTATGAATGGACTCAGAATTAAAAGTAAAAAGTAAATATTAAAAAATTTTAGAAAATGCCAGTACAAGCAATTCCAGGGTTCCAATTACAGCCTTCATCGGCTCAGGTCCCTACAGCAACAAACTACCTGACGACTTTCGATTTTTTGAGCCAGTATCTTCCTGATACTTACGAAAAAGAATTTGAGCGTTATGGTAACAGATCAGTAGCGTCATTCTTAAGAATGGTAGGCGCTGAAATGCCTTGTGTATCAGACATGATTAAGTGGGCTGAGCAAGGTCGTTTACACACAAAGTACACAGGGTGTACATCAGCTGCGGCTGCAGGTGTTAACCAAGCTAACATCACTATTCCGTTAGCACAAATTAGCAACAACCCAACTCAAACGCCTCCAGGTTCACAGATGCCAAACACTATGGCTGTTAGCGGATCTGCTTTCAGAGTAGGTCAAACTATCATGTTGAATGATGAGACTGCTGGATCAGGTTTAAGCAACAAAGCTGTTGTTACAGCTATTAACGTGGGTGGTGCTCTTAACGTAATTACAGTAGATTACTACGAAGCGGGTGGTCAAACATTTGGCGCAGGTGTTAATGTTACAATTTGGAACTACGGTTCTGAGTTCGCAAAAGGTTCTACAACTGCAGGTGTTGATGGTTTAGAGCCAGCTGATTTAATCTTTGATAACAAGCCAATCATTATTCGTGACACTTATGCTGTCGCTGGTTCTGACATGGCTCAAATCGGATGGATTGAAGTTTCAACTGAAAACGGTGAGTCAGGATACTTATGGTACCTAAAAGCTGAAGGTGAAACAAGAATGCGTTTCGAAGACCACTTAGAGACTGCTATGATTGAAGCTGTTCCTGCTGGTGCAGGTTCAGGTGCTCTTGCAGCAGGATTAACAGGTTCTGAAGGTATCTTCTATGTTGTTAACAACAGAGGAAACGTTTGGGGCGGTGGTAACCCAGTTGCCTTAGCAGGTTTCGACTCTATCATTCAGAGACTTGACAAGCAAGGTTCTATTGAAGAGAATGTATTATTCGTTAACCGTCAGTTCTCTTTCGATATTGACGATATGTTGGCTGCTCAAAACTCTTACGGAGCTGGTGGTACTTCATACGGATTATTCGACAATGATGCTGACATGGCACTTAACTTAGGTTTCACAGGATTCCGTAGAGGTTATGACTTCTACAAGTCTGACTGGAAATATCTAAACGATCCTACAATGAGAGGTGGTTTAGTTAACGGTGCTGTTAATGGTTTATTAGTTCCTGCAGGATCTACAACTGTATACGATCAAGTATTAGGAAAGAACGCTAAGCGTCCATTCTTACATGTTCGTTATAGAGCTTCAGAGACTGAGGACAGACGTTACAAGACTTGGGTTACTGGTTCTGCTGGTGGCGTAAGAACTAACGACATTGACGAAATGCGAGTGAACTTCTTGAGTGAAAGAGCTGTATGTACTTTAGGTGCAAACAACTTCTTCATCTTCAATGCATAAGCATATATAATTAGGGGGAGGGTTAATCTCCTCCCCTTTTTTTTAACTTTAATTAAATTATAATAAAATGAAAAACAAAAAAGTATTTGTAGACAAGATCTACAAGTTGACACGAGATGTAGCACCTCTATCCTACATCCTACCTTCATCTCACAGTAGAAGATATCCATTAATGCATTTTGATAACGAGACAGGAGAGAACCGAACTCTTCGTTATGCTCGTAACCAAAAGTCTCCATTTGAAGATGAGCAAGATGGAAACGCTATATTAGAGCCTATTATCTTTGAAGATGGTTACTTAACAGTGAGAAAAGAAAATCAAGTATTACAACAATTCTTACATTATCATCCAGGCAATGGAGGTACTTTCAGAGAGCTTGATAAAGCTAAAGAAGCTCAAGATGATATTGATATAGTGCAAAGGGAGATTGACGCTTTAGTTGCAGCTAATGATATGTCTTTAGAAAGAAAGATTGCTGTAGCACGAGTGGTGTTTAATAATGTAGACAAGATGAGCACTGCTGAAATAAAGAGAGATATTCTTATGTTCGCTAAAAATGAACCAGTAGAATTTTTAGAAGTTATAAATGATCCTGACTTGGAGATTGATAGCAATATTGCTGAGTTCATTAGTAACAACTATTTAGAGTTAACTACAAAAAGTGTAACCCTAACAACTGGTAAAACTAAAAAGAAATTATTATCTTTGCCTTTCGGAGAAGATCCGATGTACATCATCTCATCTTGGATGAAGAGTGATGAAGGATTACCAACATATAAGATGCTGCTTAAAAAATTAAAGTCATAATATTTTAAGGTATCTAAAGAAACACTCAGAAATGGGTGTTTTTTTTTGCTTATCTTTGTGGTTTATTAACTCAATAATTATATTATTTATTATGGAAAAATTCTTAAGCGTTCCTGTCACAGGTGCTGGAACACAATTAATCCCATGTAGTGATGTAAAGTTTGTAGAGATTGGTGATGCTGGCGGTCCAGCTTCTAACCCAACTACAGCTACTACAATATACTACGGTGACGCACAAACACTTACATTAACCCATGCTGCTGTAGCTGCTAACTCTGTAGAGTTCAGAACATTTATTCAAGACTCATTAGCTAAAGTATTAAAGCTTGAGTGGACAGAGCCTTCTTTGGACATTGTTCCTAAGTTTGCTGTATCTGCAATAGCATACGCATAACCCTTAATCTTATTATTTATTATGGAAAAGTTTTTATCAATACCAGTTTTAGATCCAGGTGCAGCTTCTGACGCTGACACAAGTCTACAGTTGGTTTCAATTAGCGGAGGTTTGGTTTTAAACCAGGTTGATGCTGACACGTTAACAATAACTTATTCTCAAGGAAAAGTTGTTACATTAAATTATGATGCGGCTATCGTAGGATCAGCTGCTCCAGTTCTTCTACTGCACCTTCAAGATGCTATTGAAAAGGCTTTGATCTCAGGATGGTCAAACCCTGTTCATGAGTATATACCATACGGATGTTTTATAACAAATGATGGTGCAACTCAAACATTTAATAACCCTATGACATCGATAACGATTGCATAAATATGTATATAAAAATGGAAAAATATTTAAAATTTGATGTTCT
>Ga0209645_1000643_pt1 | contig 17905 bp, 14 predicted proteins | sample ETNvirenome_6_30_FD_184070 | JGI IMG/M metagenome (GOLD analysis project Ga0209645, IMG submission 184070) | Marine viral communities from the Pacific Ocean - ETNP_6_30 (SPAdes) (version 2) | ecosystem: Environmental > Aquatic > Marine > Oceanic | place: Pacific Ocean | collected 2013-06-19
GAGATGATAGATTTGAATATACTTCACAAGCTACATATACTTGGAGTGCTTCTGATAAAAAAGTAACAACATCTTATACAATAACAGAAAAGTCTTTAGCAGATGTAGAAGCTAAAGATGGAGATGGTAATAATATATTAGATAAAAAAGGTAATAAAACTTATAACTATGGTTTAAAAACAATAGCTAAAAATAAAGCTAAAAAACAAGCTAATAATTATATATCTAGATTTAACTGGTTAGTAGAAAGAAGTATCTATGATAGTAGTAAAACTATTCCAGATGCAGTTAAAACATATGTAGCAGCTATTAAAACTGATTGTTCTAATATAGAAACAGCAATAGATAATGCTAGTGATATGGCAGCTTTTAAAAAACTATATGATTGGGAATATAATGAGGATGGTAGTTTAAAAACTGTAGCACCTATTCAAAACTGGAGTGATGATTATGATGTTAAGCAGTATGTTAGATAGAATAAAAAAGTTTTATAAAAAATTTAAAAAAAGATTATTTGGTAAACTTTGCGAATGTAATGATTAATAGGAGAATAAAATATGGCATCAACATATACAAGTAGATTAAGATTAGTTAAACAAGGAGATGGAGATAATCCAAATACTTGGGGTACTGTATTAAATGATGGCATGATAAGTTTAGTTGATGATGCTATTGCAGCTTATACTACAGTAGAAATAGGAGCTAATGCAACAGTAACTTTATCTGCAGTAGATGGTGCAGGAGATGTACCACGTTCTGCATTTTTAGAAGTTAAAGGTTCAGTAGGTGGAACTAATACAACTATAACAATGATAATACCTGCTCAATCTAAAAGCTATGTTATTAATAATATTGTATCTGCTAATACAACTGCAAGTGATATAGTTAAAATTAAAACTGCTAGTGGTGATGGATATAATATACCTTTTGGTGCAGTAGGTTTAGTAGTATGTGATGGTACAAGTGTATATCCTACAAATGCTAAAGGACTAGGTTTAGGTACAGCAGCTTCTGCAGATATAGGAGTAGGAGGAGAAAATGTAGCTAAAGTATCAGTAGCAGATTTAAGATATGTACGAACATCTGTAACAACTGCAGTAACTGTTCGAGGAGATATAAGTTATGAAGCAGGTTCATTAAAAGTTGGTACATCTGCTAGAGCCTATAATCCAATAACAACATTAACAGATGCTGCAAGTATAGCAGTAAACTTTGCATTAGGTAATAACTTCTTAGTTACAATAGGTGGTAATAGAACATTAGCAGCTCCTACAAATGCAGTAGCAGGACAGACAGGACAAATATATGTAATACAAGATGGTACAGGTAGTAGAACATTATCTTATAATAGTGTATATCAATTTGTATCTGGAGCAGCTCCTACATTAAGTACAGGTGCAGCAGATGTAGATATATTAGTATATAGTACAAGAAGTGCATCCACCATAGATGCAGCATTATTAAAAAACTTTGATTAAAATTTATGGCTAAATCTACTTTAACAAAAATGAATTTCACAGCTGGAATTCAAAGAGAGTCAACACAATATGCAGAAACAGGTGCATGGTATGATGCTGATAAAGTACGTTTTAGAGCAGGTAAACCAGAAAATATAGGAGGTTATGAAACTAGAGTATCTGGTTCTTTTAATGGTGCAGGAAGAGATTTAATTACATGGTCTGATAATGACCAATTTAAAAGAGCAATGTTTGGTACATCTAAAATGTTATATGAACATAATGGTGACCAGATATTTGATGTTACTCCTGTATCTGCTAGTACAACTTTAACTAATTGTTTTTCTGTAGCATTAAGTGCTAATACAGTTACAGTATCTGCAGCTAGTCATGGTAGAAGTACAGGAGATTTTATTTTCTTTACAAGTTCTACTACTGTTGGTGGTAATATATTATTAGGTACAGATACATATGCTGTTAGTGTTATTAATTCTAATACTTTTGCTATTGACGTAGCAACAACTGCAAGTGCTGCTCAATCATCTAGTGGGGGTGGTACAATACATTATTTAATAGCTAGTGGTGTAGATAATGCAGTAACAGATTTAGGATATGGTGCAGGTTCTTATAATGCAGGTGTAAGCGTTGTAGGAGGAAGAGCATGGAATCAACCTACTTCTGCAGGAGCTAGTGATTTTTCTAGTGAAATAACACAATGGAGTTTAGATAACTGGGGTGAAGATGTTATAGCAAATAGAAGAGGAGGCACTATTTATTATTGGGATGCTGATGCTTCAACAAGTCCTTTAAGAGCTGTAAAAGTTTCTGGCAGTACAAACTCAACACCAACAACTGTAAACTCAATTATTGTATCTCCTAATGATAGACATTTAATTACATTAGGCAGTAATCAATTTGGAACAACAGCATCACCTACAGGAACATTTGACCCTATGACTGTACGTTGGTCTAATCAAGAAGATTATACAAACTTTGTTCCTTCAATAAATTCTACTTCAGGTGAAGTAATACTTACAGATGGTACAGAAATAGTTGGAGCTAAGAGGTCACGTAATGCTGTTAATATATGGACAGATAATTCTTTATGGTCTATGACTTTTGTAGGTCCACCTTTTATATTTAACTTTAGACAATTAGGAAGTAACTGTGGATTAATAGCACAACATGCAGCTATAGATTATGATGGTGCAACAGTATGGATGGGTCATGATAATTTTTATATGTTTGATGGACAAGTAAAAAATTTACCTTGTACTGTAAGAAGATTTGTTTTTAATAGATTAAATGTTGCACAAAAAGATAAAATATTCTGTGGTATTAATTCTGAGTTTAAAGAAGTTATTTGGTTATATCCTTCAACTAATTCTGAAGAATGTGATAGCTATGTTATTTATTCACCAAGTGAAAACTATTGGACAATAGGGTCTAGTATCTTTACAACCTTTGCAGATAAAAATGTTTTTGGTAATACTATTACTACAGGTACAGTAGGCACTGCTAATAATTTATATAATAATGAACCTGATGGTGTATATACAGCAGATGGTGTAGCACAATCTTCTTTTATTGAATCAGCAGATTTTGATATAGCATCAGGTAATGATATAATGTTTTTAAGTAGAGTTATTCCTGACTTTGATATAAGTGATGGTTCATTAAGTTTTTCAATAAAAACTAAAGACTTTCCTGAAAGTGGTACAGCTAGAGAAAAACCACAGCCACCTCATATTGTTACTAATGCAACAACTAAAATAGATATGAGAGCTAGAGGTAGACAAGGAAGAATAAGAGTATCTTGTAATGCAGCGAATACAAGTTGGAGATGGGGTTCAATACGTTTAGCTATACAACCAGATGGTAGAAGATAATGACACAAATGTATAATATATCTGGTTATGACCCTGGTGCTTATTTAACTAATTTAAAAAATATAGCATTACAAAAATATAATCAACAGATGGGAGCTTCAGGTACAGGTGCAGATATATCATTACCTACTGCTAGTCAAGCTACTAATATAGCTTCAAGATATTTAGGAGTATTACCAAATTTACAATCTAGTCCTGAAGGTTTAACAAGTATTTATACAGGAGTTCCCCCTAATGCTAAACAACAAATTATGGATACAGGTTTTACAGGTAATAAAGTATTTGCAACACCTGATATAGAAACTGCAAGAACTTATGCTATTGATTCAAAAAATTTAAGAGGAACAGGATTTGGAAAACAAACAGGAGATATATTAGAAGCTCAAGTTCCTACAAGTCAAGTAGAAGATATGTTAAAAAAAGGAGCTTTAGGCACTAGAGAAATAGTTTTAGACCCTGAATCAGCTTCAAAAGTTTATCAAGAAGGAATAGGAAATATAGTTGAATCTCCTTCTATTGGACATAAAGTATTTAAAACTTTATCAAGAACTTTACCTATAGCAGGTGGAGTATTAGCAGCAGGAGATGCATATCAAAGAGCACAAGAAGGAGACTATGCAGGAGCAGCTTTATCAGGATTAGGAGCTTTACCTGTTGTAGGTATTCCTGCTACATTAACTCAGTATGCTACAGATGCTTTAGGATTAACAGGACAAGAAAGAAAAGAAGAATTAGCAAGTTTGCCAGAAGTACAACCTACATATACTTATGACCCAGAACAATTAGATTATTATGATGACCCAGAAAATAATCCATATATAAATCACATGGGTTTAGCTCTTATGGGTAATAGACCTATATCTTCTGAACCTCAAGATTATAATGTTTATGATGCAGGTTCAGCAGGATTACCTGTTTATGCACCTGATTTTACAAGTGCTGAAGATGCTAATAAATTTTATGGAGCATATAGATTTTATAATAGAAATAACCCTGAATTATTAACACAATATGGATTACAATATTAATGGCTAGATACCCAGAGTTACCAAGATTTATACAAACAGAAGATGATGTTAAAGAATTTTATAATTATATACAACAATGGGGTGCAGCATTAATTAATGAATTAGATACTAGAGACCAAGAAATAAATAGAAAACCTTCTACGAATATATATGCTGTTGTAACTATAACTGATATAGGATTACCTAAAAAAGGTGATATAGCATATGCAGCATCAGCAGGTAAATTTAAAGGATACGTTAGTACAACAGCAACACAAGCATGGGAAAATTTAAACTAATATGAAAAATAAATATACACAACAAGACTATTTTAAAATATTAAATAATCCTTCTAGTACATATTTTGGATTAATTAATAGAGGAATGGTTCTTCCTCCTGCTATAAATCGTTTAGATAAAGTAGGAACTTTAATGAAAGATTTTCCTAAAACAAATACTTTTGTAGCTAATAATACATTAGCACAATCTAACCCTTATTCACCTAAACAAGTTTTAAGAAAGAAAAAATAATGATACAACCACAACAACCACCACAATTAAATAGGATACAACAAATGGATAATATGATGCAAAATGTAAGACGAGATGATGGGCTCTCTAATTTAAGAGCATTGAGTCAAATGAGGCAAATGAAAGAAAATGAAATAAAACAAATGCTTTCTCCTCAACCTGTTTCTTTTATGGCAAAAGGAGGATTTCCTGATTTAAGTGGTGATGGTCAAATAACACAAAAAGATATACTTATGGCTAAAGGTGTTATAGCAAAAAATAAAGGAGGACTTACAAGTTTACCTGTACAACATATGTTTTTAGGTAGTATTGCAAAAAAATTTAAAAAAGGTGCTCAAAAATTAGGTGGTGCAGCAAGTGATGTTTTTAAAGGTATTACAGGAGGTATATCAAGTGCTTTAGGTGGTGGTAAAGGTACTGGTGATTTTCTTAAAACACTAGCATTAATGGCAATAACTAATATGATAATTCCTGGAGGTGGTCCATTAATGACTGCAGCTAAAGCTTATGTTGTTCCTTCACTAGCAACGGAAGGTATTAAAGGTGTTACTTCAGACCCTTTTAGAGAAGATAAATTATTAAGAGCTGCTATAGCTGGAAGCACACATTATCTTGCAGATAAATATGCAGCAAATCAAACTCCTGACACATCAACTAATATACCATCTAATGAAGCTATAGAATCAGCTCGTTTAGACAGTATAGGAGGAGATACAACAAGTAATGTAGCATTAGATAATACAGTAAATATAGCACAAACAAAACCTAGTTTTGGAAGTAACTATATAACACCAGCAGTAGATGCAACAAAACAATTTGTATCAGATGTAGCTAGTTATGAATTACCTACAATAGGTGCTCCTTATGATGTAGCTCAATTAGGTAAAGATGCAGTAGTATCTTATGGTGCTACTGAAACAAAAAAAGCAATGGATGAAATTAAAGAAGCAGAACAAGCTGCAAGAGGCTTAGCAGAGCAAATACAAAAAGAAGCTGAATCTAGACAAATGACTGCTCAACAATTTGCTAAAGCTGCTATAGAGGACCCAGTTAAATATTCTTATGTTTATAAATATGGAGCTAATCCACAAAGTGTACAAGATATTTTAGAAAGAATGTATGGAGGAGCAGAAGATACACAAACTGCACAATACTTTGAACCTGCTACTTATACGACAGAATCAGGTAGACTTCCTGGTGAGTTAACTGCTGCTGGTGCATATGGTGGTGGTATATCTACTATTATAAATAATGCAATAGGACAAAATAAACAATTTGCTGATGGCATGGTACCTAACACTGTTGATAGAAAATCAGATGGTATGAGTGATAGTGAAACTATGTTAATTACAGATAGAACAGGAAGAGACCCTAGAGGTATTATGAAGATAAGTGAAGAAGAATATGTTATTTCTGCACCTGATATGGCTATATTAGGTAATGGGTCTGCTCAAGCAGGAGCACAAAAGTTAGATAATTTTAGAAAAGATTTAAGAAAAATGGCTTATGGTACATCTACTCATCAACCACGAATAGATAGCAATAAAGCATTACAATCATTAATGAAAGGATAAGGAGTAAATTTAATGTCAATATTCTCACCTCAATTTCCTAGTCAACCTTCACCTGCAGGAGCTACAGTTGCTACAACTACATTTCCTACAGAGTTAGCTCCTTTTATAAAAGATATATTAGAAAAAGCTAAAGCACAACAAACAGATGCAAGTTATCAACCATATACAGGACCACAGTTAGCACAGTTTTCTGATAGAGAAAAAGCTGCTATGGATGCTATTGTAGCTCAAACTACTGGATTAGCAGGCACAGATGTAGCAAAAGCTACACCTTATTTTACAGGTGCTAAAACTGCAGTAGAAGGATTAGGGCAACAGTTTACAGGAGATGTAGCTCAACAATATATGAATCCATATCAACAAGCTGTAGTAGACCAAGCTAAACAAAAAGCTATAGAAAATTACGAACAAGTTATTGCTCCTAAAGTTACAGCTCAAGCTATAGCACAACAACCTTTTGGTGGTTCTAGACAGGCTATTGCAGAAGGAATGGCACGACAAGACTTAACTGATAAATTAACTGAAATACAAGAAAGAGGATTAGCAGATGCTTATAATCAAGGCAGAGCTGCATTTGAAGCACAAAAAGCTAGAGAATTAAAACAAGGTCAACAGCTTGCACAGTTAGGACAAACTATTCCACAACAAGCATTAAGAGATTTAGCTATACAACAACAAACAGGTGAGCAAGAAAGAAGACAAGAACAGTTAGGATTAGACTTAGCTAAATCACAATTTTTAGAAGAAAGAGAATTTCCAACTAGAGCTTTACAAGAGTATTCTGCAGTAGTAAGAGGATTTCCTTTTCAACCTTCTACCTATACAGCACAAACACAATATAAAGCACAACCTTCTATAGGACAACAATTATTACAATTAGGTGCAACAGGTTTAGGAGCTTATACACAATTTGGAGGAGAACTTCCTCAGATATTTGGAGCTCAAGGAGGAGGTATAGCAAATATTTATGCTAATCAACAAGGATTAAATAGACAAAGACCTAGACAACAACCAACAAAAGAAAGACCTATACAAGGACCTCCTATTGACCCTGTAGAATATGATGGTCCTAGTGCTCCTGTAGATTTAGATAGAATTAGACCATTATTAGGATTACCTGATGCAGCTTTTGAAGAACAAACAGGAATGACTAAACAACAATTTGAAATGTTAGATGCTATGCCTGAATATGGAAAGTCATCTTTAGATAAAGCTAAACCTTTTATAATACCTGAACAACCTGGTGATAGACAAAAAGGTTTTGGATTTGGAGTAACTCCACAAGGAACTAGGTCAAGATTTCAATATATGAATGAAGGTGGATTAACAGGATTACCTGTTGTTTATAATCAAGTAGGAACCGATATAGTTACATCTAATTTACCTGAGTTATTACAAGAAGAAAAAGAAGGACAGGAAAGATTTGAACAAGTACAAAAAGATAAAAATTTATTAGCACCTTTTATTAGAGAAGGGTCTGGGCAAATTACACAAGGTGGAGATGTAATAGATACTCAAGGTAAAGAATATGTTGGACAAGGAAGTGTGTTTGATATAGACTTAACAAGTGGTTATACTGGTCCTGATACTACTATAAAAGTAGGTAAGACAGGAAACTTAGTAGATGATTTAACTAATTTATATACTAGTCAAAATATACCTATGCCTGCAGATTTAAAAACAAAAATAGATGAATTAAATAATATAGCTGATTTAGAATCAAAAGCATTAACAGCATTTGAAGATGAAAAAGGTGCATTACAAAAAGCTAAAACCAGAGCTGATGAATTATTTCAAGAAAGAAGTAGTCCTGAAGCATTAAAACGTAGAAAAGATGAAGCGTTAAAAAGAAAACAAAAAGGTATAGGTGCTGCTCTAGCTCAAGCTGCTGCTCAACCTATAGACCCTGATGAAAGTTTTGTACAAACTGTATCAAGAATAGTAGGAGGTACTTCAGAAAGAGCTCAACCTGTACAAAAAGAATTTGATGATTTTATGTTAAAAGAAGAAGATAGAGAATTAAATGCTCAGCTTGGTTTAATTGATTCAAACACTAAATTTTTTGAAGCACAAAGTAATTTAGAACAAGCTAATTCTGCTTTACAAGGTGTTAATATAGACAAAAAAAATAAAGTTATTGGAGCTATGTTACAAAGTGAACAAATATCTTCAACTACAAAAAATTTAATTACAAAAAGTGCTTTAGAAGCTGCTATAGCTAATGCTACAAATAATCTTAAAAAACAAGAACTAGAAAATAATTTAAGAATTAGTGAAACTAACTTAAAATTAACTCAAGCTGTAAATAATGATAACTTCTATTTAGGAATGATGAAAAATAATTTAGAGTATAAAACATTAAATAATGAAATAGCAAAAAATATAGCTGAAACTAATTTAGATATGAGTGAAGAGTTTAATGATTTAAGTAAAGATTTACCTAAGATGTTAAGTGGACATTTTGATATTGATGTTGGTCCAGATGGAATGCCTGCTGAAGGTCAATCTTTAACTCCTCAATTTTTATTAGCTTATTCAAAATCTATAGCTCAAGCTAATAGTATAATGAGACAAAATGCAATAAACATGCAAAATCCAGACTTTGCTGGGCAAGGAATACAATTAACAACAGGTATATATAAAAATGCAGACGCAATAATGAAAGATGCTTATACATTTGTAGGTCCTAAGGTGCATGATAAATTAAGTCAAGAAGGTGTAGCAGCAGCTACTAAAAATACTAATGAAGCTTTTGGATATGACACTAATAGCAAAGGTGTTAATACAACACTTGCATTAAATCCTAGTTATACACCACGAGATAATTTAATTAAAACTTATAAAGAAAAAGGTATAAAAATGTTTAAACCAGAACATCGAAAACAAATGCAAATTTATATGAATGAATTACTTGGAACACCTTAATAATATAAATGACAAGAAATATTTTTAATTTTAATTATAATCAAAGACCATATACTAGACAAGATTTAGAAAAAGAAAGAAAAAAATTAGTTGATACATTTGGTCGTCCTAGTACAGATAGAAGTACGTCTATTTTTCCTAGTACTAATTTAACAGGAAGACGTACTAAGCCTATTCCTAGAACTAAACCTATTCCAAGAACTGACTCTATTTTTCCTAACCTTAGTCCTGTTATAGGTACTGAACCTATTACTTCTCCTCCTTTAATAGAAGACTTTCCTAGTGAAACTTATTTAAATACTGAAATTCAACCAACAGATAATTTAGATACTGCTATTAATAAAATTAATTTAGATTCAGAAAAACCAGAAGTTAAAGAACTTGTAGAAAAATCTGAAAAAGAATTAGTAAAAGATGAAGATTGGATTAATAATGCAGCAGCTGTATATGAATATGAAGAAGGACAACCTTGGCAACTTGAATATAAAACTAGAAAAGAATTAGGAGAATGGTTTCTTAGTAGACATTCTAAGTTAGGTAATAGATTAACAAATATGTTATTAACAGGTGCTAAAGCTGATGAATTTCCAGACCATGTTAAAGAAGCATGGCTAGAATCTTTAGGTCAATATTCAAAAGCTGACCCTACAGCACGTTCTGTTAGTAGAGCTATTTATTATGGAATTGTAGATGCAGTTAATATTCCTCTTTTATTTACTGGTTTTATAGGTAAATTAGGACAACCAGCTGCTAATGCTATGGCTAGATTTTCTTTTAAAAAAGCTTTACAGAAAAAAACTAGAGAGCTTTATGGAGGTACAGGTGTTAAAAAACTTACAAAAAAACAAAGAAAAAATTTAATTAGAAAAACAAGAATACAACAAGCTAGAAGGTCAGGACAAGCAGGTGCTGGTTTTGGTGCAGCATTTGGTGGTGCATATGATTATGGCTATCAAAATTTAATGAGTGAAATAGACCCTAATTATTCAGGATATAATATAGGACAAACAATAACACAAGCAGGAATAGGTGCTTTAATTGGAGGTCCTTTAGGTTATCTTCTTCCTGCTGCTGGTTATAAAATAGGAGATGCTTATAAAAGTGCTAAAAATAAAGTTGTTGAAAGTGTTGTAGATGATAACATTGCAAATGCTGTAGCCAAAGAAACTGCAGATACTACTAGTCCATCACGTTCTGTTTATACTCCTAAAGCTCAACAAGTATTAGCAGCAAATCAAGACCCAGGACCTCCTAGTGCTTTACAGGCGTTACGTTCTTTAGAAAATGAAGGTAAAGTAAATTTAAGAGGAACAGCTGGTAAAGTATATAAACCAGGTGATAAAGTTATTATTAATGACAAAGGTGACACAGGTACAATAGTAGAATATCAACCTAAAAATAAACAATTAGGAGTTGATACTAATAGATATGTAATTAATGCAGATAAAAAAGTTATTAAACCTACTGGAGAAAAACTTACACGACAAATTATTAGTGGTAAAGATAATATAGATAGCTATAATACACAAAAAGTAGAAGGATTATTATTTGGTTCAGGTAGATATAATAAAACAACTAAAAATATTCCTGAACAAACTGTAGCTGAAAGAAATTTTCCTAATGTTAATTGGAAGTCACAAGAGTTAGCTCCAAATAAAGATATTAAAGGAACTCCATCTAACGCTTTTATAAAAGATTCTGATATGCGTAAGGGAGATAAAAAAATAGTTGTATCTCAAAATGTTTTAGGAACATTAAATAAAGAACAAGCATTTGTAGCAATAGATGATATGGCATCTTCTTTATCTAATGATGGTACACTTATAATTAGTGGAGGAAAACAAAGTGTAAAACAGCCTACAGAGTTTAGAAAAATAGTAGATGTAGCTGAAGGCTTTGACCCTAATACTGTAGAAAAAAGAGTTAAAATAGATAATAAAGTATATGATGTTGAATATAAAGAAATAATGAAGTATGACCCTAAACTTGAAAGAGAAGTAGGCACTGGAAGATATAAAGAATTTTTATCAGAAGTTGTAGGCGTAGATAATAATTATATTAGAAATGAATTAAGTAATAGATTTAAAAATGTTTTAGTAAGTAAAGATGGTAAAACTGTAGTAGCTAGAAATAAAATAGATAAACCATATCCTGAATCAAAAGGTAAAAGTTTTTCAAAAGAAGGACTAATGTATAATCCTTATCCTAATAAATTTAATTATAAAACTTGGTTTACATTTCAATCTAGACCAATAGGTAGAGCTGTATCTTTTTTTAGTCGTGGTAAATTAGATAAATTATTTTGGCAAAAACTTACTTCATCTCAAGGTTTATTACCAGATGATATTTATAAAAGATATATTAAAAAAAATCAAGCTCAACCTTCTATTGTACAAGAAGCACAAAAATTAACAGATGAAGTAAATAAAAATACACAAAAAACAGGATGGAAAAACTGGAAAGGTGAGACTTATGATAAATGGACTCAAGCAGAAAAAGATTATGCTTCAGCTATTTTAAATCAAATTGCTATGGGTCGTAGAAAATTTTTTACTATGTCAGGACCTCAACGTGTAAAATATATGACTGATATGTATGGTGATTTATCTCCAGATATGATTAAATATTTAAAAGAAGAAGCAGGTGGTAGAGATTTAGTAGGTAATGTTCCTCCTAAACTTATTGAAAGTTTAAAAAAGTTTCATGTTTTTAAAAGAAAATTACAAGAAGAAATGGAAGACTTAGGAATGTTAGAAGAAGGTACTGAATTACATACTAATTTTATAGCAAGTATGGGAGTAGATGTTGCTAAAACTTTAGAAAAAGGAATTAAGTTATCTGATAGAGCTAAAAGAATTGAAATAGACCCTATGAAAATTAAAAAGCCTACAGATATTAACTTACATTTAAATATTCAATATGAAGCATTTGGACCTCAAGCTAATAGATGGTTTAAAAATATACAAGAAGTTTATCCTGAACGAGTGGCTAAATTTAAAGAGTTAATACGAACTCAATTAAAAGCAGTGGGTGATGGAGAAGAAAGTATTTTAGATGATATATTATCTTATAGTCAAAAAGATTTATATAAAGAAGTAAATGAGTTACGTAATGCTATAGCTCAACCAAATAGTCGTGCAGGAATGACTGCTTTTAATAATACTAAAAATAAGTATGGTCAAACACCTGCTCAAAGATTAAATACTATTATGGAAACAGAAGTAGATAATATTTTAAATAGTTATATTAATAAATTTACTAAAGAAGAATTACCTTATGCTCCTGAAGATGGTGTGTTAGGAAAACAAAATCCTTTTGCTTCTCAAAGTGAAGCTGCTGCTGTTAAAAATACATTAACAAAACGAAAATTAGAAAATGAAGTTTATAAAAGTTTTTTAGGACAATATGAAGACCCTAATATGAATTTTATTAATACTGTTTATAAGTTAAAACAAAATATAGAAAATTATAAATATGAATTAGCTGTAAGAAACGCTTATGATAAAGGTTTATTTGAAGGAATGTCTGTTGATATTAAACCTTTTTTTGATAGTAAAGGAAGACAAATTAAAGTAACTGGATTTGATGACGCTACTGAAAACTTAGTTAATTTAAGCGAAGCATCTTTATTACCTCAAGTACCAGGAATTCGTCAGCCTCTTAGAGATTATGCTAAAGGACAACGTATTGAATATCCTATTAAAAAAGATATAATGCAAAGTATTAAACAAGGTAATCAAATTACTCCTTTAGAAGTAGGAGGTGCATGGAGTTTAATGTTAAAATATTTAACAGGAGCTCAAGGATTATCAAGAGCAGCTGTTACATATTTAACATTTGGTGGGTATCCTAGAAACTATGCAGGTGCTGGTTTTAAAGCTGCTGCTGCTGGTAACTGGAGTAGAAGTTCTTATAAAGAAGCACATAAATTTTTTAAATCATTAGTAGGTGTATCTAATAGAGAGTTAGATAATGAGTTATTAAAGTACACAGACTTAGGTATTACAGGAACAGGTTCAAGAGCAGCTGAATTAAAAGCTGTATTAGCAGATGTGATTGGAGACCCTAATGTTATGACTAATATGGATTCATTTAAAGTATCTTCAGAAAAATTTTTAGGAATGAAAATACCAAAAACTTTAGATGACTTTGTACGTTTACCTAAAATGATAGGTAAGGCTATTCCTAAAGCTTTAAATAAAACTAATAATGAACTATTAAAATACTATCAATCTATGGATGATGTATGGAAAATTTATAGTTTTTTAACTGAGAAAAAAAGATATGCTGCTGTCTTAGAAGAAGACTATAGTATATTAGGATTTAAAACTACAGGTAATAAAGAACCTATTAGCCCTTATGATATAAAATATACAATATTAAATGCTGATGGTAAAAAGGTTCCTGTTACTTATTTAGATGATTATGCTGCTATGATGGTGCGTAGACATATGGATAATTATGGAGAAGTAGCTCAACTATTTAAATATGGTAGACGAATGCCTACTTCTGATTTTTTAGCTTTTAAAGTAGAACAAGTACGTACAACTAAAAATATTTATAAAACAGCATTAGAAGATATTAGAGCAGGTAATAAACTATTAAAAGAAACTAATGGAGAACGTGGTACTTTTCGTAAAGCAGAGGGATTTAAAAGATTATACTCTTTAATTGGTATGGGATTATCAGGAACAGCATTAGCTACAGGTGTTGGTGCAGGAGTATGGTCTTTATTTACAGATGAAGAAACTAAAAATAAAGGAAAATATATTACAATTAATAATGAACAATATATAAATCCTTATTGGAGTGCTAATGGTCCAGGAGGTTTACGTCAAGTAGGTATACCTGACTATAGTAAAAATAGTGAATATATACAATTATTACCTCCTGATAATGATGGTAATGTATTAGTTCTTAACTATTCTAGATTTAATCCTATTGCAGAATTTTCTAATCCACTTAGAGGTATTCTTAGAGACTTATCAGAAGGGAGACTTCCTGCTGATGGTGCTTTAGATAAAGCTGCAATGGCTTCAATTAAAAAAGTTGTTGATATGTTTGGACCTACAATAGTTGCAAAAGCTTTTCAAAATGCTGTATTAGGAGAAGATGAATATGGAAATAAATTATCTAATGAAGAAGCTTCTACTTTTTCAAAAATAACTGATAGAATGAAAGTAGCATTAGAACCTTTTGTTCCTGGATTTATACGAAGAATTGTAAAGATAGAAGATTATTATGATAAAGCTAGTGACTCAGAAAAAGGAATTGCTTTATCTCCTGGTGGATTTGAAAAAAATCCAAATAGAGAAGTTATTAATGCTTTAGGTGGAGCTTTTGAATTATTACAACCTAAAAATTCTTTAACGTTTACTGTACAACCTATTCTTAGAAAGATTAAAAACGCTAGAGAATTATATATGAATACTTTTTCTGGATATGCTAATCCTACTGAAGAAGAAATTGTTGAAGCATATGGGCAAGCTTTAGCAATAGAGAAAGAAGGATTAAATGAACTACGTGAATTAATGATGGCAGCTCAAGCTGCTGGTTTAAATCAGAAACAAAGATATGATGCATTAACTAGTAGTGGTGTATTTGAAAGTAGATATAATAATGTTTTAAAACTTGCTTCTAAGTTTAGCCCTTTTTATATTCCTTCTATTCCACCTGCAAGTGAGAAACTTAGAGATATGTATAGAGCTTATGAGAAAAAAGCAAAGTTAAAACCAGGAGTACTTAATTTTAATCAAGAAGTTAAAGATAGATTAGAGTTAATTTATAGAAAATATAATGGAACATCTTATGGTTTTATGGAAGAATTAAGAAAAAGTAAACCAGTGCAAGAGGAGGACTGATGGAAGATATGACTATGATATGGAATGCTATTTTAACTATGGCAATCGGTGGTTTTTTATGGTGGATACGAACTACTTCAGCTGCTATTAGTAAAGTTAAAGATGAAGTACATAAAGCTCGAGAACAAACAGCTCTAACCTATGCTACAAAAGAAGATGTAAAAGATGATATGCAACAACTTTTACAACGCTTTGATAGACTTGAAAGTAAAATAGATGATATGATAAGGAGACAAGCAAATGGGTAAAAAAACAAAACTTGTTAGACCTATGAAAACAAAAATTATGGTAGGCACTAAAAGAAAAAAAGGAGAAGGATTAACTGAAGATACAGGTTTAACTAAAAGTCAAGGACTTGCTAAAGTTAAACAAGGAAGTTCTTTACAACCTGTTAATAAAAGAATTGTTACAAGTAAAATAAAAATTAAATCAGCAAGCACTGGTTCATCAGCAACTAATAAAGGAGAAAAAAAGATGGCACAAGTAAATGTAGATAATAAAAAAATCTTTCAGTCTAGAGACCCTGAAAGTGGCAGAAAAAAAGCTAAGAAAAAAAATACAGGATTAGAGTATCCTAAAACTAAAGGACCTTATAAGATTAAAAAAGGTGATACATTAAGTCAATTAGCTAAAGATAATAATACAACTGTAGCTAAGCTTATGGAACTTAATCCAGATATTAAAGATGCAAATAAGATTAGAGCTGGAGCTGGACTTAAAGGTATAGCTACAAAAAAAGAGGTATACAGTAGAAAATATAGTCCAAACCCTAAAGGTGATAATAATAAAAAGAAAACGAAAACAACTAAAAAAATAAATCGACCAAAGAAAAAATCATTTAAAGAAAATTTACCTCCATATGAGACTATGGGCTTTTTTAATAGAGGTGGTGTAGTAAAAACTAAAAAAGCTGGAGATGGTGATATGTTTGTAAAACGAGCTTATGGTGGTAAAGTTGGCAAGTAAAAGATGGAAGTATTTTTCTGAAGAAGAGTTAAGATGTAAAGGAACTGGTGAACTTAAAATGATGGAAGAGTTTATGGCTAAGTTAATTCTTCTACGAGAAAAAGTTAATCAACCTTTAGTAATTAGTTCTGGATATAGAACACCTGAATATAATAAAAGAATAGGAGGGTCTAGTAAATCAGCTCACATATTAGGGCAGGCAGTAGATATTGTTTGCTCTGGTACTAAAGCACATACTATATTAATGCATGCATTAGAGTTAGGATTCACTGGAATAGGTGTTAAACAACATGGAGACCATAAAAGTAGGTTTATTCACCTCGATACTGTTAAAACTGGCGTAGAGGGCATACCAAGACCATGGGTGTGGTCTTATAAGTAGCTAGTATGATTCTACCTAAAAGGCTTTTACATGAACTGTATGAGCTTTATATCGAACAAATTTTTTAAAGTGAGGACTAAATGGACCCAATTACTGCACTTGCAGCAGCAACCACAGCATTTAACGCAATTAAGAAAGGATTCTCAGTTGGTCGTGATGTAGAAAGTATGTCTAAAGATTTAGGCAGGTGGATGGGTGCAATACAAGACGTAAAAGAAGGACATAAAAAAAGTAAAGGTAGGTCATTTGGTTCTGTAGAAGAAGAAGCTTTAGAAACTTATGCTGCTAAAAAGCAAGCAGAACAAATGGAAAATGAGTTACGTAATTTTGTTAATTTATCTCATGGTCCTAATGCATGGAATGAAGTACTTCGTATACAAGCAGATATAAGATTAAAAAAGAAAGAGGCAATAGCAGAAGCTAAAAGAAAACAAAGACGTATGATAGAGAATACTATTATAGGTGCTTGTTGTATATTTTTTTTAGGAGCAGTTGGTGTAGTTTTGTATTTTGTTTTTTCTCTTAGATAAATTCACACTTTCGTAATAGTGTTATTACTTTTTCTTTTCCTAATATTTTTAAAGAATCTACAATCTTTTCCTCTAGTTGTTCAGCAGTATACACATTATCTTTATCGCTTTTATTTCCTCGTATTCTTGACAATAATTCTAAAGCTTTTAATGCACTATTTCCATTATTATTTGCTTTAGCTACAGTGTATTGAGCTTCTATTTCTGCTACTACATCTACATTCGTAGTTAATTCTTTTTCTAACTCAGCTATTCTTTCTTGTACTTCTTTGTTCTGAAGAAGACGATACCCTTGATTATAAGCAGACTCTTTAGAGTATCCAGCATCAATAGCTGCAGCTGTTGCATTTCTATTTAAACAATATGCTTGTGCAAATTGTTCTTGTTTATCATTTAATGCCATTACAATACCTGCATTAACCCTATAAGAATAGCCCATACAATAAGTTCCATTATTCTTTCTCCTTTGTTTTTGGTGTATAAATTAAATAAAAAGTTCTACATTTAGGACAAGACATATTAGTTTCAATAGCATATTCTTCTGTATCTTCATCACAATCATGGTCTCCTCCCCATATTAATTCTGTATCACAGTTCCAGCATCTCACTAAAATACTCTTAAATTTGGATTATCTAAATCTACATTTACAGGTTTACAAATAGCAGTATATCGTCTACCTGTTACAGGTTCTGGAGGTTGACCCATTAGTCTTTGAGCAAAATATTTACATCTATTAATATCATAGAATAATATTCTTTCTTGCTCAGGAACATCTCCTAAAT
>Ga0209645_1000644_pt1 | contig 17903 bp, 15 predicted proteins | sample ETNvirenome_6_30_FD_184070 | JGI IMG/M metagenome (GOLD analysis project Ga0209645, IMG submission 184070) | Marine viral communities from the Pacific Ocean - ETNP_6_30 (SPAdes) (version 2) | ecosystem: Environmental > Aquatic > Marine > Oceanic | place: Pacific Ocean | collected 2013-06-19
CTTCAGCACCGCAAATCTCACGGTAGTCGTCACCCTGCCACAACTCAATGCGGAGCATCTGTTGCACGTTGCGGAAGAGCAGCGGGGCGGTACCCACGTAGTCGGTGTAGTAACGACGGCGGTAGGGCTTGTAGGTGTCGAAGTTGATGTACTCAGCCGTGACGAGATAGGGACGCCATGCGTTGTGCGTGATGTTGTCAATGCGGTCCTGCATGCGCTGAATCACGTGGTCCACCTTGTCCTTGGTCAGACCGCTAATGCGACCGTTAGTGAACGAGGCTTGGTTCTGCACGTAGCCGTTGTCAGCCACCTCATAGTCAGCAGCAGTCAGCGTGGCTCCGCTGAAGGTGATTTTGACGTGACCCGCCTTTCCACCAGTACCCTTACCGATGGCGGTGATGGTCAGGTCTTCTTCACCCAGTGGGTCCGCGTCACTGTACACACGGATTTTGTCGCCCACGGAAAAGCCGTGACTGCGGTACTCGTTGCCCGTGACATACACGGCATCAGTGTCAGCAGCCGCGCTCATCAGCACGGCTTCCTTGGGGCCGATGTCAAGCAGGTCAGCGACCTTCTGAGCCGTAGTGTACACCGTCGCAGTAGGGTCGAGGGGCCGGGTTTCCGGCTCACCGGGACTGAAGACGACGGGCATTCAACAACTCACCTCAGTAGTACGCTTGGCTTGTCATCCTACGTTGTCGTTCTTCAGGCGTTTCCTCCATGGCCTGTTTTTGTGGTTGAATTGGTTGACCATACGGGTTGTTTTGGGATAGTGCCCTTTCATATGGGTCTTTTTTCCTATGTTGTTGTTCTTCAGGTGTTTGTAGCATTTGTCGCTTCATTTCCTGTTGTTGTTGTTGATACGCGGGGTCGTATGGTATTTCTTTCATCAGGCTCCAAGCGTCACCAAACGCTGCACGGTGGGCGCGGAACTGTCGAGCGGCCTTGCCCAACATTTCGTCACTGCCACCCTCACCGGGGTCACGCATGGTGGGCACCGCAGTTTGACGTTGCCTTGCCAGTCCCATTGACATGAGTTGTTGAATCTGCTCAGGCGTCATGTTGGCGAGCATGGCACGCGCTTGAGCCATAGCATCCGGCTCAGGCTCAGCAGGACCGCCCGCATCCATCAGATTGCCTGCACTGTCAAACGCACCCTGCATTTCGTCAGGAACACCGGGAATCTTGCCGCGAGCACCCGCAGACATGTCAGGGGCTTTCTTGGGCTTCTCGTCAGGCGCAGGCGCGTCCCCACCACCCTCCGGCTCAGGGAAACCGTACTTCTCAGCGTTTCTTGCCTGCTGAGTGTCACGCATTTGTTTGAACTTTTCAGAAAGACCCGCCGTGCGGTCGGTTAGATTCGACACACTCATCTTGCCGCTGCGCATGGCGTTCTCACGCTCAGCAGCACGCTGCTGCTTCGGCGTCATGAACGAAGCGTGGTCTTCACCCGGAGGTTGAATCGTACCCAACACCTGTTCCAACGTTCTGCCCTTCAACTGCTCCTGCAATGCTTGGTTGAGGTCCATAGGGTCGTTCACAAACTCAAGGTCGTGCATCTCAGGGTTTGCAAGCATTTGGGCCATGACCATTTGCCGAATAGTGTTGAGTTGCGTATCATACGCAGGGTCCGCTCGGTTAGTGTACCCGGCTTCAGACATTGCGGGGTACACGATTTGATTGGCGACACGTTGCAATGTGTGTGGTCCCAAGCCTTTGTGCTTCCCCCGCGCAATAGGGTAGTACACTTTTTGACGACGGGGTTCCATATCGGCCTTCACAAGTACACGGTTCATTACGTCACATCCTGTTTGAGTCATCTCGGTGTCCGAGGTTGTATTCCATGGGTTTGTCACAGGCACCACAAGTTGCCCGCCACATGAAGTGAAGGAAACCGCAGTGCTTGCAGCGCGTACCTGAACCAATGTTCAGCACGTCACCAATATTTGCATTTCGGTTACGTTGGGCTGAAGTAATTCCCTCAAGAGGCTTGTCGGTGTTGGTCACCGTAGCGTTCTCAAGGTCGTACTTGACGCCCTGCTTGCCTGCGCGAACAAGGTCTTCAAGGTCGAGACTTCGTGCGTCAAACCCCATTTCCTTCACCTCATGTGAAAGAAACGATGATGTAAATGTTCCCAAGCACGGTAATTGGTTCAGCACCGACAATTGCGTTTCCACCAATGGCCGCAGCAACATCAGTAGCAATTGCACTGTTGAGCGTCGTCAGGTTGCTGAAGTCCTTCGGGGAAAAGGGTCCAATCACCTTAGCGCCTTCTGCCAAGAGGAATCACCTCAAGCGCGGCGACCGATGGCCATGAACGTGCCACCAATGGTAGCCTGAGCCGCACCGGGGGTGTTGACGGTAATCGTCGTTCCATCCACGGTGGCAAACTCACCAAAAGTAAAGGGGGCACCGTCGGACGCATCAGCCGCACCTGCGGTTTCAAGATTCTGAGGAGCCAAGGCACCGGTGGGGGTGACAACGGCCATGTCAATGCTCGTCAATTGACCGGCGAGGTCAATGCTCGTATCGGTTGCTGCGTAGGTACCAGTGACCACAAAGCGGTCACCAAAAACGGTCGGTCGGGGGTCAATGCTGATTGCCATGTGTCATCACTCAGTGGGTGTTGGTTCTTCGGTAGGTGCCGGAGGATTTAGGTGTTCCTCCACAAGATTCAGTGCAGCGGCCTTCGTAACGTAGCCGGAGTACTCGACTCCTTGCCCATCAAGCCACGCGATGATATCCTTTCGGGTCCAACCCGCATCGGGGATGCCGTCAGCACCCTCGTCTGTGGTCACACCTTCGTCGCCTTCAATGGTAAATTCGCTCTCAGGGAGGCGGTGACGCCACGTGTTGAGCCACTCTTGCGGCACCTCAATCGTGTCCCCACGTCGAAACGAGGCAGGTCCATCGGGTCGGCGGCGCTCAAATGAGCGACCCACGTAGGTCAATCTCGGCACTTAACCACCTCAGTTGAGGAGGACCACAGTAACCGTTCCGGCTCCAGCCGCTTCGCCGTGAAGGACGATAGCAGGGTCCGAGCCACCAGTCTTGGCCGCTGGAGCAAGTCCAGTGGAGGTGAACGTGGCGGAGAGGGTCTTGTCAGCCACCGCGAAAGTGGTGCCAAGGACACCAACAATCTTCGATGCGCCTGCGGTGAGAACCAACACTTGCTCAGCAGCGTCGGCCAAGGTGAACGCGATGGTCACCAAGCGCATGCTACCGACGGCGTTGCCGTCAGTGTTCTGAGCGGTGAAACCGGTAAGGGTGCCGGGGTATGAGCCACCGGCGTTACCGTTCAACCAACCCGTTTCATCAACAGGCGTACCGGTTCGCATGTCCAAGTCCAAAAGGACCGAGACAGTTCCCGAGGTAAAATCGCCATCATCAAATGAAATCGTCAAGCCTTTTTGCGTCTTCGTTTCTGTTGCCATGTCAAATCACTCCATGTTTTGTTGTTTCTCCGGCCTCACTTCAGGTCACGGATGGAAGCATGACCACCAAAGAAAGTGGTCCACAGTTCACCCATGGTGCGGTACATGCCTTCCTGCCCAAGACGGTTGATGGCGAATGGGTCGCCAGTCTCGATGCCGGACTCAAAGTACTGAGTCGGAATGGCCGTGGAGAAGTACAGGTAGTCAGTGTCAAGGAAGTACATGCGGGACAAGGTGTCCTTCGTAACGTCCTTGGAGGGGATGATGGGGACACCGTTGTAGGTGGCCACAATGAACCCGGCTTCGATACCCGGAACACCCTTCACACCGTTGTAGGTGGGCGTCACACGCTTCTCTTCCATGAATCGCTGCTGCGACTGGAGGAGTTGCTGAAGGCGCATGAGGGTGTCGTACCCGGTCAAGATGACCTTGGGGTTGCCACCGCGCTCCCACGTCAGACGGAAGATTTCGTCAAGGTGGTCGAGGCTGAGAACACGGTCGGTACCACTGTTCTCACTGTGCTCAGCAAGGGACCAAGAGTTTGCACTTCGGTCAATGCTATAGATGTCGTTGGCGGCTGCGGTGTCACCGGTTGTAACACGGTCAAGGGACTCAAAGTCGTTCCCTGCAACAGTAGCCTTGTCTTGGGTGAGCATCTTGTTGATGTGCTCAGCGTGGTGCTTACCCATTTCTTCCTTGAGCACCGAGCGAATGTCGCCCAGTCCGTCGTCCTTGTCAGCAAGGAACATTGCGGTTTCCGACATGTCGAAAGTGTGCGCAACGGTCTTGGGCTTCGCAGCGATGTGCTGGAAGGTCGGCTTGGTGGTGTCGGGAAGGGTCGAGTTTTCCGCGAGTCCGCCGCCAACGGTGAAGGAGGGGCGCTCCGTGATGACGCGCCATCCACTGCGCTCCCATGGGCGCTTGGGGAGGATGGAGAAGGCGTTGAACTCTTGGTTCAACTGGCTCCAAACCTTGCGACCGTAAATCGCTTGGTAAATGCCCGCCGTGGTGGAAAGCATTGGTGCGTCAGCCTTCAAAAGTTCGCTGCCGGAGTAGGAGTAGCCCATGGCGTTACCTGCGCCATAGAAGTACCGCTCCATGTCGGTGATTGTCCTGATGTAGTCTCGTGCCATTTCATTCACTCCAATTGTTTTGTTTTGTTTCACTCACCGCGAAGGGCACGACCTGCAAGGTTGTGGACCTCATCCCATGACATGGTGCCAAGGTCGCCAGTTGAGGGCAACTCGACGGTGGAAGCAGACTTGATGAGCGAAGAGCCAACGGCAACCTCACCGGAGGAGAGGTTGTCAATGCGCTCGCTCAACGTTTCAATGGACTTGACGATTTGGCCGAGAGGGGCGCGAGCGTCAAACTGGTTGCGCTCGACTTCAGCCTTGGCAACCTCCATTTCGTTCGTGAAGCGGTTAGCGAAGCGGGACTCAAGGTCACCACGGAACGCTTGCTCAAGAGCAGCGGCCTTGTACACTTCGTACGCGGCTTCGATGTCAGCCTCGGAAGCGTTGGTGACGTAGGAAGCCTTGCTGAGTTGAGCAGGCCCCATAGCACCTGCGGGTTGCTTGCCGCCACTGGCGGTAAGGGCGGAGATAGCACCCGTGGAGGGGCTACCCTTTTCTTGTCCGCGACCGCGAACTTGACCACCAAAGTAGTCAGCACCGTCAACGGCATCGGGGTTGTCGAAACCTCCGAGTTGGGCCTTGGCCATGTGGTCAAAGTGAGCGCGAGCGTTGTCAGTGTTGACACCGGCACTCTTCAGCGTGTCTTCCATCCACGACAGGTATTCAGCGGTAATCACGTCTGAGTACTCGTCGCCCTTGGCGTACATCTTTTCTTCCTTCATGTCGTCGTCCTCATTCTTTTCGTCCTTGGACTCTTTTTCGTCGTCGGAGTCCTTGGACTCCTTATTTTCACCCTTCATGTGCGCTCGCAATTGAGGGGGTAGTTCGCCCTTTTCCATCGCATCGAGGCGGGCTTCAAGTCGGTTCATAATGCTGCTCAGGTCGTCTTCTGCACTCATGGTAGCGTCCTCCTTCAAGATGCTAAACTGTGCCTCGGGGTTAATCCCCTTCTCACAGATGGTAATCTCGTGGAGTTCCATTTTGGAGATTTCTTGGTATTCTCCATGGGCATTGTCGGCTTTACGGACACGCTTGAATGCCTGTCCACCGATGGAAAACCCGCGCAAGTTGCCCTTGCGGATTTCCGCAGCAACCTCACGGGCCTTTTCGATGTCGTTGCGCAACTTCACAACGACGAACATTCCGGTGTCGTCAACTTCGGACTTCCACATGCGACCGTTGGAGTCCACGTAGGAGTCAATGACTTCACCGACTTGAATGTTGGAGTGAGCAAGTTGCACGTTGCGGTACTTCTCACTCTTCATGAATCCACCAAAAGCGTCCTTGAGGGCACCACGGGTAATGAGGTCGCCCTGCTTGTCCACCAATTCGACGGAGGCGTAGCCCGCAACAACGAGGTCGCTGCCACTCTTGAGGAGTGACAGTCCCATCTCGGGTCGCTGAACTGCGAGCATTGACCCCCAATTCGCAGTCATGGTATATCAATCCCCATTATGCGGGTGAAATGGTAGGTTGGTCGTTTTCATAGTTCAAAACGATAGACTGCTCGCCATCAACAGGCAGCACAACGTGGTCTGTGCGCTTTTTCTCTTTGACGGGCCGACCCTCACCTTTTGGGTCATAATCAGGCAAGTTGCGCTCCTCGGTAACCTTGGTTGGACCTTGAGGGGATTCAACAGGGGTAGCCATGTCAATGCCCAGTCCCTTTGGACCAGTCCACGTCATGCGCTCTTTGGCCAAACGGTCAATGGCGCGGGTAATCAGGTCGAGTGCCTTTTTCTTATTCTCAGGTTTGAGGATGCGTTCATCTTCCTCATCCAACAAACCCGCTGATTCTTCTTGCTGCTCTTTGATGTTGGCGGGCTTACTCTCCATCTTGGTGAGCACTCCTTCCATGAGAAGAGGGACAAAAGGAGTCCAGTATGCGCTAATTGACTCAGCAATTTGCACAGGGTAATCCGATTTGTACAAATCACCAAGTTCTGACTTGGGTTCATACAAGTACCACGCATTGTCGAATGCCTCAACCTTGTAGGTCACCGTACCAACACCGTCAAACTTCAACAATACGTTAGAGTTGGTTACATCAATGTCAAACGGCACAAAGGTTGGTGGGTAGGATTTGGTGAGCAAGTCCAATGACTCAGCACTCGCAGCACCTTCACCTTCCCCCTCCCCCTCAATTTCTCGCACGTGAACGGTGTACACGTTCCGTCCGCCACGATTTTTCTTGGTAACCCCTGAGATAGACACACGAACAATGTCCCCCACTTTGAATGGTTTTTGCTGATTACGAGCCGTACCCACGTCCATGTAGTCATTCCCTTTGTGCTCAACTGCACGGTTACCGAGAACTGAACCATCAAGAATAGGGCCTGCACCAAGTTGGTAGGTGTACGGACCAGTGCCTCGCCGGTCAAGAATGATGAAGTTAAAGTCACGACTGGGGCGCAGGACAATCCACTTTGGATGCCGCGCTTCACCACGCATGTAGGTGGACTTGGTGTCACGAAGCAGAATGGTTTCATGCTCATCCTGAAGGCGCTTGACGGATTCAGCAAGCCCTTCTTCATCCGTCATTTTTGTGTTATGTGGACCGGGAACAATGACGCAATCGTGACTGTCAAACTGACTGCGTAGTACTTTGATGCGCTCAAAAATTTGCATATCAGAAATGTCATTGTTGTCATAGTTCACAATGTCAATGACATTCATTTCTTCATCATCCAAGATAGCGTCAATGGCGTAATCACGCTCATTCAACTTTTCCAAGGCTTCTCGGAACTTCTTTTTCACACCCACCTTGCGGTTGTTTTCATCAAGCACAGTGATGGATTTACCGTTCTTCACCACCATAACACGCTTTCCGTCATACCACTTTGAAACCGCCCATGACCCGCTAAAGCCGCGAAGGTGCTCAAGGTCACTTAATTCAAAGATGCGATGCATAGGACGAATTGGAAGCACCCATTCAGCATCGTCTTCTTTGGTGAACAATACTTCAGGGTCAAGCAACTCGTTGATGAGGACTGACGCTTCGGACAGTGCAAGCGTTTCGTAGTTGTCGCTAACGGGTGCCATTCCCTGTTCGTCAAGTCGAGTCCAAGGTGCGGTTGTGTCAAGAGGTGGGTTTAGGTTTGGTTGAACCTGATTGTACCAGTCGTTGCCAAACACCTGCTTGATGTGATTTTCAGGCACCGGGGTAGCGAGTAGTGGGGAAGGGCTATTGCCAACAAAAATTTGGCCGTTGGAATCAAACCCAAGACCAATCGTAGGCTCATGCACTTCGTTTTGGAAGTGTACATTGTGACCTGAGTTGTACGTTGCATAGATGGGATGGTGATTTGGGCCTGAGCCAACGGGCATTTCATCATGCCAACCGCGAATGGTTTGAATGTCGTCTGTACCGCTGCTCGGAACTGCCATTGGGTTGTGAAGAATGAATGCATCTGCATTGTTGCGTGCATTAGCATTCATCCATCCGTACGTGTTTTTGGAGCCATGATTTGCCCTACCGTGTGCATCAGAATGAATCATTTGGAGGCCAAACTCGTCAAGGGTTTCACCGAACATGGATGGGTCCATGGCTCGCGCAAGCGTAGCGGGAAGGCGATGGATGGGATGACCTTTCCATGTACTTCTGTTGTTTGCACCTTGGTACTTTTGTTGCTGAAGCATCGGAATGGCTTGAGAGTAACCATGTGTGTGAATGGCGTGGTTCAACTCGTCATGCCCTTCCAACTCAGCAACGTCTTGACCCATAAACTCCTCACCACGATGGTGCATGTGGGTGGCATCATGCATGTTTTTGCCAAGTTTTACACTGTCAAGACCACCACTGGTAAGGATGTGACCAATGGTTGACACGTTCATTGGGTAACCTGCGTCATTGACCGCATCAATGGCTTGTTGAGCGTGTTCCTTTAGTCCGGGTGTAATGTCCATACCAAGGATTTCCAACAATGCTTCAGGGGACTCAGTGCCTTGAACTTCGTAACCGTTTTGACTGATGTGACCCGCAATATCCTCGTAGGTTGCGTTTTCAGCAGCGGTTCGGCTAACAACATCAGTCTTCAAGCCGTATGCTTTGCGCGTCAAACCGTGAACCGAATGAGGGAAAGTGGAGATGTACCGCTCAGCGTCATGGAAGATTTGCAACATGTTGGCCCATGCTTTTTCCGGCTCGTTGGGGTCAAATGCAGTTGAGTCTTCGGATTCTGCAATGCTGCGCATGTAGTTGACAACACCCGCAACCAAGTTTCGTGATTGCTTCATTTCCTCCATGTGGTGGTTTTCATTGCTCTTCCACCAATCACTTTTGATTTCACCAAGCGCACCCCTTTGTGCTTCCATCTGCAACTCATTCAACCGTTGCTTTACTTCGTTAAGTCGAGGGCGCACTTCCTCAGAAGTGGTTTTACCCTGCTCAAAATCTTCCATGAGGCGCGTCATTTCCTCACTGAGTGACTGCTCCTCTTCCATTGCAGGAAGTGCTGCCCCAATGGCAAGCATTTGAGCAATGCCACGCCGAGGTGCGTCAATCATCAAGCCTGAGCCACTTTTGCCCTTTTTTCCCGACGCCATCATTTCCTGACGGGCGTTTTCAGAAAACACAGGAATTTGCTCTTTTGCTTCGTCAAAACGCCGCTCAACTTCACTGAGCGAGTACTCTTTACCTTCTCTTTGATTGAGGTGTTCCAAAAACTGCTCAGCGTGTTCAGGGTCACCACTGTTGAGGAAGGATTGAATTTCAGCAGGATTGGTTGAATTAAGTATCTGTGCGATGTCGGAGATGGTTGTCACCGCAGGACGCTCATTTTTTGAGTCAAGCGTTTTGTACTTCATACGGTCAAGAGTTGGTAGTTTTACCCCACCCCACCCCATAAGCGAAATAAACTCATCCAACGATTCACCTGCCGGGAAAGCAGACTGCCCGCTGATGACATCATGAAACGAAGATACGCTTTTGTTCGGTGGGTCGCGTGTGTGATTCAACAACCCAAGGTACGCCGCTTGACGTAGCCCGTCTGTCACACGGTGGTGTCCGCTACCCATAGCAGCGTAATTCATCCCTGCACCACGGTGCATGAACTGGTTATGTGACAACTCACTTGACATGCGCTGCCGTTTCGCTCCTACGGATTCAAACGTCTTGTCAGGGTTCAACCCATTCATAGCAGCACGACGCATCTCATACTCGTACAAAGGTGAAAGTGAATGTTTGAACAGGGTGTGGTTGTTCTTGTGCGTGGCACCTTCGACATTCGGTCTTTTGACCGTGGACACACCCATGGGTGACAAAATGTTACGCAGTGGTAACATCTTTGGAAGATACTTGAACTTGCCTTCAGTGTAGTCATACAGTCCTTCTGTTTGAGACACTGGAGGCATGAAGTGATGTGCGAGGAAGCCGTTACCAACGTGTTCAGTTGAGTCTTGGCCGTTGAGTGCTTCACCACGGAACATAAACGAATTGCCTTCATCATCAGAAATGATGGAGTGAATGATGTCGTTGTACGTCCCAAGGCTCATGTTTTGCCCGCCAACACCACGATATTCTTGGTCCCAAAACGCTCCGGGGCCGTAAGTGTGACCATCACCTGTTCTCCACATAGAAGGACGCTCTTCTTCAGGATGAGGGCCATGCGCGGCACGCAGATACGACAGGTCATTGCGAATGTCTTTTTGCATACGCTCAAGGGATTCCAACTGACTGCCATTTTCAATCAACTTTTCAATTGTGACTGCGTTAATTTGAGGCTCGTTTGGATTTTGCACACCGTACATCGGGTGATTGGCCATCACCGTTTTTGTTCGCGGGTCATACCCTGCAAGGAAATACAACTCATCTGAGGTAAAACGAATACGGGTAGGGTCGTGATGCTTACCCGGTCTGAAATGAGCATAAGACGCTTTTTTGATGTCGTCCCACGAAAGGTTTGAGTCAAGCACTTCGTCCAAATTCTTGAACTTGGGAAGGAAGTCCAGTTTGCTTTCTTCACCGTGTGCATCCTGAAGCATTTCAAGGACACGCTCATGAAATGACTTCTTAACGACGTTTCCACCTTCATCAAACGTATCGAAATCATCCATGTAATTCCACACAGATTGCCCAAGCCCATGCTGCAAAAATCGTCCCTCGTCACCCTGCTTGTAGTCCCTGTCGTTGTCTTCTAATTGCATGTGAGCGTTTCGCCCTTTGCTGCGAAAACCACGGGTGGCCCAATCCATTTCAGGGGTCATGCGAATCAATTTGTTCCAAGCAAGTCGGGACGTGGAAAACAACGTGCCATCAGGGAGTTTGATGTGATGGTGATTTTCACTACCCTGAATGCTATTGTTGAGAGCATCCATAATGGTAACTCGCTCACGTGGTGAAAGCCACTCAAGACCCATGTGAAAGCCCGAATGTCCTAATCCAGTGGGGTGACCGTCAATTTCATCTTGCTCAACCCAAGAACGCGCTCGGTCATCAAAGTGTTCGTTGCGCAGTGCTTCTTCCGTACTGGTGTAACCAAGTTCACCCAACAATTCTTGGTTTGCGTTCCAGTAGTCTTCTCGCTCAGGATTACCACCCTTCCATCGCTTGAAATCGCGGTCGTACAAATCCACGGCATGGTGGGTGTCGGGTGAACCACGTCGTGGGTCACCAAGAATTTTCAGACGGCGACTCGGCTCCTTCTTGTCAGGAATGAAGTCATGGAGTACCGGACTGTTTTTCTCTTCCAAGTGTTTAATCAGGTCTTGCTCCATTTCTTTTTCCGCTTGGGCATGACCACCCAAATAGAACTCACGCAGTTTGGTGACATAATGCGGCATACCGGTACGAGGGTCATTTCTGAGCATTGGGTGGTTGATTTCATTGAACGGAAAGTTCTGTTCCCGGTAAGGTGAGTTGAATGAGGGAGGTGCGTACGTCGGCCAAGAAGCATGACCAAACCTACCTGCCGACATCAAACCGTCAATCCAAGCGTGATTGCCTAATGGGGTGGATTCATCAAAGGCAAGAAGGGGCAACTTACCGGGTACAATATTGGCATCCCAACTGGGTTCAACGTACGTTTCTTCATCATCCTCTAACTTGAGAATCTGCTCGGAAGCCTCCTTAAGCAAACCGTACATCGAATCCTGCGTAGGTGAATACTCAAGCGATTCCCATGCAATGACATACTCCGCAGCGGAGTCACGCAGTTCCAAACCGTCATCCAGTGACTTCAGCAAATTGACCGTTGCAATGTCAAACTGCTTGTATGACAGGGGCGCACCCCCTCACGCCAATTCTTCTAAGGCAGGGCAAGCAAACATGTCCATTCCGGGGAATGCACCCTTACAACCAGTTTCAGGAGTTGCACCACACCCACAGATGACAGGCATACCTGAGTCGGCTGCGGCACGCATTCTTCGGCTCTTCTTGAGAGGAGCGGAGTCACCTTCGGAGTCTTCACGGTCAACACCAGTTCCCTCATGGGGGTTCAAGCGACTTCCAAGCCCTTGAATGTCCACCTTCTTGCCATCTTTCTTGCGCTTTGGCTTGGCGTCTTCGGTTTCAATGGGGCGGTCACGGGTGGAGTAGTAAGCAGTGCGGGTCTGTCCGCCCGTTTCAGTCAGAAAATGTGGATTGACGTTGGTGATTTTTTCCCTTTGCTGCTCGTCATCAGCCTTGGCCTTCTGCATTTTTGTACCGCAGCCCATCTTCATGCAGTTGCCCATCTTGTCCAACTTTCCATCGTCACACTTGGGGCACTTGCGGGCCTTCTCAAGTGCGTCAAGACGAACGGCCATTTCACGGGCCTTACTCAGTGTTTCGGATTCAACAAATCTTGGCTTCATTCAGGTGCCCCCTTTGCTTGTTGTGCCATTTCATGAATGTCGTCCCACGACATACTGTGAAATTCTTCGTTTGATTGAGGAATAGAAGTGGAAGGACCGCCTTTGAGAATAGAGTTGTTTTCGATGTCCATACGAAGGGGGTCAGGCATGAGGTCATCTGCGTACGGAGTGGTCACGGGGACAAAACCCGCCTTACGAAACAAACCCTTGGGGGAAGAAATAAGGCTACGAAGGCGCTCATTTTCTGCCTTGAGTAGTGCAAGGTCAGAATCCATGCCTTCCATCTTGGTGATAAGGACGCTCATCAGGCGTTCAACCGATGATTCCTCAGTCATTCAAATCAGCCCCATCGTCCAAGAGTGCCTTGAGCGGGGGTCATGCGACCCTTGTAACCGTTGGAAATAACACCGGGAACACGTAGTCCTTCCATGGGGACCGTTTCTGTCTCTTGAACAAACTTGCGCACAGGGACTCCACCGGCAAAAATGTCGTTGGGACCGCGAGCGTTGGGGAGAGCGTCTTGGGACTTTGCAATCTCAGTGTTGAGGTCTTCAAGCAAGTAATCACTCAACTTGCTGACTTCGGACAAATGTTCCTTTGCAAGACTTCCATCACCGCTTTCAAGTGCGGTCAGGAAAGCACGTTGTGCTTGTTCCATTTTACGGGCCATGGGGTGCATCTTCAGTAGGTCCAAAATTATCCCTCAATTCTCGCAGGTGGGTAGTGGCTAAAAAGATTCAGGCCCCTCGGGGGCGTCGGGCGTTCAAAAGTGCGTTGCTAACGTTTTGCGCCAAGTTGGGTTCAGGCCCTCGTTGTTGAACGCTGCTAACCGGGGCACCGCTTCCCACAGTCGTACGTCGCTGAGGAGCAGCCGGACCACGGTTACGAATACCCATACCCTGACCACCGGGTTGTGGTGGAGGCATCGGCATACCCGGTGGCATTCCACGCGCCGGAGGCATACCGCCTTGCATTTGAGGTGGCATGCGCATTGGCATACCGCCCGGAGGCATACCGCCCGGTGGCATACCGCCCGGAGGCATACCGCCCGGTGGCATACCCGGTGGGGCACCACCCGGAGGCATACCGGGTTGCTGCGGTTGTGGTTGCGGCTTACGATACACAAAGCGAATGTCACGGTTTGATGGGTCTTCAAGCAACTCCGGTTGGAAGCCCAATTGAGCCATGCGTTGAGCCACGTTGAGTTCCTGCTCGTCCCGGCGCAGACGGGTAATTTCGTCTTCTTCCTCGTTGGGGTACAACGTTAGTTTCCAATCGTTGACGCTCATTTGCTTGAGCAAACGTGGGAACAAAACATCGGTGTACACCTTTTGTCCAAACTCAACGGCGCGGTTGGTCACAAGAATTTGCATACCCTCGTTGTTGAGGCCACCGGATTTGCCGTTGTCCACCATGAAGATGCTTGAGACACCATAGAAAGCAGCAATGCGATTACGGATTTCCTCACGAACAGGAATGTACTGCATCTCATCAAGCGTGTCCATAAATTTAATCCAGTTCACACCACCGCGACCTGTTTGACTTTCGATGCCAACACGCGGAATGTAGTGTGGGTCGCGCTCCATCTTTTCATCAACGGACTTCCAAAACGATTTCATGGACTCAAGGTTGTCCGTGGTGACAGAAATGATGCCCTTGGGCATCCGGCGTTTTTGGTATGCCGTGTACATGTAATTGTCCATGGCCGTGAGCGTCATGGCTTGACGCCACATGGTGTTGACTGGGCTTCGACCGTACAACTTTGACGGCGTGTACTTGCTCACGTGAATGACTTCGCCCTCAATGAAATACTGTGTCTTGCCGCTTCCTGCCATGTTGACGTAGTGTACGTCCTCAAGTTCTCGACCGCACACGTCACACGTCTTGTCATCAGCGTGCGTCTTGACTTCATTGCGATGGATGCGGCAAACCTTGAAACGACCACCACGCACACCGCGCTTGTCGGCAACAATACGCATAAAAATAGGGTCACCGCGAACCATTTCCTTAATTCTATAGAATGCAATTTCCTTGGACTCAGGGTCAATGAAGTACTCCTTGACCAAGATGAGGAAAGCGTCGTCCACAATATTAAGGTCGTTTTCAATCTCATGCAACAGGTGGTAAAAGGACTGCTCCATCGAGTTTTCCTGATTGAGCAACCACTTAGGGTAGGTCAACTCATCGGGGTCCGGTTTGCGGACTTCCCCACCACAGGTCTTGCACTGCTGCATTTCTTGTTGAAATTCCTCATCGCACACTGTACACTTCGATGTGAACTTCTTTTCCCAGTAGTACCCACGACGGAACATTTCCTGTCGCAACTTGGAAAGCACCGTACGCAGAATCAACGATTCGTTGCTGACCGCATACAGGGCGGGGATGGTAATACCCTGCGCCATGACCGGCTCCTGAATACCGCTTGACCACAACGGCATGGTTGGGGTAGGAGATTCACGGGAGCGGAACGGACGACGGAGGCCCGATAAGAAGCGAGAAATACGTCCTTCTTCAGCCATCACACACCCTCCGCGTACACACCAATTGTGTCGGCATCAATGCCCCACTTGTCAAGCAGACCATCGGCTTTGGTTTTATGGTCTTTCCAATTGGAAAAGGTCACAAGTCGGTATAGTTCCTGCTTGCGCATTGAATCTTTTTCGTCCACATACGTCAACATCGCACGTGCTTGCATGGTCTTTAGCATCATGTGCGGAAGTGTGGCTTTGAGGACACGGCGAATGTCGTCCTTGCGTGAAAAAATGAGGCGGTGTACACTCTTCTTTGTGTTTTTCGACACCTTTTGGTCCGTCACAAGACGACCGCATTCCATGGCTTTGTGCAAGTCTTCACACAACTGTTTGCCTGAGTCACCACTGGCCACAAAGGTCACCCGAGGGTCACCGCGTTCACTGATGAAAATGCTACCGTCTGAGTCCAATGAGCCTGCCATGTACGCCCAAATGTCCTTGATGATGAAACCTTCACGCCCCAACTTCACATAGTCACCACGTGACGTGCTTTTGAAAATGTTCAACTCTTCACCATACATTTTGAGCAGTGAACTCATTCGCTGCGGCGTGAGGCTACGATTGAGTGTACCGACCCCACGTCGAACAATCTCACGGCTACTAAGATGGCCGTTCTCTTCCAACTGCTCAGATGCAAAATTCAATGCAGACCGCTCTTCCTTGGCCAAAGAATCAACTTGGTGCAGCACGTTTCGCCACATTTTGCGGGCGTCTTTTTGCAACTGCGTTGCATCAACCCATGATTGTTGGTCGTCAACCGTCCAATCCACTTTGTCGTTGAGCATTTGCAAAACGGTGTTAGCCTTCAAAAATTGGTGACATGCCTTCTGCAAAGACACCGAGCGAGACTCCCCAAACTTACGAAGTGCTTTGAGGCTGCGGTCAGTTAGCCCCATTTGCTTGATGACGCTTTCCATGCCGTCAGACCATGATAAATTGCCAATAGTAGCCTGTACCTCAAGTGATTTGAGTTGACGAACAAGACCAATGGTTTCGTCGTACTCGTCACGGTTGTTCTTGTCGTGACGACGCATCTTGCGACATTCACGAATAATGGTGTCAGCGTCTTTGCCCCAATAGGTTTCAAGCCAACCGTCACCGTTTTTCGGGAACTCACGCTTCTTCAGTTCTTTGTTGATGTACACCGAAGAAGTTTGTTGAAGCGGCAAGTCACGTGGGTCAAAAGCAGGGTGCTGCGCAAGATTGTTCACAACCATCTTAGTCACCTCATCTTCGCAGTAAATGGGGAGGTCGTATGCATCCCCGACCAACGCGCTTCCCCACATAATGACCACTCACTTGACCATTGGTTAAAAGCCCCACTCTCCAAATGGGTATTTCATGGGGTCAACCATCCTCCAAACCGGTTGCCCTGATTCTTGTCTTTGCCTCCACCGAGCCAATCACCGAAACCGGGCATGTAGTCATCAAGCATCACAATGCTACCACGGAACTCTTTGGTACCCCAATTGGCCAACGCAAGAGCCATGGCCAAGTCATCGTGAGTACCCACGCTTTCCAACTTCCCATTTTTCTGCATACCAAAGCGGTTGAGTTCTTGCTCCAATTTATGTGTGAACGTACGACTACGCTCGTCACCGTAGGGCGTACGAATGTGACCTTGTTCAAAGGCCATGAGCAAAGACATGAACATGGATTCTTTGCGCTGCCTTGTGGTCATGAAGGTCTTGATGGGAATGTCGTCACGCATGTCTTGTAGTTCAGCAGCAAACATACGTTGGAAGTTGTTGCCTTCAAGTTCAATCAGGTCCGGTTGGAAGCGGTTGTTGAGCAGCAAAATGTGCTTCTTCTGCGCTGCACCGCCCAGTCCTTTTTCGTGAACGATGCCAACAATTTGCTTTTGATTGTCACCGGGCAGCACCCGCATTACCAACATGGCCGTGAAGTCAGCGTTTTTGTCAGACGCAATAGCCGTGTCCCACCCAATGAAGTGTTGACCAAACACACCCATTGACTCGCCTTCTTCGTCGTATTCCGTTTCAGCGCGGTCAAGCAAAACAAGGTCTTTGTCCCGAGCCTTTTCCAAAATGTCGTTGGGGAACATACTCGCAACGTCATGAATCGGCTCACACAGGTACTCACGCGAAAACTGAATGGCAGGCATGGACAATCGCCGGTGGTCCAAAGATTCCAAGTCCCATCGCTCGGGCCACAAGGCTTTGCCTTCATTGTTGATGGCGGGGTAAGTTTCAACGGTGAACGCCTCACGCTCTTCCAGTTCAGCGTACAGGTCGTTGTAACTGAACGGTGTACCAACAATCATCATGCGGCCTGTGTGGTGAAGCACAGGCAATAGGACACCATAGAACCAGTCAGCAGCACGCTGCAATTCTGTACCGGTCGTGCCCCACAGAATGTCGTCGCACACCACAACGTTTGGGTGGAAACCACGGGTACCACCACCCACAGACTTTGCCATCATACGGCTTCCGTTGGTGAACTCAAAGTACGTCTTTCGCCATGGTCGGCCTTCAGGAGTGAGGTGACGCAGACATGGCGTGGATTCAATGTTGTTGCGAATAAATCGCATGTGCTCAAGTGTTTGTTCAAGCGAGTGCGAGAAAATCATGACGTGGGTGTTGGGCTGAAAGGCCGCAATCCACAAGGCATAGGACATGAAGAACACAGATTTACCGTGGTCACGACTTGCTTTCACACAATAATACCGATTGTCAGCAAGCCCTTCGTCCCAAGATTGATGATGTCCCGAATAGTCGAAGCCGAGGATTTCGGTGAAGAAGTACTTGAACGACTTGGCAGACATCTGCCGGTCCATTTCACGAATGAACTCCTCCATGTCTGACATCAAAGCCACCCAAGATACCTGAGTGCTGCGTATAGTCCAACTTCATGAGGAGTAGCCTTACGAAGCATTCCGTCTTCGGTGGGAAAGCAGAAGGGTGCAAACGCTTTCAGTTTTTCTGGCCAATCGGGCACGGCATCACTCAGTGGGGGCCTGTAACTTGGTGACCAGTCGTCATCAGTTTCA
>Ga0209645_1000645_pt1 | contig 17886 bp, 24 predicted proteins | sample ETNvirenome_6_30_FD_184070 | JGI IMG/M metagenome (GOLD analysis project Ga0209645, IMG submission 184070) | Marine viral communities from the Pacific Ocean - ETNP_6_30 (SPAdes) (version 2) | ecosystem: Environmental > Aquatic > Marine > Oceanic | place: Pacific Ocean | collected 2013-06-19
AGTATAACACTACACTTCATTGTGTGAATTAATAGTGTTAATCATATTAAGTAATTCATTTGTAGTAAACATAGTTAAATAGTGCATAGTAAAGTGATTTAGTATATTAGTTTTTATTTACATTATTATTATCCAAACTATACTGTGTTTTGTCTGTAAAATATAAATAATAGTTTAGTACATGTACAGAAAAAGTCAAACACCGGGGCGTAATACACTGAAAATCAAGGGTATATACGTAAAAATCTAGAGAAAAAGGGGGACCCGCTAAATTAAAAATCGTTTTTGTAACAGACTGATAATCAGTACGATAGGGGGTAACACCATACCCCTATATATCTGACGTAAAATTTTGTGACACTAGCCTTATAAGTAGTATTAGTAACAGGCTTATGTCACACTGAGGTAAAAAAACAGCGAAATCTGTAAGTATATAAGATATAAACGAATTAAAAGAAAGTATATGCCTATTATATATTCATACCCATTGATAAATACGGTCAAAGACAGTGACCAGTTTATAATAAGCGTAGCTCCTACAGACAGTGAAGACACGTTTGAAACGCGCAATATTACGTATGAAACGTTAAGGGACAATATATTAGCAGGTTCTACCTCAGGTACAGTAGAAAGTATTACATTTGTAGCACCTTTAACAGGTGGAACCATAACAGATACAGGTAGTGTTAGCTTACCACAAGCTAATAGTTCTACTGACGGTTATCTATCTTCAACTGACTGGACAGCATTTAACGCTAAACAAGATCTTAGTGAAAAAGGCCAAGCAAATGGCTATGCACCACTCAACGCTTTCACTAAAATAGACGTTCAGTACTTGCCTGACAGCTTTGTAGGCGCGGTAGTTTACCAAGGTACATGGAACGCAGGAACAAATACTCCCACACTTCCAGCTCCAGATCCTAACAACAAAGGTTATTACTATGTAGTAAGTGATCCTGGCACATATCTAGGTGTAACATATGGCATCGGTGACTGGATTATTTCAAATGGAACTGATTGGGAAAAAGTAGATAATTCACAAAGTGTTACGTCTGTAAATGGTCAACAAGGTGTAGTTGTTTTAACTACTTCAGATATTGCCGAAGGTACGAATCTTTATTATACAGATGCTAGAGTAGCATTAGCACCATCAGTTGTAGCCAACACAGCTAAAGTATCTTTTCCAGGTTTTGGAACCACAGCAGGTACAGCGCTTGAAGGTGATACAGTAATACCAGCCGCGTACACAGATGCAGATGTTGATGCTCATTTAAATTTATCAACAGCACAATTTGATCAAGTTTTAGGTTGGAACGGTAATGATTACATTTGGGTAAATCAATCTACAGGATCTGGAAGTGTAACAGAAATTACAACAAGCGGTGGTTTAACTGGCGGTCCAATTACAAGTACAGGTGATATATCAATAGATCCAACTGGTACTATCGGAGCTGGTACTTACGGTAGTACATTTAGTAGTGTTAAGATAAATCAAATAGAAGTTGATGCTTACGGTAGAATAGTATCTATATCAACTGGATCTACTGGATCTGGTAGCGGTACAATGTCTAACTTTAATGTTACAAATGGAACAACTTCGGGTGTTATGTCTGATGGCGGTACGTTTCAAATTACTGGAAGCTCTGGAGTTAGCGTTTCACTTGCTGGGTCTGGTAATTTTTCATCATTTAGTGTAACTAACAGTGACAGAGGTTCAACACAAAACATATATAAAAATTTTAGAGCAGACACAGGAGGTACAGCTACGGCTAATGTTAATAATGATACTCTTGTTATAGCTGGTGGTACAAATATAGAAACAAATAGAAACGGTAATACTATAACTATAAACGCCACAGGTGGCAACACTGACACCACGTATAGTTATGCATCGGCTCAAAGTACTAATGATGTAGATCTTACACTCACTGGCTCTGACGCTTCAACAAATACAGTTAAACTTGTAGCTGGCTCAAACGTAACACTTACTGACAACGGTTCTAACCAAGTTACTATCGATGCTGCAACTGGAACAGGTGTAGGTGGTAGTGGTATACAAAACTACATACCTATATGGTCAACCACGTCCACAATAGGTAACAGTGCTATATATCAAGATGGAACTAACATTGGTATAAATACTACAAGTATTAATGCTAATTCTGCGTTACATGTTAATGGTAATCTTAGAGTTGAAAACACTACTACTGCTGCTAGTTTTTACCGTGAAAGGTCGACAACAACTGGCACGTCACAAACTGTTAAAATTGTAACATACACGAACTCCGGCGCTATACAAGATAATTTTGGTGGAGGTATAGAATTTTTCCTAGTTGATCCTGCGATAAACACTGCTCCAGCGGCTAAAATATACGCTGTAAGAAACGGTGGTGATTCTACGGGTACTTTAAGATTTTGGACTGGATTAAACGGTAATGTTAATACTCTTAACATGGTTAGCACTGGTCAATTAGAATTACCAGGCTACGGTGGAGGTTCGTTTTCCGGCACTGCTACAAAAAGCTTAGCTGTAAACGCCGGCGGCGATGTTATTGAGATTGATGTAGCTACTTCCAACGTACAATCAAATTGGAACGCTTCGCCAGGAGATCCATCTGAAATACTAAACAAACCAACAGACCTTGTTTCTGGCACAACAGCTACTCAAACAGCTGTAACAGAAATAAGAACTTTAACGTCTACAGAATATGGTAATATAACACCAGATCCTGATGTACTATATATAATCGTATAATATGGCTGATTTAAAATTCGGAAATGTAACACCTGCTGTAGGTAACATTAAGCTAGGTAGTAATAATGTTTCTGAAATATATCAGGGCACAACTAAATTATGGCCGCAAAGCGCGCCACCATCACCAGGTGAAGTTACTGTGTGTGATTTGGTATGGACAAGAGAAAATTCAATAATTACGGCAACAACAACTGGAGGTAATATTCCAATAGTAACTAATCAAACTGATTGGACAGATGCTATTAATAATCAACAACCAGCCGCTTGCTATTGGGATTTTGATCCTAACAACGCTTTTAGAGGTCTTTTATATAATATTTATGCGACAGAAGTAATTCAACCACCTGCAGGTTTTAGAGTACCTACAGAACAAGATTTTACAGATTTACGTCTTTGTGTTAGTGCAGGTTCTCCTCAAGGAATTCAAGACGTAACATCTTTAGGTAATAATTATTATGGTTTTTGGACTTCTACTTTACCTTCAAACCCAAGGTTTGGAACAGTAGATTTTAACGCTATAGGTTCTGGTTATACTTACAGATATGGAACTGGTAATCAAGTGTTTGGCGGGCAAGGTCAAAGAGATATATATTGGATAGAACAAACTAATCCTATTACATCTTCAAACCAGCCGTTTAGAGCTTTTTTAACTTACGATGCTTTTCCTTATGGTTCTGGTTCCAATGTTCGTTACTTACAGGGTTATAATGGTGGTGCTTATTCTTTAACTTATAGACATGGATTTGCTATGAGATTTGTTAAAGACGCACCACCGGCTTCTAGTGTTCAGTTTTATGACAACGACCAGCAAACAGGTACACCTACAAGTTCAAGAAATAAAGCTCAGCCGTTTAATGGTGGAACATTTGCTTCAACTATTAGCTTTGGATCGGTAGTTATAACAGGAGCTCCAGCTACAATTTATTTATACCAATATCAAGAAGCTGGATTTACTAAAGGATATTTTGGCTCACAAACTTCTAGCAATCAACCAGGAGGCGGTTTAAAAGTTTGGTCAACTCCTCTTAGACCTAATAACAACATAGAATACGAAATCAAGTGGACATCTGGAAACCAAGGTGGTGTTTGGGACAATAATCCAACTTTTGCAGATAGAAAACAAGAAGGTATATTGTTACCAGTAGGAACCTGGTATCTTACTATTCAATACTATGGTATAGCAACAAACGGTGGAACAATATGGAACACAGGTGTTTACGGATAATAAAAAATAATATATGCCCATAATATCATCGTATAAAAAGAACAATACGCCAGAGCCATCTGACATACTCATAGGAACAGATGTATCTAATGGGCAGACAAAAAACTTTAGCTTAGGTGGAGCATCAGTTGTTATAATAAACGACTTTTTAAAACACTCTGCCTGGAAGTTTATCATACAAGACCCTGATCCAGACCCTAGACCAGAAGGTACTATATCATTTGAAAACTATGGTGGTCAAGCTACGCCTTGGCAAGATATAACTAGTTTATATATAAATGTGCAAATGCCGGTGACAGTACCTATAGTTTTACCTTATCTACAAAGATTTATAGGTTACGATATAATTATACAAGACGTTAGATCGCTGGGTAGATTTGGCGTTTACAAGTTAACAGCTTTAACTCAAGTTCAAGGTAATGTTTATAACATGGGGCTAGAGTTTGTAACTGGAAACAACAATATACAAGCACTTCAATATTATTCAATACAAATAGACGATGTTGGAAATGGTGATAAACACTTTGAATTTACACAAGGAGTCCCTTCAACATTATGGCAAATACAACACAATCTAGACAAATTTCCTTCAGTAACTACAGTAAATACAAACGAAATACAAGTTTTTGGAGAAATTGAATATATAGATAAAAACAATTTAAACGTACATTTTACAGCCGGCTTTTCTGGCAAAGCATATTTAAACTAAAAAACAATGGCAATTAATTTTTTAAACACGATTGATTTTAATCAAAACGAACTATTAAATCCTCGTATAGAAAATCAACCAAACGATACTGCCGCGGGAACTTCTGTAGACGGTCAATTATATTTTAATACAACTACCAAACATTTAATGGAAAGTGATGGAGCAGGTGGTTGGAAAGAAGTCGGTGGTGGTGTTGAAAGTTTAACAGCAGCTCAAGGTACATTTATATCTTTTACAGCAGCTACCTCTGCAACTGGCGACGTTGATTTAGGAACGTTTGATCTATCTGCAACAGGCACGCCTGATGCTACTAAATATCTAAGAGGTGATAATAAATGGGAACCTATTAGCGGTATATACGCTTGGGATATCGCTGGTGACACCGGAACTGAAACTATACTTAATGGTGACACTGTTACTTTTGCTGGTGGTACATATTTAACAACAACATACGCAACAGGCACAAACACACTAACTATAGACCACGATGCTACCTCAAGAAGTGATTCAACATCTAGTGACACTCCAGGTTACGGTGGAACATTTCAAGCCGTAACAAGCGTAACAACAAACGCAACAGGTCACGTAACTGCAATTGATGTATCTACAGTTACAATGCCTTCGGCTGAAAATTACACGTGGACATTAGATGGTGATGGTGGCACGCCACAACCTATCAGTAGCGGCGACACAGTTACTTTTGTAGGTGGTACAAACATAACAACTGAGGTTAACAGTCCAGTGGGAGATAATTTAAAGATAAACCTAGATGATGACGTTACGCTAGCTGGTGAATTAACTGTTAATGGCACTGGTCAATCAAGTTTTGCTGGTCAAGTTACAATACCAACTACACCTGTAGCTGGTACAGACGCCGCATCAAAAGCTTATGTTGATGGTTTGGTTGCTGGTGGTTTAACATTTAGAGGTACATTTAATGCTGCTACTGGTGAAATATTATCAGGTGTAAATCAAGGTAGCTATATATATCAATTAACTGGAACACCTCCAGCCCCTTTTGATCCATCAGCTAATAGAGTTGAAGTTAAAGTAGGTGACTATTATATAGTGGCAACAGCTGGTCAGTTTTACGGTAATGGTGGAACTGGTGGTGGCGGCCAACAATTAGATGTTGGTGACTCTGTTATAGGGTTTCAAGCTGCTTCAGCTAACAGTTCTGACAAAAATGACTGGTCAATAGTTCAGTCCGATGAAGGTGTAACAGACGTACAAGAAGCTACAGCTACAGATTTATTAGGTGCTAGCGTAACATCTACTGGAGCTGGCGGGACTGGTTCTGTTACAGTTGGTTTGGATGTAGATGGTCTTACGGAAGACACGTCACCAGCTACAGATGACACTATAGTTATATATGACACTTCAGCTTCTACAAATAAAAAAGCAACACTTGCTAATATAGCTTCTGCTATTGATATATCAAAAGGAGTTAGAATATCATTAAGTAGTACTGTATCTGGCGTAGGAAGAACTGAAGCTGGAGGATTAACTACATTTGATGTAAACACTACTACCGTTCTTAGTCAATCAAGTGCTCTAGACGTTAAAGCAGAAATTATAACATCTGGAGGTCAAACAGTTTATGCGGATATTACAAGATCTAGTAACATACTTAATGTCATATTTACAGGCAGCGTAGCTAATGGAACTTACGAAGCTTTACTAGTTGATGTAGGATAAAAATAAATAAAATTTAATGGCAATACAGTTTAAAAATCTAGTAGACGTATTTGAACAGAGAACAGGAGCTGTAGCAACAGATGCTTACACACTAACTGTATCTACTGAACAAACATCAGGAGCTACACCAAACCCTGGCACGGGAGGTTTAAAAGTTCAATACTATAGCGTTAGTAGTGGAATTACTCATGGATTTGGTTTAGTTGCTGGCTCTACTTCTAGTGATTTTTTAACTAGTGGTCCAATGCACTTTTACACTAACTCAGATTTAGATACAAAAAATGCTACAGGGCTTGCTATGATTTTAGATAATAGTCAAAACTTAGGTATAGGTGTAACGTCTATAACTGCCGGTAATAGACTAGAAGTAGCGGGTGGTGCTATTGGTATTGATGATTATATAGTTCATAACGGTGATACCACTACTAAGTTTGGCTTTGTGGCAAATCAAAATTTTGCTATAAATACAGCGGGTGTAGAAAGAGTGAGAGTAACATCAGGTGGCTCTGTTGGTATAGCCACAAATAATCCAGGCGCTAAACTAGATGTTGAAGGTAACGCAGTTATAGGCGCGGCCGGTAATATAGTTAGCGGTGATTTTGCTGTAGCTATAAATAAAAACACAGTTGTAACTTCAGAAGATGGTTTTGCACAAGGTGAAAACACGATAGCAAACGGCAGACAAGCTGCGGCTTTTGGATTTAATACGTATGCTAATGCTGGTGCGTCAATAGCTGGTGGTGCTTTATCTGAATCAAATGGTCAGAGAAGTATAGCTGTAGGTGCTACTGCTATAACAAACGCTGACGACGCGGCTGCTTTTAATACAGGAACTAGAGCTAATGGTTTATTTTCTTTTGCAACTGGGCAAGGTTGCTTTGCTACAGGTAATGCTTCTTTTGCAACGGGCTCAAACACACAAGCAACAGCTTTATACTCTTTTTCAGGAGGTGTAAACTCAATAGCTAGTGCTCCTGGCGCTGTGGCACTAGGTGGAGGCGCTCAATGTTCTGGTGAATTTTCTTTTGCGGCTGGCAATATAAATGTAGCATCAGGTATTAATAGTACAGCTCTAGGTTTTGATAATGATGCTATAGGAGCTCATTCAACTGTCATAGGGCATTTAAACACAACTAGCGCCGCAGCTGCATATGGTGTTGCTATTAATTTTCAAAATACAGTTTCAGGCCAAGGAGCTTTTGCTTTTAACCAAGGTAACACAGTTAGCGGATTAAACGCAGCTTCAGGTGGAGTATCAAATACAGTAACAGCTGAAGCGAGTTTTGCTTATGGTTACGGCAACGATACGTCAGGAGGAGGTTCAACACCACCTCAACAAATATTGTTAGGTAGGTTTTTAAAGCCACCTAGAGATGCATCAGGTAACGCTGGCGAGGCTCAGGTTATAGTAGGTAGACACAATAAGCACGCTAGCCAACCCGCCACTGCTTTTGCTGTAGGAACTGGTACAGCTACAACTGCTACTGCAAATTCATTTACCGTACAATACGATGGCAACGTTTTAATGGAGCAAGTTGTTGGTAAGAATTATTCGAGCGATTCAGCGGCTGCATCAGCAGGCGTACCAATAGGTGGTATATATCACGATAACGGTGATTTAAAAATAAGAAGAACATAAAATGGCAAATACTTATAAATTAAATATAACTAAACTAGAAGTTAATAAAACCGAAGGAGACTTAACAGACGTGGTATTTCTTGCACATTTTTCATATGTAGCCACTACAGAAGATGAGCAATATAGTGAAACAGCTTTAGGTATGGCTAGTGTTGCTTCACCTGATCCTGAAAATTTTACCGACTTTAGTGAGCTAACAGAAGAACAAGTTAAAGGTTGGGTGGAGTCAGAAGTTAACTTTGAAAAATATAGAGAGCACTTAGATGCTAGAATACAAGAAAAAATAAACCCACCTACTGAAGCAAAAGATGTACCATGGTAAAAATCACTAAAAATAAGTGATATATAAAGTATACCCTGCTCGGGAAAGAGCAACCAAATAAACTAATATAAAACCAAAACCAATGACACTATATTACAAGACTAGCACGTGGAGTAGTCAACCACAAATATCCGAAGACCAAATAAACTTTTGGAAGCATATCGCTGATAAAAAAAATTGGCGAATAGTACAACTACCAAATGGATATTTTCAAACCGAATACAAAGATCAAGATGGGGCTTGGCAAGATGTTACTCGTAGAGAAACTATGGACGGTGCTGAAGCCGCTATAGATGGTAGCATAGAGCATTATACTAAAAAGCTTGAATTTGTAAAAGGACCTAAGGTAGTAAAAACTTTTGAATAAAAATAAATCGGGCGAGGCATGCTGCGGTGTACTATCAACAAGTAGGAACCGTGTGGACGATTTACTGCCGGACCCGTTTAATACGCTACTCGCGAAGAGTAAATTAAATTAAATTAAATTAAATATGTCAGATAAAATTGTTAAAAACCTTAACTTTGGGGAAGACGCAAAGAACAAGGTATTTAAAGGTATAGAAAAACTCACAAAAGCTGTTAGCTCCACACTCGGGGCTAGCGGCCAATGTGTTATACTAGAAGATGATCAGGGTAAACCTGTCATTACAAAAGACGGTGTGACTGTTGCAAACAGTATTATATTAAGAGACCCAGTAGAAAATATGGGTGCTACGCTTCTAAAAGAAGCTGCTAGAAAAACTGTGCAAGAAGCTGGCGATGGAACAACAACGGCTACAGTACTAGCGCACTCAATTTTAACAGAGGCTTATAAAAATTTAGATAAAGATAATACCCGTAACATTAAAGAAGGTATAAACAAAGCTGTCGATAATGTTATCAAATACTTAGAAAATAAAGCAATACCAGTCGAAGGTACTATGCTTGATGATGTTGCTACGATTAGTTGTAACAATGATAAATATCTAGGTAAAATAATTGGGGAGGCGTTTAAAGCTGCTGGTGAAAACGGTGTTGTTGTAATGGAGCCAACAACCGAAGATACTACAGAGCTTGAGTTAGTTGACGGCGTTCAATATGATAAAGGTTTAACTAACTCGCATTTTATAACAAGCAAAGATAAACGAGTAGCTGAGCTTGATGATCCATTAGTATTACTACTAGAATCACCTATAGAATCTGTACGTAAAATACAGTCGGTGTTAGAGTATGTAATTAAAAACAAAAAACCTTTACTTATAGTAGGTGACTTAGAAACAGAAGTTTTAGCTACACTTGCTATGAATAAAGTGAAAGGTAATATAAAAGTAAACGTTATCAATGCACCAACTTACGGTATAAATAAGAAAGACACACTTTCTGATTTAGCTTTACTTACTGGCGCAACTGTAGTCAATGAAGATCTTGGAGATGATTTAGATGTTATTAATCCAGACTTCTTAGGTACTTGTGATAAAAGTATTACAAATGATACAGAGACAATATTACAAGTTGATACATCTACCGATGACGTTAAAAAATTAATTAGTTCAGTAAAAAAATTAATAGCTAAAGCTAAATCACCTGGAGAAGTTATACGTCTTGAAAAACGTTTAGCTAGATTGTCAGGTAAAGTTGCAGTTGTTAAAGTTGGTGCTAATTCAGAAATCGAATTAAAAGAAAAATCAGATAGAGTTGAAGACGCTATCTGTGCTACTAAAGCCGCGGTAAAAGAAGGTATAGTATCAGGAGGTGGTATAGCTTTGCTTGATGCATCTAAAAAAACCAAAGCAAAAACAGCTGGTGAAAAAATATTGCTAGAAGCTATTAAAGCACCGTTTAAAACTATACTAAATAACGCTGGACTGGAAGAGGTTGGTACGCCCGAAGAAGGTATGGGTGTTAATGTAATTACAGGTGATATTGTAAACATGGTTGATAAAGGTATTATTGACCCATTACTTGTAACTAAAAGCGCACTCAAACACGCGGCTTCAGTGGCTACCACTATATTATCTACAGATTGTGTAATCAATAATTTAAGAGTTGAATATGAAGGCAATAGGTAGAAATATAATTATAGAAACTAAAAAAGAAGATACCATTAAAAAAACAGATGGTGGTCTTATGTTAACTGGTAAACAACGAGTTGACGTTCGTTATAAAGAAGCTACTGTGCTTCATTGTGGCGATGACGTTAGAGGTGTTAAAAAAGGTAACAGAATATTTTATGACAAACATTCAGGTAACAGACTTGAAGTTGATAAAAATGTTTTTTACGTTATAAAAGATACTGATGTGGTTGTTGTGTTATGAGATTAGACGCTAGTGACATTAGGGATTTAAATCTTCTTAAACACTACCGTATAATACGTAAGTGGGCTTGTAAAAACAACGATCTTAATGATGCAGAACTAGAGTTGTTAATATACTTAGACTGCATGGATATGTTTACGCGTAAAGATTTTGAAGACGGTACATATTCTTTTAGTTGGGATAATAGGCGTTGGAACAAGCTTTTACAAAACGACTGGATTACACTTTGGAGAAAGTATAATAGAACTACTCAAAAGTACAACATATACAAAGTATCATTTAAAGGTAAACAGTTAATATCACGCATGTATAGAATTATGCTAGGTGAAGAAGATATACCTACTAGCACCAGACGTAATAGCATAATGAAAGGCAAGACCTACAGTGATAAGGTTTTGTCGTTTGCTATTAATAAAGTCAACAAAGATAAAAACAGATAATATGGGAAAAGGTTTTAAATTACCAGGAAAACTTCCAGGTTCTCCAAACAGAATAGCTATGCCAGCTATTCAAAGTGGTGGAAGCTACAGAAGACCTGCTATGATTATAGATCGTAGTGCTGAAATACTTGGGGCTGGAATACAGTCTGGTATGGACAAAATAGGAGACGCTTTGAAAAACAAAGCTATAGATAAAATGGCTGAAGAAAAGGGGCAAGAACCACAAAGTAACTTAGATAAAGAAATTCAAAGAGAAAAACTAGAAAGCACAGCAATAGATGCGAGTACTAAATTAGACGCGTTTCAACCTACTAATGTTCCAGTTTTAGATTCTCAAGCAAAAGAATTTCTAACAAATTTTCGGCCTGGTGTTCTTACTAATAGAAACGCATTACCGGCTATGATCGATGATGAACTCGCAGCTGTTGGAACTCCTGTAGATTTACCAGAAACGCCTTTAGAAATGAAAAACGATTCACCAAATAAATTTTTAGGAGCAGCTGCAGGTGCTGCTTTTGGCGGTGGTAGTGGAGCAAATAATAGTGGTTTATCACAACAACAACTTCAAAACCAAATTGCGCCAGGTGGTAAGTTTGTTGGTTTTGGAAACCTTGCCTCGGTCATGGCCGATAACAGAGCAAATCTAGCTCTACAAGCTGCTGAATCTAGCAAAGCGTCTGGAGGAACAATGGGTACTGCAGATCAAAACCCTATGACTGGAGGCGCTGGCGGAGGTCAAACATTAAACTGTACTCCAGTTGCAATGTCATACGACCCACCGCTACAAGCAAACGAAAAAGGAGGTAAGAAGTCTGTATTTAATATGAATACTAGAGGTATGGCGGAAACTGCTTTTGGCACGCCAGCAGAAAGACAAGCGTCTGTTAAAGCGCCTTTTCAAAGCAATGCTTTTTATGCGGCACTAAATGACGCTAAAGAAAAAGGAGCCAGCACTTTTGAAGTTGGTGGTAAAAAATTTGATGTAAAATAAAAACTATGGATCATAATATAGAAAAATTAATTAGTAAACCTAATCTTGAAGGTCAAGTAGGAGAAAACGCAGTTTGGTCAGGTCCATTAGATACTAGTGGTTTTCCAATGGGAGTTGGTAGTAGTTCTGGTATTACTGGAATGAAAATTAAAATGGCTGAATGTAGTTATACACCAGGGCCAATAACTAAAAAAGCTCAAGGTGTCTAAGGTAGATAAAAAAACCTTAAAGTGTAACAAACCTAGAAAAACACCAGGACACAAGACTAAATCACATATTGTTAAAGCTTGTGAAAATGGTAAAGAAAAAATAATCAGGTTTGGTCAGCAAGGTGTAAGCACTGCAGGCAAAAAGCAAGATAAAAAATCAAAAGCAAGACGCGCTAGCTTTAAGGCTCGTCATGCAAAGAATATTAAAAAAGGTAAAATGTCTGCCGCCTACTGGGCTGACAAAGTAAAATGGTAATTATGGAAAAAGGACATTATGGCGAATACACTGGCAATGCAAGATGTTGCAAAACCCCAGTTACAAAAAGAAACTACAGATCTTCTGTAGCAGATGATGCTGCTCATATTCATTATTTGGAAGAAGACATGAAGTATGATAAAAAACATCACTCACCGTTTAAACAAATAGACGAAAGGTCTGGTGAAAGAGTTGATGAATTTGGAACTCCAATTCCCGAAGGATTCGTAAGTAGTATGGGAAAAAACTACGATGACGAAGCCGCTTCTAATTTTTACGCCGACAGACAAAGAAGAACTGATGAAGCTTTAAACATAGCTCAAAACATGCTAACTGGGGGAGTTTCGGCTAATTTAGGCGCTATATCTACAGATTATCCACATGCGGCCCAAGAAATAGTTGGGCGTAATTATGATGAAAAAGGACAGTATAGAGATTTTAGCACGGAAAGAACTCAAGCAGACATTGACCGGCTACGTGAATTAAACAGAATACAACCGCAAGCCGCGTTTGACGAGATTAGTGCGCGAACTAGAAATTTAGGTTATAGTATAGGTGAAAAGGCTGACGATTGGAAAACGCAAGTAGATCCTCTTAATCAATATGAAAAAATGAGATCAGGTTCTAGACTTAGACAGCGAAAACAATTAGGAGCTCCAGGTCAAACCACTTATCAAAAAATGATGGCTCAAAGAAATAATAGGTAAAAAGTAACTATGAAATCAAAAGGTTTAGGTGACGACATAGCTAAGTTTACTAAAGCTACTGGTATTAAAACTATAGTAGATAAAGTATCTGAAGGTCTAAACATAAACTGTGGTTGTAATAACCGACAAGAGTGGTTTAACGAAAAATTTCCATATAGACACTAATGGCATTTAAAATAGCACCTCCGTTTCCAATAGACAATACACCGGTATATCATGTTGATATGGAAGATGGTGTGTTAGGTAAAGCTAATAACAATGGTACTATAATTATAAATAAAGATGTGCCATGTGGTAAAGTGCAAGATGTAATTAATCACGAGATGGTTCATATAAATCAAATGCGCAGAGGCGATCTTGATTATGATGATGAAAACGTTTATTGGAAAAATAAAGTAATACCAAGATCAAGTATAAAGGAAGGCGCAAAAAATTTGCCGTGGGAAGCTGAAGCATATAGAAACGCATAATGAAACCATCTAAGAAAGGATATTTAAGAAACAGCCCTGATGTTAATAAGCCAGTAAATAAGATACTGGGAAACAAGATAACAATGAAAGGAGTTGACTTTAAAGTATTAGGTACTGACGATAGAGGTTATACAAAAATTATGTACCCAGGTTATGACTATACATTTCCAGGAGCTAAGCATGTGATAGAGACTCCTTTGCATAAAAAATACAAAAAATAGGTGATAATATTAGTATAACAATTTAATCTAATATTATGAAAAAACTATTTTTAGCACTATTATTTAATTCAATTACATTAACAGCTTTTAGCCAAGGCAATTTTGCGGGTTGGTGGGAAAGCAAAACATCTAAATACATTACAATGATTTACGTAGGAGACTACGGTGTATCACAGGTTGTTAACTACAACCCTTGGAATGAAGATGTTATAGAAGAAAGAATAATCAGAAGAAACAAAGATACATTTGTAACACACTTATTTAATAAGCGTAATGGTTATTCAGTAAAAGTAAAGTACAAACTAAAAGATAAAAATAACTTAATATGTAAGTTTACTGGTGATTTAAAAAGAACAGTACATCTTACTAGATATAAGTTTGATTTAAATAATAAACTAAAAACATAAAACAATGCCGTATTCACCAGCACAAAAATCGTGCGTACAACTAAAAGATCATAAGGGTAAAACTACCGGACTTATGATGGAAGGTTCTGCAATGCACATGTCAATGCTCCACCAGGAAGAAACTAAAAAAGTAGAAGAAGCTAAAGCTAAAAAGCTAGATAAAAAACAAGAGATAAAAGAGCACAAAAAAGATCTATTAACTGAAATGCCAATTGACAATCGTGGCGTAGGTGAAATGTCTCCATATAAAATGGACCATGGTTCGCCAGCCAAACAAACAGATGAAAGAGATGGTTCAGGCAATTCAAACGTAGATGAAAGCGGGCATTATGGAGGAGCACGCCTTCATTATGCGGATAAAAAATACGATAAGTCTATAAGACAAATGTTTAACGAGTCGTTTAAAACAGCTAAAGCTGCAGGTGCTAAAACATTTGATTTTCATCATAGCGGCGTAAAAGACCCAGAAACGGGAACATACAAATTTAAGGGTGGCACTTATACTACCGAAACTAAAAAATGAAAAAACTTTTAAGTCTTTTAACAGGTGGTTTAATTAAAGACGTAGGTAATGTAATAGATAAACTTACAACTACAGACGAAGAAAGATTAGCCGCTAAACAAAAGATTCAAGAGTTATTAGAGAAAGCAGATCAAGATGCGCAGACTCAAATAAGCGAGCGCTGGAAACTTGATATGCAATCAGATTCATTTTTATCAAAGAATATCCGCCCGCTAGTGTTAATATATCTTACTGTTATATTTACGGCATTAGCATTTTTCGATGGTAACATTGGCGGGTTCAAAGTGGCTGAAGAATATATCCCAATATTTCAGTCGTTATTAATAACAGTGTACGGCGCTTATTTTGTAGGTCGTACTTGGGAAAAATCAAAAAAAAGTAAACAAGAATAAAATTAAATCAAATGGCAAATAAAGTTACAGCTGAAGAGCTTAAAACAATTAAAGATCAACAAGCAGAGTTAGGAACAGTTATCAATCAAATAGGTCAACTTGAAGCTAGTAAGCACGCTATGCTTCATAAGATTGCTGGTATTAACGAGTCTATCGAAGAGACTAAAAAAGAACTTGAAACAAAGTATGGTTCTGTAAATATTAATCTTGAAGATGGTAGTTATACTGAAATCGAAAAAGAACATGATGACCACGGTTTGCAAGCTGTAAAATCAGAAGAGTAATGAGTACTGTTATAAGAAAGATCAGTATTGGTTCTGATTATAAGAATGATGCTATGCACTATGCATTAGGCCAACAGGTCTATGGTGGTCATGAGATATCGCATATTCTGTTTGAAGACGATGATGCTTCTTATAACATATTCATAAAGAAAAACAACGAGGTGTTGCCATGGAAGAAGTTTAATTCTAACATGGCTATATCCGTTGAATATGATTTAGAATATTAATGAGAAGTGTTTTTGATTTTATAGTTGTGCCAGATGGAAAAAGGTATAACAATGAAGTTGATATAAACGGCGATAAACTTATAGTTAATTCTAGTATAGAAAATTTTAAGCTTATAAATAGAAAAGCTGTTGTGCTTACTACACCAACTGCTTTTGATACGCCAATACAAGAAGGTGATGAAGTTATTATACACCACAATGTATTTAGAAGATATTACAACCTAAAAGGTAAAGCAGTTGACAGTAGTAAAACGTTTGATGATAATAAGTATTTTTGTCAGTATGATCAAATATATTTATACAAACGTATGGTTAAGTGGATAGCTGTAGGTGAAAGATGTTTTGTTATGCCGATTAAAAATAAAGACAATTGGTCTTTAGAAACAGAACAAAAAAATAAAGGTATAGTAAAAATAGGTAATAAAACTTTAGAGTCGCTAGGTATATACGAGGGTGATTTAGTTGGTTTTAAATCTAATAGGGAGTTTGAGTTTATTGTAGATAAACAAAGACTTTATTGTATGCAATCAAATGATATTTTAGTTAAGTATGAGTTCAAAGGAAACGAGGAAGAGTATAATCCAAGCTGGGCGAAAAGCAGTTGATGAGTTAATTAAAGTTGCTGAAGAAAAAATTATCACTAACACAGAAGATGACGTTTCAGCGGATAGACTTAAAAATGCAGCTGCTACTAAAAAGTTGGCTATATTTGATGCGTTTGAAATACTAGCTAGAATAGAAGAAGAAAAAAATATGCTTGAAGAAAAACCTCAAAACGCTAAAGAAAAAAGTTTTAAAGGTTTTGCTGAAGGTAGATCAAGATAATGTACGAGCAGTCTTTAGTAAAAGTAATACAAGACCACATTAAACCTAGCATTTTAAAAAAAAATAATAGGTATAAAAAATGGGAGTATGGTTATGACGTTGAAAACGACATTGTAGTTATAAGTAAAGATGGTACAATAGGCGATGTAGTTGAAATACAAAACCTTAAAATAGCTTTGCCAGCTATTCCTAAAAACGTTTACGCTGCATCTGAAGAAGAAAAAGATCAGCGCTGGGTAAAAGCAGAATATCCGAAACAATTAGCTAAAATTAAAAGCGTATTTGACTGGGAAAGATATCCAGTTAACTTTAAGGAAGAATGGTATGATTACATCGATGAAGAGTTTAGAAGAAGAGAAGAAGGTTTCTGGTTTAAAAACAAAGGCATATCTACTTATATTACTGGCTCTCATTACATGTTCTTGCAGTGGTCTAAAATTGACGTTGGGGCAGCAGATTACAGAGAATCAAATAGACTTTTCTTTATATTCTGGGAAGCGTGCAAAGCAGATCAACGATGTTATGGTATGTGCTATCTCAAAAATAGACGGTCTGGTTTTTCCTTTATGGCGTCATCAGAACTCGTACATCAAGCGACTATATCTTCCGACTCACGTTTTGGAATATTATCAAAGTCAGGTGCTGACGCGAAAAAAATGTTTACCGACAAAGTTGTACCAATATCAATCAACTACCCGTTCTTTTTCAAACCCATACAAGACGGTATGGATCGACCGAAAACAGAACTTGCCTATAGAGTACCAGCATCAAAGCTTACAAGAAGAAAACTTGATCAAGGTGAAGCACCAGAAGAACTTGAAGGGCTTGATACAACGATCGACTGGAAAAATACAGGTGACAACTCATATGACGGTGAAAAGCTTAAACTCCTTGCCCACGATGAATCAGGTAAGTGGGAGCGTCCAGATAACATTTTAAATAACTGGCGAGTTACAAAAACAACATTAAGATTAGGTAGTAAAGTTGTTGGTAAGTGTATGATGGGATCTACAAGCAATGCTTTAGACAAAGGTGGTGATAATTTTAAAAAACTATATTATGCGTCAGACGTCACACAAAGAAACCGTAATGGACAGACTAGCTCGGGATTATATAGTTTGTTCATACCTATGGAATGGAACTACGAAGGGTTCATTGATTCTTATGGAGTACCTGTATTCGACTCACCAAGAGACGCGGTTAAAGATCCACAGGGCGACTTAATTACTACAGGTGTTATAGAACACTGGGAAAATGAAGTTGATGGTCTTAGAAATGATCAGGATAGTTT
>Ga0209645_1000646_pt1 | contig 17862 bp, 15 predicted proteins | sample ETNvirenome_6_30_FD_184070 | JGI IMG/M metagenome (GOLD analysis project Ga0209645, IMG submission 184070) | Marine viral communities from the Pacific Ocean - ETNP_6_30 (SPAdes) (version 2) | ecosystem: Environmental > Aquatic > Marine > Oceanic | place: Pacific Ocean | collected 2013-06-19
GCGCCAAGAACGTCCGTTTTACCCAAGACGGCAACATCGAGCGCTCCCCGGTATTCCGCGACGTCTCAGGCGGTGACTTGTCGTCATCATTAGACGGCAACCCTTCGCACATCACAGGCGTCTTCGGTGGCTCTTCAGGCTACGACAGCATCACCCTCGTGACTGACGTCTACCATGTGTACACGTTCAGCGGCGGCACGTTGACATCTAACGTCGACTTTGGGACCTCAGCCTCTACGGTGCCCTTTACGTCGACAACTTTAGCTGACGTTCAGTATCTCAACAGGCCTGACCGTGTGCCTGTCTTCTTAGGGCCCTCTGGGACAACTTTTGCCAACCTCACGAATTGGCCGTCGAACCACCGCTGTGTCTCTTTAAGGTCATACGGTGACTTCCTGATTGCCTTGGGGATGACCGAGGGTAGCAGCAGCTATCCTAATCGTGTTCGTTTTAGTGACATTGCTTTAGCTAACAATGTGCCGAGCAGTTGGGATGCCACTGACGCCACCAAGAGTGCAGGCTTTAACGACCTCGTCCAGATGGACACGCCGATTGTCGACGGTGCCACCCTCGGCACCAACTTCGTCATCTACAGTAGCGACAGCGTCTACAACATGGAGTTCGTCGGCGGCACCTTTATATTTAACTTCCGCAAGCTCTTTGATGACTGTGGAGTGATCAACCAGAATTGTATTGTCGAGGTCGAGGGAAAGCACTTTGTGTTCGACAATGACGACATCTACGTCCACGACGGCAACACACGCCAGTCCATCTGTGATCAGCGTGTGCGTGACTATGTGTTTGCATCAGGCCTAGACACCTCGAAGACAGAGGCCTGCTTTGTGCACCACAACGCAGCACTAGAAGAGGTATACTTCTGCTACCACACAGGTGACGACATGGTCACCCTAGAGGACGCCAGTCACTGCAACCGAGCAGCCGTGTACAACTACAAGGCAGACACTTGGTCGTTCATCGATCTGCCTAACGTCGTCTCAGGCACTACAGCCAACGTCAACACTGTGTCGACCTACGCAACAGCAAGTACAACTTACGCCAACACAGGCGGCTCCTATCATGACCAAGAGAGCTCCTTCGGTCGTCATAACATCTTCTTCTCGAAGACTGTCGCCAACGACCTGCCCTCGTGTGACAAGCTGCTAGCCATGGACGGCGCTACAGTTGGTGCCATTGCTGCACCTATAGACACCGCCGCCAACCAGAGCATCTTCTTGGAGCGCAAGGGCATAGACCTCGATCAGGAAGCAGGCAGCCCCCTCAGTGGCTACAAGGTGCTCAGAGGGTTCTACCCACAGGTCACCACGGATGACAGCAGCAGCACACTCACGTTTACTTTTGGTGCCAGTGACTTGCCTTCTGGTGTTCCATCTTATGGTTCTGCAGTTACCTATGATATGTCTACCGCCCATAAAGTCGACACAAGGAGCAGTGGCAGATACCTCAGCTACAAGCTCACAGATGCCAACACCAATAAGGACTTTAAGTTCTCTGGCATGGACATTGATGTCGTCATCACAGGCAAGAGGTAGCACACACGATGTCATCAACTCTAAGCGACAAACAGAACACGCTTGTGTTCCCTTATGTAAGACGCCAGATGCCGTCCCTCGAAGACAGCCTCAAGCTATATCTCAGAGACGAGCTTCAGGCCATCGAGAAGTCTATACAGACGCTTGCAGATGCATCAATACAAGTGGCTGACGCTGCCCCTAGCAGCCCTCGTAAGGGCATGGTGCGCTACGCTGTGTCGCCATGGGACCCCCTCAGCAACGGCTTCAGTGGTCTTGTCGTCTACAATGGCAACACCTGGGCCGCAGTTTAGAGCGACCCAAAAGCAAGAAACATAACGATAATAATAAGCAGCAAGGATAAGCTAGCATGGTTGTACCTATTATAGCAGCAGGCATAGGAGCCTTTGGTTCCTACGCGGCTGCAAAGGAGCAGCGGAAGGCTCAAGAAAAAGCTAACGCAGCTAACATGGCAGGCTTCAATCAGTACAAGCCTTATGTCGACGCAGGCCTCTCGGGTGGTCAAGATGCATTTAACAACACGCTAAACGCAGGTTACTACCAAGGCCCAACCCTAGCAGGCCCTAATCCTTACGAAACTGGTGCTATGAATGCTGCAGGTGCTGCGTCTAGTGGCGTAATGGGCACAGGGCTTAACATCTTCAACCAAGGCGTTGGAGGCTTCGGTAACAACCAGATGCTTTTCAACAGGGCGATGAACAATGCAAACCAGATAGGTTCGTATCAGCCCTTCTTCGACCAAAACATTGCAGACCAACGCAACATAGGTGACCGCTTTAGTAACATGTCTGACCGCGTTGGTGGTCTAGCTAACCGCTTTGCAGGCTTTCAGGACCAGTACAGTCAGCTAGGGAGTGACTTGCGTGGGTACGAGGGTCAGTTTGGCGGCCTTGCAAACCAACAGCAGGGCATAACAGACGACTTCAGGACAATGGCTGAAAACGCAGGCAGAGATCGAATAGCTGCTGCCAATGAGTACGCTGTGAGCAACGCAGGTTCTCTTGTCGACGCCATGCTGAGAGATGACCGACGTAGACTTGAAGAAAACACCCTCACAGGCATCAACCAGTCTGCGTCTGGTACTGGTAATGTTAACAGCAGCCGCGCAGGTATTGCTGATGCCGTCGCCAACCGCGCCTTTGATGATCGTCGTGCTGACATGACGGCAGACACGGTTGACAGGCTGCGTCGTGAGAAGCTTCAACAAGACGCTCTAGCGTTTAACCAACAGTCCTCTGCCCTTAACTCTGCAGGCTCTTCTTTAAGCAACACAGGCGCTCTGACGAGCAACGCAATGAACACCATAAACAACCAAGGCAACATGGTGGGCGCAGGTGCTAACATGCTGAACAACCAGATCAGCGGTGTGGGTGCTTCAGGTAACATGCTTGGTAACGCAGGTAGTTCCTACGGTAACGCTGCGAATGCTGCAGGCGCTGCTGTCGGCAACTTCGGTGCAGCGAACAACGCTCTAAACACGGCAGGCGGTTTCAACGACCGCACTACTGCAGGCATGGACACTGGCCTCAACATGATGAACGCAGGCTATAACATGGGCACTAATGCAGGTGCAGGCTTGCGTGGCTTCGATCAGGCTCGGTTAAACGACGAAAGAGCACGCTTCGAGGGCGACAGAGACTTCGCGTATAACCGCTACAAAGACTACATGAGCGGTATGCTTGGCCGAGCTCCGTCGACACGCAACCAGTACCAAGCGAACACCGTCAGCCCCGGCGCTGCTGCAGTCTTCGGCGGTATGCAAGGGTTTGGCTTCGGTCAGCAGTACGGACCGCAACTCCAGAATATGCTCCCGACAAACATGGGCGGCTACGGCAGCTACGGCGGTGGCGCTCCCCCTATGAGGCCCACAAGTTACGGAGGGCCAATCTAAGATGACCCTCGCAACAAACAACCGCATGACCGATAACCCCATGCACGCCAACCCCGGCGTCTTGGGCACCTACGTCAGTGACATCCCACGCTCCAATACTGACATCTTCCGTCGCACTCCTATGTCGTCTCCACAAGCAGACCCAAGCCTAATGAACCCAGTAGTGGACCCTAGTTATGGTGGAGCAGGTGAAGACTGGCGCACGCCATGGATGACAAGCGGCAACATGCTGCACGCTGATGGGTTTGACGATGCAACGTACAGAAGCGATCCTGCGCTCCAAGGGGTCACACAGTCAATAGACCTTGCGTCAGTCCCTGCCCCTGCAGCAGCCCCTGCAGAACCAGTAGTAGCAACTCCTGCGCTCATCACAGGCAACGCACGCGGCTCTATGAAGCCCCCTGCAGCACTGTCGATCCCCAACCAACGCATCCCTATGGGTGAAGCCCTTATGCGTATCGGTGGAGCAGGTGTCGCAGCATCAGGACAAGGCGGCTTGGCGGCCATAGGTGCAGCTACGAATGCATATGGTCAAATACAAGATGCAAACAGGCAGGCTGAAATGGATGCCTTTGCCATCGAGGAAGCACGCCGCAAGTCTATAGCTGACCGCATGGCTGCCTCTGCTAAGACAAAAAAGGGCGCTCCGACGATGCCAACGGCGGCATACAGTGAGGCTGCTCTGGAAGCCATAAAAGACATCGAGCGTAACTTAGATGACGAGACTTGGTGGCCCACCTCGTGGACGACAGGCCTCGCAGGCAGCATCATGAGTGCTATGCCGGGGACACCTGCCCACGACGTAGCGAATGCCATCACGACCATTGAGGCATCTATTGGTTTCGACAGGCTCCAAGCTATGCGTGATGCATCTCCAACAGGTGGCGCATTAGGCGCTATCAGTGAGAGAGAACTTGCACAACTTAATGCCTCTTTGGGCAGCCTTAAACAGTCTGCAACAAGGGATCAGTTTGAGAAGAACCTCAAAGCAGTCAAGAGACATTACATGGCTGCAGTCGAGGCTATCAGAGCACAGCAAATTGAATACCGACGTATCCACGGCATCGAGGCTCCTGCGCCTATGCCTTCAAATGCTGACCCTCAGCCGAGCAACAACGGCCTGTCTGCAGAAGCAAACGACTTTTTAAACGGCGGTTAACTCACATGAATGCATATACTGTCGAAGACTACCGCGCAGCGGCCAAGAGAGCTATGGCTGCAGGTAAACCTCAAGTGGCTGAAGAACTTGCACAAGCAGGTATGGCGTTGCAAGCAAACCCAGAAGGAACTGGCGTAGGCCGAGGTTTTGTGCGTGGTGCGCTACAGACAGCGGCTGCCCCAGCTGCTATGGCTGCTACTGCCGATATTACAGCCATGACGGACAAGGCTAGACTAGCGTCTCCTGAAGGTCAAAGCGGCATTGCTTACGAAGAGCTAGTCAGAGCAGGCGTCCCTCAAGGTGCCTTTGCATCACGAGCAGCCAACACAGGCAGCCCTCAGCAGAATGTTGCTATGATGCAGCAATATGGCGTCTCGCCTTTACTGCAGAGGAACTTTAGTCAAGTTGTCGACAAACGCATTGAAAACGCACAGAATGTAAATGTTGCTGATGCATCCCAACGCGCTGCTGCAAACCTTAGTTTCGCAGGCCGAATGCAAGATAAAGCTGCTGCGTTACCTCAGTCCCCAGTAGCTGCAGAATATGCCGAAGCACTCGCAGAAGCCCCTGATACTTTTAAGGGTTGGCTTGGTACAATCACCGACAATCCGGTGGGCTTCTTAGCGTTTGCAGGCGAGACTTTAGCTGAAAGTGGCCCTGCTATTGGTGCAGGTCTTGCCACTAGCTATCTCACTGGCAACCCAATGCTAGGCAACAGTATAATGTCTATGGGCGGCTTTAGTCGTGAGTATGCCAACGAGGTCAGCCGTTTTCTTCAAGAAAAAGGTATAGATTTATCTGACGAAGATGCACTCAAAGCACTCTTAAATAATCCTGAAGCTATGCAAGAGGCCAACCAACGCGGTGTAACTCGCGGTCTGGTTATAGCTCTCTTTGAGATGGCAGGTCAGGGCGCTGTCGCATCTAAAATCTTTGGTAAAACCTTAGCACGCCGCACTGGTTCCCAGATGGCGACTGAAGGCGGTGGTGAAGCAGCAGCAACAGCGGCTGTAGGCGATGAAGTAAGTATTAAAGACACGCTCACAGAGGCTGTCGTTGGTGCAGGCTCTGCCGTGCCCGAAAGCGTCGTCGCAGGCAAAAACAAGCTGTTTACCTCTAAGGGCACCCTAGCTGACCCAACGACGCTAGAGGAAAGCTATCGAGGCGCTGCAGGAGACGTCGCAAGGCAGCTTAAAGAAATAGCCACAGTTAACAATTATAACCTTAAAGATATCGGAACTGGCTCTAATGGTGCTCGACAGGCCCTAGAGGACATCCGAAGCAGTAACGTCTCACGCATTAACTTACTGCGTAACTCTCTAAAAAGGCAGCTTGACCCTAAAAACGCGGAAAACCTCGAAGACCTTGTTTTGCTTTATGCAGAAGCCCAAGCAGGTATTGCTGCAGGCAAAAAGAAAGTATCTCAAAAGGTTATTTCACAGCAATTTGACGCAATTAAACAGCTTGTAGGCCCATACAAAGAGGGCGCACAGCTTCTTAATGAGCTCCAGAAGTCTAACGTCATCACAGACCTCTTCAAAGACGGCGTAAAGGGCGGCATCAGTCAGTTTACCGACTACTTAAGCCCCTTTAGCCAAAGTGGCGCAGTCTATGACCCTAGTCGCATGGCAAATGTCGCCACAGGTTTGATTTTACCTGCCGCAACTGGCGGTTCCTCTATTAAAGTGCAGGCAGGTGGCTTTGCGCTAGGCCGTATGATCGATGCAGCCACAGGCCGTCGCTCTAGGGTCGCTCGTTTTGTTAACAAGAACCTAAATTCCTTCGGTCTTCCTGACCCAGAAGGCCCCTCTTTGGTTGAACAGAAGGCATTAAACGAAGCGCAATCTAAAGAACGCCGCTTGGCAATCGCAGAGGTCGCCACAGCACTCAACGCGCCTAAACCGGGGCCTTTGGAAAGCATGACGCTTGGCACAGGTCTTGATCGAGCAGGCCTTGAGACTGTCGTAAACAAGATGGCGCAAGACTTTGCGAATAGCCCTGAGTTTACGCCTGTTCTAGAGGACATTTCTAAGAACCTCGCAGGTGAAGGCAACAGGATCGATGCGTTGACTGAAATCATCCCTGTGATAGGCGCATACGCACAGCAGAACACCCCTGAGCTCCTTGTCGCTCCCCCAGATAACCCCGGACTGCTGCGTGACTTTAACATGATAGCACCTGAGCGTCTGACTGGTATACAGACGGCAGCACCACAGCAGCCCACACAAGACCCACAGCAGTCAGGCCGCCAGTTCACATCTCCTGAGAACTATCAGGCAGGCATAGACGCCAACATCGAACTGGCTGAAACTCTGCAGTCTACACTGTCTGCAGACCCTGACGTTTCCGTGACAGACAAAGGCCAACTGCTGTCCGTCTTAGAGGGCCTGAAGCAGCCCCTGACGAACTCTACGGTTCAACTACAGACTGACATAGAGGCCTTGCAGAGAAACGACGTTAGCTCTGAGGCCATCGACAAGTATGTGCGTCCGTATCTCGACCGCGTCACCAATCAGCGTGAGCAAAGAAGCAGGCTGCAGCAACGTGTGCAAGACGACCGTGATCTAGAGACTGACCTAAGCTCACCTGCGCTCCCTGCTTTGTCGACACCAAACCCACTGCAGATACCTGAGAGCGACCTTCAAGCTACTAACTTGCCTATCATGCCGTCTTCTGAAGAGATCGTAAGTATGCGCGAAGGCTCATACAAGCCAGATCAGAAGCGAACTCTTGTCGAGGCTGCCGAGTTTCTAAACAACCGTTGGCAGGCGGCAACAGGGCAGACTGAGCCCTTCGAGTATACACCTGAGAATGTCGACCGCATTTCTTCAATGATGGCTACAGAAGCCATCGAAGCTCTTAAAAACGACAGTAATGCTATTGGTTGGTACGACAGGAAGATTAAAGCTGCAAAGGCGGTGACTGCCCTTGTAGAGCCTCGGATCATGCAATCCCCAGACGCTGAGGCAGCTTTTGATTTCGCTCTCGCTGTCACCTCAAATGGACAGGCTGTAGCTGACAACTTCGCTTACACTGTCGAGGTATTTCGTTACTTTATGGACAACGGCAAGATGCCGACTGACACATGGGAGAAAGGTGGGGAACGTAACGGCGCAATGGTAGAAGCATTCAACTTCTTTAATGCCTACAATGCATCAGGCCGTAACATGCCAATCCAAGACTTCCTGAGCACGGACTTTACGGTTGCTGAATTAGACAACCTGATTAAGCAGTTCAACGCTGAGACAGGATCAACAGTCAGTGTGCCTTCGTCAGAAAGCAGACAAGCCTCGGTCAAAGGTTCTTACATTATGGGGCCTAAGATTGGGCAAGGCTTCTACCAGAACATTCGAGGCAACTACGATCCACTGACAATGGACATTTGGTGGATGCGGATGTGGAACCGTATGGTCGGGCGTCCATTTGAGGCTTCTAAGGATGTCGATAAGAACCGTGCGCGGATACGCGAGGCTGTAAAGACAAAGAACCAAACGGACTTAGAAAAGCGCTTAACCAAAGCTGCATTAAAGGACTTAGCGATTACACGCGCTGCGCTTACAGATGACGAGGTTCTTGACCAGTTCGTTGTGAATGTAGAAAGCAAATATCAAAGCTACTACCGCAAAAAGTCTGCTGAACTTAAAGGTACTGGCAATAAAGTACCTAAGCCTGAGTTGTTTAAAGCTTCAGGAACTATGGTTAAAAACATGAAGCCGCAACTGCAGGCGCAGCCTAAAGGCCCCGGTGAGCGTCAGTACATGCGAGAGGTCACACAAGCAGCATTAGCCAAGTTAAAATCACAAGGATACCCGATAACAACTGCTGACTTTCAGGCTTTAATGTGGTATCCTGAGAAACAACTATTCAGAAAGCTTGGCGTTGCCCCCGGTAGAGGTGCAGACAACGATTATCTAGACGCAGCCAAGATTCTTGCTGCTAAAGAGGGAATACCTAATGAGCGAATTGAAGAAACACTCGGCACATCAGGACCAGACGGAGCAGTCGCTTCTGGAGCAAGTCCCACAGAAGCACAAGGCGCGCTTCGTGGAGATGCTGATCGATCTGGCAGAGAAGAAACAACAGCAGACGACAGGGAAGCCCCTGCCCTCAGCCGTTTTGTCAACAATGGACAATCCAAACTACGACGCGCCCTCAGTCGACGAGTACCTAGCAAGCAAGAAGTAGTCGACCAGTTCCCTGCCGTCAAAGCACTCTTCGAGATCGGCAAAAAGGGATCGCCTTACGAGAATGGCATCACGAACATTGAGGACGCCCTGACGCTTGCGAAAGCTCTTGGCATCACAGTACATATGTTCAATGACCACCAGAAGATGCTTGAGGCTGCAGGGGCAGGAAGCAAGAGTATTAAAGGCCGCTTCGTAAAGACCTCTAACGGTGCGTCTGGGCACGTCTTCGCACTAGAGCCGGGCACAGACTACCGTGGCCGCAACCTCACAGACATCGAAGCGCTCACAACGCTGCTTCACGAGATATTCCACGGTGTGACCATAGGTCCAATGTCAGGTGTCGGCCCCATGCTCAATGGCAATGGGAACGGCACGCCATCTGTCGAGAATGCTATAGGTGCGATGATTGACAAGCCACAAGGCAAGCGTACACCTCAAGAGCGCAAGATAATGCGCGAGATTACACGCTTGCAGAACAGCTTGTCTGCTTACGTTGAAGGCAAGCCGACTGAGCGCAGGCCAGTGCGTGGTCTGATGGCGGCCATGGACAGCTTCGATCAGCAGCGCAACCAGATGACCCCAGAAGAGCAAATGGACTTTGAGGACAAGCTCGACGCTCATGTGAAATACATAAGGTCAAAGGCTGAGTTCTCTGTCGATCCGTTCTGGGTCTACGCAGTTAACCCGAAGATGGCAAAGCTTGTAATGCCAGAGACCACCAAGTGGATACAAGGTGAGCTCCGAAAGGCAGGCAACAAGGACATCCAGTTCTTCACTCACCCACTTGCGATATCCATTGCCGTCGTGATGGCTCTTATGGCCTCTGAGCAGGCTGAGGATGAGCAAAGAGAAGAGCAGCAGCGTCAGCAAATGCAGCCGGGGGCACTGTCGCCAACTGCAGGTATGCTGTCTGCCGCCTAAACCAAAAACCAAAAAAGAAAAGGAGAGCAACCGTGAAGCTAATGATTGAGCTTATGACGGCTGTAAAAGGCTTCGAGGACATCGAGGCTAACAAGTCGCTGTCGAAGGACGACAAGAGCGCAATGATCTGGGAGATGTACTCTAATATCCCAATGATGATGTATGAGCGTCAGTTTCCTCATTCGACACGGATAATCACGGAGATATCGACGAGGTATAAACCTAATGACGACCGAAAAGCAGAAAAGGCCGGGGCGAAAGAAAGCCCCACCAAAAGTGGTAAAGATGCCCCAAAAGGCAAATCCAAAGGAAAAGAACCACTTCTGGCTGATGATGCAAACGGAAGAGGGCCGCGCACAAAGAAAGGCGTGGTCAACAAAAAAGCGTAAAAACCCCGGCAGGCCAAAGGGCGTGCCAGATGGATACACACGCGAAACAATAAAGCCGTTGAGGGAACAAGCGATGAAAGATGCAGAAACTGTCGTAGACATCATGAAGAAGGACTATGGCGTCGAGGATGAACTCGCCCAAGAAGCACTTCGCACTGCAGTCATTATCATGCGCGAACCGGGGCAAGCCAGAGAGAAGCTTTTGGCTGCTCGTATGGTCCTAGACTTCACCAAGAGTAAACCAGTCAGCAAGTCTGAAGTTTCTGTCGGCAAGGCCGAGGAGTTCCTAGCGACACTCCTGATGGCAGAGACAATGAACGAGGAAGAGCAATTAGATGAACCCGAAGTTAGCGGAAATACGGAAACGCCTATACACTGACTTTGAGTTCTACTCTAAATCTGCCCTAAAGATCAGAACTAAGGAAGGTGACGTTCAGCCTCTAAAGCTGAACCCTGCCCAAGCCATCCTGCAGAAGGCTGTCGAAGATCAGCTAGCAGCAGAAGGCAAAGTCAGGATCATCATCTTAAAAGCGCGTCAACAGGGTCTCTCGACCTATGTTGGCGGCTACTTATACTTCAGCGTCTCTCAGCGTGCCGCGTGTAAATCCATGGTTATCACGCACCACTCTGATAGCACTCGTGCCCTCTTCGACATGACAAAGAGGTATCACGAGAACTGCCCTGAGCTTCTAAAGCCTCACACTAAGTATAGCTCTCGGCGCGAGTTGTCGTTTGACGTCCTCGATAGCTCTTACGTCGTTGCGACTGCAGGTGGCGATGCTATTGGCCGAGGCGAGACGCTGACCCACGTTCATGCATCAGAGCTTGCCTTTTGGTCTAAGACGACAGCAGCCGACAACTGGAACTCCCTCACACAGGCCGTACCAAACACAAAGAACACTGCCATCTTTGTCGAAAGTACAGCCAACGGTGTAACAGGCGTCTTCTATGACCTTTGGAAGGGCGCTGTCGACGGCAGTAACGGCTATGTGCCTGTGTTTATTCCTTGGCACGTCAACCCTGAGTATCGAGAGACAGTCCCAAAGAAGTTCCAACGCACTCCAGAGGAAGAGGAGCTTGCGGAGAAGTATTCTTTAGATGACGGTCAGTTGATGTTCCGTCGTCGGAAGATAGCACAGAATGGTATCGACCTGTTTCGACAGGAGTACCCCTCAGAACCCGAAGAGGCCTTTCTGACGACAGGTCGCCCAGTGTTTAACCCTGAGCAGCTTCAGGAAACACTTGCAGAGGCTGCAGACGTCAAAGAGCGTCTAGCGCTCGAAGGAGACGACTGGGAAAACAACGTGAGGGGGGAGCTCACGCTATACAGAGCGCACGACCCCGGAGAGCAGTATGTCATAGGTGCTGACGTCGCTATGGGCGTCCGCAATGGTGACTTTAGCGTTGCCCAAGTGCTCGACAGTAAGAAGCGGCAGGTGGCTACTTGGAGAGGCCATGTGCATCCCGACTACTTTGCTACCGTCCTCTATCACTTAGGGGACTTCTTCAACCAGGCTTACATTATCGTGGAGAACAACAGCCATGGCATTCTCACATGCACTCGTCTGGCTAAAGATATGGCTTACAGTAACTTTTATACGACCACTGAAGTGGATAAGCTCACAGATCGTGAAACTGTCAAGTTGGGCTTTGCGACAACTGCCAAGACGAAACCGCTAGTTATCGACCAGTTACGCGCCTCAGTGCGCGACGGTGAGATCGAACTAAACGACAAGACAACAATTAGAGAGATGCTGACATACATCGTTACAGAAAGCGGTGGGATGGAAGCTGAAGCAGGCTGCTTTGACGACTGCGTCATGAGCCTCGCACTGGCTAATCACGTCCACGAGGGCGCTTGGGAGCCAGTAGAAAGTGTAGATGAAATGTACATAGAAATGGTGTGACTGAATGAGCACGGAAGAATACAGTAAACTGAGTGATGAGCAGATTGTCGCTCTGGTTGACGACAATGTGCGTAAGTCTATCGGGTACTATGACAGCGAGATCAGCAGAGAACGCCGTAAGGTAGTCGATCACTACAACGCAGCCCTGCCTCGCCCAGCGCACGATGGAAACAGTAAGTATGTCTCTATGGACGTCTATGACGCCGTCGAGAGCATGAAGGCAGCGCTCCTAGAGACATTCTCCACAGGATACAAGACAGTTCGCTTTAGCCCTCAGAACAGTGACGATGTCCCAATGGCTGCCGTCGCTACTTCTTATGTGGACTTCGTAGCAAACCGTCAGAACAACCTGTTTGAGGTCATGCAGACGGTCATCCACGATGGGCTGATTGCACGCGCAGGGATTGCCAAAGTGTTCTACGAAGAGAGCTCTGACAGCTACCTTCAGACCATCGAGGACGTACTGCCTGACGACTTCGACATGATGCTTGCAGAAGACAACGTCGAGATCGAGGAAGTCGAAGAGGACGCCTTGGGGAACTACAGCGGCACCCTTCGTATATACCGCGATACGTCAAAGGTTTGTATAGACGCCGTTGCCCCGGAAGAGTTCCTAATTGAACCGCAAGCCAAAGACTTAGACAGCATTACGTTTTGCGCACAGAGATACAAAAAGACGCTCTCTGAGCTCCGCGAGATGGGCTATGACGAGAAGCTCCTTGAGGACATTGGTGAGCATGACGACGTCGACCTAGAGACCGACCCAGAGGTCATCAGCCGCCACGAGAACATCGGCAGTGATCGAGGGTTTAACGTCAAAGGTTACCAAGACCAAGTCAGACAAGTGACCGTCTACGAAGCCTACATAATGCTAGACAAAATGGGCACTGGCGTTGCAGAGCTCTACAAAGTCATCAAGGCAGGCAACAGCTTGCTTGAGTGCGAAAGGTGCATGAGACGCCCCTTCGTCGCCTTTGTGCCTCTGCCGATTGCCCATGCCTTCTATGGCTCGAACTTCGGTGCCAAGGTCATACCAATACAGAACGCCAGAACGGTGCTCACGCGGTCGATCCTTGACCATGCGATGATTACGAATAACCCACGTTATGTCGTCACCAAAGGCGGCCTATCGAACCCAAGGGAGCTCATTGATAATCGCGTCGGCGGCATAGTAAATGTCACTAGGCCCGACGCTATCAGCCCCATGCCACAGGCGGCACTCAATCCGTTTATCTTCCAGACCATTCAGATGCTCGATGAAGACAAAGAGGATACCACTGGTGTCTCTCGCCTGTCTCAAGGTCTCAACAAGGACGCCATCAGCAAACAGAACAGCGCTGCAATGGTTGAGCAGCTTGCGACGATGTCTCAGCAGCGCCAGAAGATCATCGCTCGTAACTTCGCAAATAACTTCCTGAAGCCGCTCTATCAGATGATCTATCAGCTTGTCGTCGAGAACGAAGATGAGCAGAAGATAGTAGAGCTTGCAGGTAACTTTGTGCCAGTCAACCCCGGCACCTGGGCCGACAAACGTGACGTGCAGGTAGACTTACACCTCGGATACGGTGAGCAAGAACAAGAGGCTCAGAAGTATCTAGCGATACACGGCCTGATGTCTCAGGACCCTGTGTTGTCACAGATGTATACACCAGAGAACGCATTTAACCTTATGTCCACCGTTCTAGAGAACAACGGCATTAAGAACGTCAGTGACTTCTTGTCGCCGCCTCAGCAGCCTCAGCCTGATCCTGCCCAAGAGATGCAGATGCAGGCCGCTCAGAAGCAGCTTGAGATACAAGAACGTCAGACAGCAGTGGCTGAGATGAAGGCACAGACCGACGCTCAGATCGCTCAACTGAAACTCCAACTTGAGCAGTTGAAAGCACAACAGAGCTTCGCCATTCAGAGCGACAGCATGGATCTCAAAGAGGCTCAGTTGGAGCACAAGCAAATGGTAGACACAGCAGAGCTTGAGATAGCTCGGACTGCCGACGATGTCAGGGCCATTGCCTCGCCAACAGGCTGATGACCCTACGACCGCGCAGACGAAACCCCATAGCCCAAGCGCTACGCACCCCACGGTTTCGTCCGCGCATCCTTAAGGACAAAACTAAAGTCCTGCCAAGGAAAACAAAGCACAAGAAGAGCAACAGAAAGGAGAGTTCAGATGTATCGTACTGATGAACAAGAACGTCTGATTAAACAAGGCGACGACGCAGAAGCATTACTTAGCACCCCGGCATTTCAGAATGTCTTAAACGCTCTGGTCGAAGGCACTTTTCAGCAGTTCGTCAATACGAAACCTGAAGAGAGCAGCGTCAGAGAGAACCTTTACAACCACTATCGTGCCTTAGTCGACGTGGCGAACACTCTGAAACAGCAGACCGCTATCAGAGATCAAATCATGGAGAGCATAAAAGAAGGCGATAGCAGCCAAGAGGAAGAATAGGTCCATATCATGAGTAACGACCAAACAAATCAACCTCAACAGTCGCAACAATCATTCGATGACATTGAAGATGCGGCAGAAGCCATCTTGGGTCGTTGGTCGGACGACGAAAGTCCAACCGACCGCGAGGACGAAGAGGCAACCTCGGAAGAAGACATCAAAGAGACTGATGCTTTCGAGGAATACGAAGAGGACGAAACTAACGAAGCCGAAGAGCCAGAAGAGGATACTTCAAAAGAAGAAGAAGAGGAAGACCTTGAGGCCCCTGACCAAAAAGACACCGCCGAAGACACGGATGACGAAGAAACGGAAGAAGAAGAGCTTGTCGAGCTCACTGACGAGACTTTGGTTGAAATCCCAGTCGATGGTGATGTCAAGCAGGCATCCATCAAGGAACTCAAACGGCTCTACGGACAAGAAGCAAGTCTAACTCGTAAGTCTCAAGAAACCGCTGCCAAGCGCAAAGAGGCAGACGAAGCCCTTCAGAGGGCTGATTTGTCATACAAGAAGCTTATCGAAAGAGCTCAGGCGCGTTTCAAACCATACTCTGAAGTGGACATGTTAGTCGCTAGTCGACAGATGGATGCTAATGAGTTTGCGAAACTACGCCAAGAGGCTAGCGAAGCAGAACAAGACCTTAAGTTTTTAACCGAAGAAGCAGACGCCTTCTACAAACAGGTACAGGCTGATTACTCTAAACAGCATCAGGCTGCCGCCCAAGAGTGCGTCAAGGTTCTTCAGAATGAACTGCCAGACTGGGGCAATGATCTATACAACGACATTCGTCAGTACGCAGTATCAGTCGGTCTTCCACAGGAACAAGTCGATCAATACGTCGACCCACAGGTCATTATGGTCCTCAATAAGGCGAGGCTCTACGACCAATCCAAAGCGGCTGCCGAAACCAAAAAGGGAAAAGCAGTGCTCGTAAAGAAGGCCAACAAGAAAACTAAAGTCTTGAGATCGAAGAAGGCACCACCGAGTGATGCAGATGTCCGTATTCAGCGCCAGAAGAAGGCTCAGAATAAACTACGGTCAAACGCATCTATGAGTGGTGACTTAGATGACATAGCGGATGCCTTGATGTCGCGGTGGGAGCAATCCTAACCCAACAACAACATCAAGAAAGGAGCCATAAAGATGGCCCTCTATTCCACCTACGACCAAGTGGGCAAGAAAGAAGACGTATCGGACATTAACTAGGAATGGTGTCCTTTCAGAGTAATCTGTCAAAACAAACCGTGTGAACTCAGGGGACACCCTCCGGGGCAATCCTGAGCCAAGCCCTAGAACTCTAGGGAAGGTGCAACGACTATCCAGAGATGGAGTAGGACCAAGTGGTCCGAAGCGCACGGCCCCAGTGACCACTGGGAGATGATATAGTCTGATCTGCAGGGCATAACCTGCAGCAGCCTTCACAGGCGGCCTGAGATTAACGCACTCAGGTGAACATAAAGCATTTCTGATATTACGCCCACAGATACCCCATTCTTCAGCATGATCCGTTCCGAGAAGGTTTCGGCTCGTACTTTTGAATGGCTAGAAGACAGCCTAGCTGCAGCCGCAAACAATGCGGCAATCGAAGGCGCGGACGCAACAATGGCAACATTGACCGCCGCTACAAGCCGCACCAACAACACGCAAATCCTGACCAAGGCTTTCCAAGTAAGTGCCACAGCAGATGCTATTGCCACTTATGGCCGTGCCAAGGAAACAGCTTATCAGCTTGGGAAAGCTTTGAAGGAGATCAAGCGCGATCTAGAAAGAGCTTACGTTGGTGTCGACAATGCAGCCGTCACTGGTTCCGAAAGTGCCGCTCGTGAGATGGCATCTGCAACTCAGATGATCTCAAATTCGACCGACGCCGGGAGCAATGCAACAGACGCCCTTACAGAGGCAAAATTGCTTACTGCAGGTCAGGCTGCGTTCAACGCTGGGTCAGACCCAAGTGTCTTCATGATCAAACCTGCCGACGCCCAAATCGTCGCAGGATTTGCAGCGTCATCTGGACGTAATCGTGAGTTCGCTCAGACCAAGCAGTTGGTCAATGTGATCGACCTCTATGTTTCTCCTTACGGCGAATACAAAGTGGTCCTAAACCGCCACCAGTTGTCGACCCACGCATTCTTGATTGAACCAAGCATGTGGCGGTCTGCAGTGCTGCGTCCTTTCTCGCGTACACTACTAGCGAAGAATGGTGATAGCGATAAGCACTATGTGGTAGGAGAGTACTCTCTCAAGCACATGAACTTTGGTGCCGATCATATGATCACAGGTCTGTCGTAAAAGTTAGACCGACATAAGATTGAGTGTCGCCCCCACTAAAAGCAGTCAGTTCCTGCTCTCCTTTCTGACTACAGAGGGGCGGCATTCTTTAACAACTACCCTCAGAGCCCCTGAGAGCGCCACTGAGTGGCCTAAAGATTTCCCCTAACGAGAGTACCCCCGATAATGAGCAGTAATACCCCAACAGAGTCTGTTGTCTCTGGTGATAAAGCCGACGTGGAGCGTAGCCTTCTGGGTGTCAACACACGATACATTCAGGAAGGCGACAGCGTCGTCAGGCATCACACACAGAATATCACTCAGGAGTTCTTGGACGACCTGAAGGACAGCCGCAACGCATCAGATCACGCTAAGGAAGGCGAGTTCATGCGTGTCGCCAGTATCCCAGTCGCCGTCCACGAGCAGTGGCTGCGCGAGGGCTTCAACCTCTACGAAGCGACAGGCGCTGAGATTGTCAAAAGACTGAGCGACCAGAACCTTGATAGTTTCATGGCGACCAACAAAAGGATCGGCTAGATGGCTCCAAAACCTGCAAAAGGTAAAGCTAAGGTTAAAGTCACAGCCAGTGGCAAACGTGTCAGCTACGGACAAGCAGGTAAAGCTAAAGGCGGCGGCCCTCGTGTACGCCCCGGTACGTCAAAAGGTGACAGCTATTGTGCTCGATCTGCAGGTCAGATGAAGAGCAGCCCGAAAGCTGCAGCAAACCCTAACAGCCCACTGCGTCTGTCGAGAAAACGATGGAAGTGCTCTGGGACTAAATCAAAGAGGACATGAGCGATGCCAAAAGTAGCAGGCAAGAAGTTTCCGTACACCGCTAAAGGCAAGGCAGCAGCTAAAAAGGCAGCAGCTAAAAAAGGTGTGCCCATGAAAACAACAGCAAAGAAAAAAGGCGGTAAATACTGATGGCTAAAAAGCCCGGACTATATGCCAACATCCACGCAAAGAAGAAACGTATTGCAGCAGGCAGTGGCGAGAAGATGCGCAAGCCGGGCGCTAAGGGCGCTCCAAAGGCAAGTGCTTTCAAGCGTGCAGCTAAGACCGCAAAGAAAAGGTAATCCCCCGACATGAACAAAGGTGACATCAGGAGCCACTTCAAGGCGCTCCTAAATCGTAGTGACTGCAG
>Ga0209645_1000647_pt1 | contig 17858 bp, 18 predicted proteins | sample ETNvirenome_6_30_FD_184070 | JGI IMG/M metagenome (GOLD analysis project Ga0209645, IMG submission 184070) | Marine viral communities from the Pacific Ocean - ETNP_6_30 (SPAdes) (version 2) | ecosystem: Environmental > Aquatic > Marine > Oceanic | place: Pacific Ocean | collected 2013-06-19
CACCTTTGCATGGCGGAGAACAGAATGAATATGGTCTAATGGCGGCTTACAGTTTCTTAGGTATCGCAAACAGAGCCTATGTACTTAGAGCAGACATTGACCTAGACGAACTTTCAGCAAGTTCAACAGCACCTACTAAAGCACCTGCCGACGGAGCCTATTGGTTAGACACAAGTTTAACTACATGGGGTCTTAAAAGGTATGAGAGCTCAGCATGGGTGTTAAAAACATTGAAAAAACCTGGTGCTACAGATGTAGATGGCAACGGAGATCCAAAAGCGGCTTTTGGCCAAAACGGAGATTTTTGTGTCACTTACTTCACTAACACAGGTGCAACAAAGTCAACAATTGACTTTTACGAAAGAATTAGTGGAGCATGGTATAAAATTGGATCAAGCAATTGGTCAAGTGCTGTATCAGGTTCTGCGGGTGACTTCCAATTTGCAAGTCATTTATCTATTCCAACAACAAAATCCGGAGGCGGTGGTTTAACAACTGGAGATATTTATATCCAAGAAACTACACCTAACAATGGATCAAATATTGTTGTTAAAGAATATTCAACTACAACTGCATCTTTCTCAGTAGAGAGCATAGTAGCAGAAGAAAACTCAAACGTTGTATATGCTAATACATATACTTCTCCAAAAGTTGGAGATTTATGGGCAGACGGCGGAGACGAGGCAACCTTTACATTGAAAAGGCACAATGGAGATGCAACACTTTCAGTTGCAAGTTCATCTGCTCTTTCTGATGGTATCAACTTTAGTTCACATGCTGGTAAAGTTTCATTAAACTTTAGCATAAACGGTGCGGCAAATATCCCTGTAACATTTACAGGTTCAAATGTAAGTGCTGTTAGTGTTGACGAAATAGTTTCTAGTATTAATAATGCTACAGGCTTCAGCAGTACTTCAGCAATCGCAAGTAATGTTGCTGGTAAAGTAACAATTACTACATCAGATGGTAAAGATATTGGTATTGCGGCAGGTAATGTTGCAGGATATGATCCTACAGACATTAATATTACTGCAGGTACATACAGTAACTTTAAAGCATTAAGTTATGAAGCATCTGACAATGCAATAACAGGAGCGGCAGTAGAAGGTACATTATGGTATGATAACAACGTTGCTAACACTAACATTGATATTTTATATCAAAATAGTGGTACATGGGCAACATACTCAAATGATGTACAATTCTCAGCAAGTGCACCAACTACTCAAGCAGATGGGACAGCATTACAAACTGGAGATTTATGGATTGACAGTAGTGATTTAGAAAACTTCCCTAAAATCTATAAGAGATCAGCGGCGGCGGCCTGGGTATTAGTTGATAATACAGACCAAGTCACAAGCGACGGTATCTTATTTGGAGACTTTAGAGCAAGTTCAAGTGGATCATTAATTAGCACAGCCAATGGACTTCCAAATGCGGCACTATACCCAGTTGGTATGATAGCATGGAACAAAATGGCATCAGTTGGTAATGTTAAGCAGTATGACGCATCAGAAAGTTTATGGAAAGATTACTCAGGTAATAAGAACGACGGTTCACCATACATGATGAGAAAAGCTCAACGTAAAGTTGTTGTTAAAGCATTACAATCTCAACTAACAGCAAATCAGGAAATCCTAAACGAAACTAATAGATTTAATATTATTGCAGTTCCAGGATATGGTGAGTGTTTAGATGAAATGTTAAGTTTAAGTGTAAACAGAAAAGATACAGTATTCTGTGTAGCAGACGCACCAATGAGATTGGCCGCAGACGCAACAAGCACTCAAAACTGGGCAACAAATGCCAATAATGCATCAGAGAACGGAGAAGATGGACTTATTAGTGCTTCTTCACAGGCGGCTGTTTACTACCCACATGGTTTATCAACAAACCTAGACGGTACAACAGTTATGGTTCCTGCATCGCATATGGCATTGAGAACTATTGCATTTAACGACTCAGTTGCTTTCCCTTGGTTTGCACCAGCAGGTTTCCAAAGAGGTGTTGTAAACAATGCAACGTCTACTGGATACCTTGATGCAACAACAGGTGAGTTTACAGCGGTTGCTTTAAGTGAAGGACAAAGAGATAGCCTTTACAGTAATAAAATCAACCCAATTGGAAACTTCCCAGGAAGAGGAATTGCAGTATTTGGACAGAAAACACTTAACTCAGTTTCAAGTGCATTGGATAGAGTTAATGTTTCAAGATTGGTTATTTACATCAGAGAGCAACTTGATGATGCAGTAAAACCATTCTTGTTTGAACCAAATGATGAGGTTACAAGAGCAAATGCTAAAGTGGTTGTAGACAGATTACTAGCACAACTAGTACAGCAACGTGGACTATTTGATTTTGTCACAGTTTGTGATACTACAAATAACACAGCGGCTAGAATAGATAGAAACGAACTTTATATTGATATTGCTGTTCAACCAGTAAAAGCAGTAGAGTTTATCTACATTCCGATCAGAATCCAGAATACTTTGGGTTCAACAGCATAAGTTTAATTACTTAGATGAAAAAGGGCAGTTTTACTGCCCTTTTTTTTACCTTAAGGATAGAAAGGATTATCTGTAATATACTTTGGCAAATCACCATTATGTGGTATGCCTCTGTATATAAGACCAGATTTATGTTTTTCTTTCTTTTGGGTTTGTTTGACAGCACGTCTGATTAGCCGTGCTTCTTCATACTTAGTCATATCATCTCCTTTTACAAAGATGCGTTCCTTCGGTACAATTACCTACTTCCGTCGTCGCTCTACATTTAGAGTGGCGATGAACGAGTTCGGCGTTCCTTCGTCTTATGACTACTTCCGTCCTATAAAGGATGAACGTATAAAATATTTATCTAAAAGGCTTGACAGAATCATAAAATTTGCTATAATATATGTATAGTTTAAATAAAAAGGTAGGAGTTTTTATGCAATACGACATTTATCAAATACAAATCCCAAGAGAAGTTGTAGACTATGTCAACAGTAATGACAGAGGACATCTTGGCGGAGAAGAAAAGTACCCTATATATGAGGCTCATATGAGAAACACAATGGGTAACAGAGGCGATTTTAAGCCTGAAGATTTTGCTTTTTATACTAAAGTTTGTAGTGTAAAAGAAAATGGTGGACTTGTAACAGGGTCACATGACAATAGTGCTGATGCACATGACAACTCATACTTAGTTCAGGACAAAGAGGAAGTATTTAAAATATTAAATGGCTACTTTTACGATGAAGATTCAGAAGAAGACATTGTATTTGATAATCATGTTTTTGGATACAACATGAAAACTGTTACTAGAAAAGATGGTGAGGTTATAGAGTATAGAGATATGCACTCACTGTCAGTTGGAGATATTGTTGCTGAAGTTAATGAACAAGGTACAAAATATTTTCAGGTTGCTGATTGGGGATACACAGAAGTATTTCCAAATGCTTCAGATATTGCTGTAAACAGAATAAAAGAAGCAGTATAACACTATTTTTAGCAAATAAAAGGGCATTTAATTGCCCTTTTTTTGTGGCTAAATTAAAACACTTGTTAATTAATTCTGAGTGAAAAAGATAAATATTTGCATATAATTTAGTTCTAGGAGAACAATATGGCAGTATCAAGTGCAACAAACGAAACCAAAAGTAAGTTTGGAGTTCCGGTAACGGGTGCTACTGGTTCCGGTATTTTAATGCCGAAACTAAAGTATAGATTTAGAGTTAGTTTTTTAAACAACTTTGGTGGTAATCCAGAGGCAAAAATATTGACTCAAAACGTGCAAAACGTTACTAGACCTAAAATTACTTACGAAGAAATAATAATTGATAGTTATAACTCAAGAAGTTACCTACAAGGTAAACATGCTTGGGAACAAATTACTGTAACAGTAAGGGACGATATAACTAACCAAGTAGCCAAGTCAGTAGGTTCACAGGTCCAAAGACAGGTAAACCACTTCCAACAAACTACTCCAGCCGCAGGTTCAGATTATAAATTTGACATGCAAATTGAAGTATTAGATGGTGTTAATGCTGGTGCTACAGAGGTTTGGTTCCTGGAAGGTTGTTTTTTAACAAACGTTGACTACAGTGATGGTGACTATGCTACAAACGAGCAAGTAACAGTTACTATGCAAGTACGTTATGATAACGCAACACACTATGAAGGTGATAACGATATCAACGGTAGAACAGTAGCAGGAAACCCATTCCCAGAAACAGTAGATACCGGTACAACAATCGGAGTATAACCGTTTAACTTGAGGTGGCTCTGGTATGGAATTTCTGAAATTTTTAGGTAAAAATACAAACAGCAAGTTCTACGCCAGAGACTTCCGTAATAACTACAGATTTAGACCTGACGTCAACCCACCACGTATTAAATTTGAAGGATACGTGAACTTTGTTTTTAACAGGGAACTGGCGTCATTTCTAGATATCGAAAATCATACATTCAAAACAAATATTTCTAGTCTTGTCAGAAGGGCAAAATTGCCTTCTGTATCATTCAAGAACATTATTAAAAATCAATACAACAAAAAGAAAATAGTTTCAACAGGTGTAGAATACGCACCAATTGATATTACTGTATTTGATACACTTAATAATGAATGGCTACAAGTATTGATGAGATATTTTTCATATTTGTTTATGAATCCAAGAAACAGAAATGCTGAAGGCAATAGAGACGTATTTTTAAATACTGATGCTAAAGTAGAAAATATTAACTCAAAATTTGGTGCAGAAGGTGGATCAAGTTTTAAAAGTGGTGAAGCAGGACTAAATTTACAGCGAACAAAACAGTTTTTTGAACGTATAGATATCATTATGTATCATGGTGGTAAAGGTGTACAATACAGTATGACAAGTCCTCTTATAAACAGTTTTGAATTTGGTGACATGGATTATGCAAGTAATGAATTTGTAGAGTTTAACATCACATGTGATTATGAAAACTTCACAGTATATGATATTGCAAACTTTGACTTAACAGGAGTTGATTTAGACAGATTTGAGAAAGTTGTAGGACTACAATTTGCTAGTGATGAAGTAATGACAAAACCATTAGGTATAATTTCAGATGGTACAGACATGGAGTTCTTGGGTCAACAGAATAATAATTTTGGTACCAGAGGTAGAACAGAGCAACCACAACTGGCACCTTCTAAAGGAGACGATCCTAATGAAGGTTCAAATGCAGAAAGTGAAACATCAAAGCCAGAAGAAGCAAACAGTGAAGGCGTACAAGGTACAAAACCAACAACGCCTACATATGATGCAATTGATGTTCCATTGTCCAAAGATCCTACAGAAAATGTTGGTAAGAATTTGCTGAATACAGCAATACTATCTAAATTATCAGGTGGAGATGTCAAACAAGATGTTAAAAATTATGTGTTAAGTGCATTGGCTAAAAAAGGTGAAAGAGCATTAGCAAATGTAACTATTGCACCTACTAGAGGAGAAGGAGAATAATGTCTACTGCTATGTACAATACATTTGGTAGTGAAGTATCCTATAAAATTGTACAGGATACTTTAGTTGCATACATAGATAATGCAAGTGTAAAATTTCCGTTACCAGAAGCAAGTTCACAAATATTAGCCGATATTGCCGCACCAAAAGATACACCTATAGATCCTAGTACTTTATCAGTAATTAAAACTAAATTACAAAGCATAGGATTTAAAAAACAAAATGCCAATGCCATGGCAAGAGTATTAATAAAAGTTGCAGAAGTTCAAGGATTACATCCAACAAGTTATTTTGAAATGAACCAAAATTCATTAAAATTAACAGTAGATGCTTATGCGGCCATTAATGCGTACAGACCAGCAGGTAACAAAATAGATTTAAAAACCCCCACACTAAACTCACGTAGCAAATTAAAAGACTTAATACAACCATAAATAGTATTATGCCAACGAAATTTGCATCAGGAAAATATGATATCGTAAACACGTCTAAATATGTGGGAAGTTCTATACCTACTTATAGAAGTAGTTGGGAACTAGCATTTATGAGAATGTGCGACAACCATCCTAATATAACTAAATGGGCAAGTGAGAATGTAAAGATACCTTACAGAAGTCCAATGGATGGAAAGTATCATAATTATGTGCCAGACTTTATGGTGCAATATACTGACAAAGACGGTGTGCAACATGTTGAACTTGTGGAAATAAAACCCAGAAATCAAACGACATTAGAAAGTGCAAAAACACAAGGGCAACAAATCCAAACAGCCATAAATGCCGCCAAATGGACAGCGGCACAAGAATGGTGTACAAGAAAAGGAATACGGTTTAAAGTTATTAATGAAGATCAAATATTTAGAAATAACAAACCTCGAAAGCCTAAACGCCGTGTTGCTAAAAAACGTAAGTAATAAATACTGATATGACAAAGAAACTGGAAGAAGAGTTCAATCTGCCTCCCATAGAAGAGGCTACAGAAGTAGTACCCACTAAGGAAGAGACAGAAGAAATAATAGAAGAAACACAAAATGCTCTTTCTGTGAGTGAAAAAATAAATGCGGCCTTTAAAGAAATAAGAGGCCTAGAAGATCATGAAGTAGAAATGAACGATATAGCCAAAAAGGCTATTAATAGTTATGAACAATTGATGAGTTTGGGCATGAATGTTAGTGACATGGCGGCTGGTAAAGTATTTGCAGAAGCAAGTAATATGCTTAAAATAGCCTTAGACGCCAGTGACGCCAAGACAAAGGCCAAACTGCAACAGATAGATTTAATGCTGAAAAAGGCAAGAATAGACAAGTTTAGTGATAAAGGAAGTAATGAAGAAACTGTTCAAGCAACAGTATTTGATAGAAATGATTTATTAAAAATCATAAAAGGCGGAGGTGGAAACGGTTAGTTTTGTAAAATCTACCCACCTGCCATTTTTAAAAATCATTAGATTACCCTCAGAAGTTTTTTTCCAATCACCTTCTTGATAAATTTTACCCTTTTTACTGTGTTTATTTCTTAGTAATTGTAAGTCTTTGTCTGTGAGCATATTTTTATTTATTAAAAAATTGCATAAAGTGATAAATAAGTGTTATAACGGAGTTATTAATTATGGAACTTAAAAATTATATAACAGAGTCTTTTAGTAAAGAGTACGGCTACAGAATTAAATTTGCCGCAGACTGTGGCTCTGAGCATATGGACATGCTAGAAAAATGCCTAGCAAAGTATAACCTTGTCAGTGCAACACCATTCAAAAGAACACCAATTGAAGAAAATCCAATGGAGTTTTACAGAGTAAAAGGCACTGAGTGTACATCAGAAGTTTGCAGTACAGATGTTATTTTAAAATACCCTGTAAATGAAAGAATACTTGAAGTATGGTGTGCAGTTAATTTAGGCATGGATCATGCAAGAGTCCTAGCATATAATGTTAAAGATCCTAGAAGAATAGAATCTGAAATGGCAGAGGAAAAAGCCAAAGCAGATGAAGACAGAAGAGTGAGCGAAGAAGACGCAGTTCTTAATAATGAAGATCAAGCACACTACGAAAAACAAAATGAAGACCTAGATTTTGCTAAGGCACATTTTGGTGAAGAGTACAATAAAAAGTTTTTAGACGAACTACAAAAAATTAAAGACGAAAAAGGTATCGAATATTTCCGTAATTATCCAGACAAAGATCAAATAATGGGCAAAGACCTAGAAGAGCTTGGCGCTCAAATGCACGGATTACCTAACATGGGTAGAGGCGCAGAGAGTCAAAAACAAGTTTCTAATAATGCTCAAACATTAAAAGGCGTACTATAATGAACTTGAAAGATATGTTAGAAAAACTAGAAGAGATAGAAAACTCTAGTGTATCTGAAGCAGATCCTATATCTGGCGATATGAATAAAATGGTACAGGATATAGACGATGCAAAGGCTAGAGATACCATGCCTAGTTCACAATTAACAAAAGTCACAAAAGACCTTACAGGTAAAAGTGCTCAAACTGTAGACCAACAAGTGGACAGACTGAGAAATTCACAAGTACCTGCAATTAGAGACATTATTAAAAAAGCAGACGCATTAGATGATTTATTAAATGGTCCATTAAAAAATCAAATTCAAGGTGAGTTAGCAAAAAGAAATCCAGAACAAGATTCAGATAGCGATTACAGAGCAGACAGAATGGATAATGTACATGCTGAAATAGATGACAGCATTGATTATGATCTATTAGATTTACAAGACATTAACGAAGGGCTTAATAAAGAATGCCAAGATATGTATGATAATTTAATGAAATCAGACCCTGAAAAAGCAAATAAATTTAAAGCAACTTGTATGAAATTAGGACCTAATTGTACAGTAGATCAAGCCATGACTGCTATGAGCAGTATGGAAGAAAGTCCAAGTGCTATGGCACAAAAATATGCAAAAACATCAGGACAAAGTGCTCAACAACTACAAAGAGGATTAGACACTCTTGGACAAAGAAAAGATGTTGCTTCACAAGGTGCTGGTAAGTTAGCATCTGATATGGACAGACTTTTAAATTCTAAATTTGCACCAGCAGTGATGAGAATGCTTGATGCTTTAAATAAAGAACAAGAAGGAAATCCAGAGCCAGATAGAACAGCAATGATGCAAAGTGCAGAAAGCATAGAAGAAGCATTACAAAATCCAGAAGTTTTAGAAGTACTTAAAGAATTTACAGCAGATGTTTCACTTCCAATTTTACAAGACATGGTTGGTGGTGATAAAGTTTTGGCTCAAAATGCCAAAATTGCTTTGAGAAACATTAGTGCTGATAAAGGCATTAACAAAAGATTTATGCCGGCAGTTAGAAAGTTATTAAGCAAATTGACAGATATGTTGGCTTCCGGTGGAATGGGTGCATTAGCACAATTTGATCAGTTACATAACCAACACACTTCAGGAGAAAGTCCAGAAGTTGGTACTGGTGGAGTTGCTGACCCTGATGCAGTTCAAGATGCTGATGATATAGAATTTTCAGACGAAGAAGTAATGGCATGGGCTAAAGAAAAAGGATTACCAATTACTCATGGTGATCAGATTGCAAGTGCCAGAGAACAAATGAAACAGGAAAAAATGGATCAACAGGCTGATCAGCAAACATCAGATGAGCCAGGCGAAAGACCAAAAGACAACACAGGGAGACCTTTAAACATGCAAGACGAAAGCATACAAAAACTAAAACAACTTGCTGGATTAGAAGAAGCAATGAGCGATGCATATGGTGTTGTTCCTTCTGAAGATAAACTTGAGGGCTCAGTAGAATACAAACAACATAAAAACAACGATAAAGGTTCTGTCAGTGTTGAAGCAAGTGCTGAAACAATGGATGACCTGCATGATATACTTAAACTTGCTGGTGTTGATATGGCAATGGATCTTAATAAAACTGAAAAAGGCGATGACGCAGATCATGATCATGATGAAGAGCCTAAAGAGCCAGTAGAGCCAGAAGCACCTTGTGATGCAGATGAACCAGAAGACAAAAAAGTGATGGTTATATCTCCACAAGATGCAAGTTATTCTACAGATAAAGAAGTTTTAGTTAATTACCTAAAAGATAAACTGAAAAAAAGCATTTCTTAAACCCAATACTACATAAATAGTAGTATGGCAAGAGGAACAGCAGATACCAGTCTGGTTAAACAAGGCTACAGCAAAGTAGCATATACACCAGATACCATAGAAGATTTTAAGAACTGTGCAAATCAAGACACAGGTCCTCTATATTTCATGACTAATCATGTTAAAATACAACATCCAACACAGGGTGGTATTGATTTTGATCCTTTTGATTATCAATTAGAACTAATTCACAACTACAATAATTATAGATACAGTATAAACATGCTGGGCAGACAGATGGGTAAAACTACTGTGGCGGCAGGATACTTGTTGTGGTATGCTATGTTTAAGCCTGACAGCACAATATTAGTTGCGGCACATAAACAAGCAGGTGCTCAGGAAATTATGCAACGTATTAGGTATGCATATGAAAGTGTGCCTGATCATATAAGAGCAGGTGTAACAGAATACAACAAAGGTAGTATAAGTTTTGATAATGGTAGCAGAATTGTAGCAAGTACTACTACAGAAAATACTGGTAGGGGTATGTCACTTACCTTAGTGTACTTGGACGAGTTTGCATTTGTACCTCCTAGAATAGCAAGTGAATTTTGGACAGCATTATCTCCTACACTAGCAACAGGTGGTAAATGTATTATTACAAGTACGCCAAACAGTGATGAGGATACTTTTGCAACTATTTGGGGTCAAGCAAATAAGTTATTTGATGAACATGGTAATGAGCAAGAATTAGGCGTAAATGGTTTTAAACCTATGTTAGCAGTATGGGACAGACATCCTGATAGAGATGCCGCCTGGGCAACAGAGGAACGTGGTAGAATAGGTGAAGAAAGATTTAGACGTGAGCATGAATGTGAATTTATTATATATGATGAAACACTTATAGATCCACTTAAACTAGTTGATATGGAAGGAGTAAATCCTATTTTAAGAAGTGGACAAGTACGTTGGTATAAACAACCATCTCATGACAATATATATTTGGTTACACTAGATCCTAGTAGTGGTACAGGAGGTGACAATGCCGCCATACAGGTAATAGAAGTACCCAGTATGGAACAAGTAGGTGAATGGTATCATAATAAATCTCCTATAGAAAAACAAATGAAAGTAATGATGGAAATAATGCATTACATTAAAGATCAAACAAACAGTTTATCACAAATATATTGGACGGTAGAAAATAATAGTATTGGTGAAGCGGCTCTTGTAGTAATTAGGGACACAGGAGAGGAAACATTCCCAGGAGATTTTTTACACGAGCCTAAAAGAATACAGGGTAAAAAAGGCAGAAAAGGATATCATACAACACACAAAAATAAAATGGAAGCCTGTTTACAATTAAAAAGATTAGTAGAAAGTGATAAATTAAAACTTAAAAGTAAGGCACTAGTAAGTGAATTAAAGAATTTTGTTAGTGCAGGTCACAGTTTTAAAGCAAAACCAGGTGCTACAGACGATTTAGTTATGGCACTAATAATTGCTGTCAGGATGGTAGAATATATTAGTGCATTTGAAGATGATGTTTACAATGCTGTAAATAGTAGTTTATCAGTAGATCCTAATGATCCTGACTCATTAGATGATTCAGATTATCCTATGCCTATTGGTATTATATAAATGAGAAAGCAAACAACAAATCAACTTTTGCTTAATACATCTGCATACAACTCTATGGCTTTGTATGGCCAACAAATTAAAACAAAATTTTATATCAATCCAGATAACTTTTTGGATTGGATATACGAAAATTTTAAATGGCAACAATATAATCCTCGTAAACTGATAAACAGATATGGTTTAAGTATTACAAGTTTAGACGGAGGAGTGTCTGGAAATCCTGACTTAGACAGTTTGAGAGAATATAATGAACAAGAAGGCACAAACTATGGAGAACACTCATTTACTACCAGAACACCTGTAGCAGATTATCCAGAACTAAAAACTATATTAGATAAATTTGGACAAGGTGTTTGGAGATCACATCTTTTAAGATTAGATCCAGGGGGATTTTTCCCTCCTCACAGAGATCACAGAGAGCCTTTTATAGACTGTTTTAGGCTGATTGTACCCTTACAATATACTAATGCACCTTACTTTAACTTTGTAATAGATGGCAAGATAACACAATGGGACGAAGGATTTGTTTACTTTGCAGACACCACAAAAGAGCATTATTTGTTTAATGGAGGCGATAATTCTAGTTATTGGGTTATATTAAATATAGAAAATACAGTTGAAAATGTCAGAATGGTTTTAAACAACTTGTGGGTAAGAGTGTAAGATCAGATAAATAGACGTATGAACATTAAATTAGTAGCAGAAAAAACTTTTAACCTGTTAAAGGGTTTTGGTTATGAAGTTAGCAGTTACAATAAAGAAGGTGATCTTGTTATAGATCCTATGGAGGCAACACGTTTTGCTGTTGAGTCTCCAAACATTTTAGTTAGGATAGATCCATTAGATAAACATTTAAGTTTAAAAACAGGAACACCAGGAGAGGCTATAGAAAAAATTAGACCTATGCTAAAGGAATTAGCACAAGATTATTTGCTAGACTTCGATTACTCTGTATTTGACAAGCAGATTAAACCAAAAGGTGAAAGAGTAGATGTTGCTAGAAAGAGCAAAGAGGATGAACCAATGTCAGAAGAAATGGAAATATTAAGAAAACTTGCAGGACTACAAGAAAATCCATTATTAGATCCACCTGGAAGTAAATTTAAGTTTGGTCAGGATAAAGGTCAAAAACTTAGTTTTGATACTGCAGATGCTGAAGATATGCAAATGTTTGCCTTGACTGTAGGGCAAATGTTTCCTAATGATCCTGATTTAAAACCAGGAAATCCTATGAGGGCAAAAATTTTAGCAAGAGCATATATGTTACATAAACGTAATAATGACGAACCTAAGTCTGCAGTGATTCAGGCAAAACAGGCAGAAAAGAATTTAGGATATGACAGAGACCCAATGATGGATTCAGACATGTCAGAGTCTATTACAGAAGCAAGTTTAGGTAAAATGACAGGTAGTAGAAAATCCAGTTATCAACCTCTAGCAGATAGTGTAAAAATTATTGTAAGGCACAACAAAGACGTAAATGAAGAAGTACGTGGTGCTAGAAGCAGAAACATCCACAGTATATTAATACAACGTGGAGAAGAGAAATTTAAAATGGCAGAAAATAATCTGTCAGCCGCAAGAGCAATGGCAAGACATTTGCACAATGGCGGTGAAACTTATGATGAAATTGGCGAAGCAATTACAGACATGGCAAAAGAGTTTAGTAAACTTAAAGAGTTTGTTGGTTATGTACGCAAGTCAAAATTAGTTAATGAAGAAAACGAAGAGTTTGTATCATTAGCAATAGAAAATATTAACAATATCAGAACAACATTTAAGAGATTAAGTGGAGTTAAGTCATATGCCACAGCAGTTGAAAGTGTAAAAGACTACAACAACGTTGAACTATTACAAGACGATTTAGATCTTGAATCAAAATTTACTGAAACACATTTTGATGACAAAGTTGCAAATGCAATGGATAGTTTAAAGGCAATGACTAGCAGAAAGAGAAGTTTTGAAAGTAAAATTACAAAAGCAATAGAGTTAGAATCATTTGCTGGACTTAAAGACATGTTAGCAGAAGATGACCTGTTAGAGTTTGAAGGTATTAATCAACAGTTAGGACATAAAGTTACTGCTCTTGGTAATACAGCAAAAGATGAAACTTTAGGCAATTATTTACATAGCATTAGTAATAAACTTAATGCTGGTGGACAACTTAGTCAATTCGAGTATGGCGCAATTAAAAGTTGTTTACTAAGTGCAGGTCAGCACAATGTATCAAATGCTCCTATGAGTATAGAAGAGTCATATGAAGCATTTATGGACCGCTTTGACGTATAAAATACGTTTATAAAGATAAATAAATTTGTTGGAAAGATAAATTATTTTTCCAATAGTTGTAAAAAAGTACTTGACTTTTTTGCATCAAGGCAATATAATTAAGGCACAAGTAATATGAAAGTATTACGAACATGGCATACATAAAAGGAGAAAACATTATGGCATCTTTAGAAGAAATTAGAGCAAAACTACAATCAATGGATAACAAATCCAGCAGTAGTTCCCCAGCTCAAGGCGATAAAGCAATTTACCCATTTTGGAACATAGACGAAGGTACTAGTACTGTACTAAGATTCCTTCCTGATAATGATCCAAACAACACGTTCTTTTGGGTTGAACGACAAATGATAAGACTAACATTTCCAGGAGTTGTAGGTGGTGACGCAAAACCAACTACTGTACAAGTTCCTTGTATGGAAATGTATTCAGGAGAAACATGTCCAGTCTTAACTGAGGTTAGACCTTGGTTTAAAGATCCTTCATTAGAGGATATGGGACGAAAATATTGGAAAAAAAGAAGTTACATCTTCCAGGGTTTTGTAAATGAAAATCCATTAAATGAAGAGGCTCCAGAAAATCCAATTAGACGTTTTGTAATTGGACCACAAATATTCAATATAATCAAATCAGCACTCATGGACCCTGACATGGAAAATTTACCAACAGATTATACTGCTGGTACTGATTTTAGATTAGCAAAAACTACTAAAGGACAGTATGCAGACTATAGTACTTCTAAATGGGCAAGAAAAGAAACTGCTCTAACTGAAGAACAATTGGCGGCAATTGATACACATGGTTTGTATAACTTAAACGATTTCATTCCTGCTAAACCAACACCAGAAGGTGTACAGGCAATATCAGAAATGTTTGAGGCAAGTGTAAATGGAGAACTGTATGATCCAGCAAAATGGGGTAACTTTTACAAACCCTATGGACTTGATACAGGAACAAGCACACAATCAACAGTTGCATCGGCTCAACCTGCTCCAGCAGTACAGCAACCTGCAACAGAGAGTGTGGCTCCTGTAGTTACACCTGCAACAGAAACTGCTCCAGCACCAGTAGAGCCAGTAGCAGAGGCACCAGCACCTGCAACGGCATCAGCAGATAGTGGAGACTCAGGTAAGAAGTCAGCAGATGACATTCTTAACATGATTAGAAACAGACAATCAAGTTAAGGAGACATCATGCAAAAACCATTTGACTTAACAAAGTTCAGAACTGGACTGACAAAAAGCATAACTGGAATCAGTGCAGGTTTCCATGACCCTAGAGATTGGATTAGTACTGGTAACAAAACACTTGATTATTTAATAAGTGGAGACTTCAATGGAGGTATTCCACTAGGTAAAGTAAGTGTATTTGCTGGTGAGTCAGGTTCTGGTAAATCGTTTATATGTTCTGGTAACATTGTTAAAAATGCACAAGATAAAGGCTGTCAGGTAGTATTATTTGACTCTGAAAATGCATTGGACGAACAATGGTTACAGGCATTAGACGTAGACACTAGTCCAGAAAAATTACTGAGAATTAGTGTATCAATGATTGACGACGTTGCCAAAGCAATATCTGAATTTATGAAAGACTACAAAGCAAACTATGGCGATCTCGAATATGATGAAATGCCAAAACTTGTTTTTGTTGTTGATAGTTTAGGAATGCTTTTAACTCCTACAGACGTTGATCAATTTCAGAAAGGTGATATGAAAGGAGATATGGGTAGAAAACCTAAGGCACTTGCGGCCTTGGTTAGGAATACAGTAAACCAGATTGCTCCTTTCCCTATTGCCCTAGTGGCAACTAACCATACTTATGCATCACAAGACATGTTTGATCCTGATGATAAAATATCAGGCGGACAAGGTTTTATATATGCAAGTAGTATTGTGGTTGCGATTAAAAAACTAAAACTAAAAGAAGATGCAGACGGAAACAAAGTATCTTCTGTGCAAGGCATTAGAGCGGCCTGTAAAGTAATGAAGTCTAGATACAGTAAACCTTTTGAAGGTGTACAGATCAAGATTCCTTATGAAACTGGAATGGACCCATATAGTGGTATGTTAGAAATGTTAGAAGCCAAAGGCATTGTGGAAAAAGTCGGTAATAAATTATCTTACATATCTCCTATAACTGGTGAAGAAATAAAAGAGTTCAGAAAAGCCTGGACTGATGAAAAACTTCAACTAATTATAGACGAATGGGGACAAAATCCAAAAGCACAAGAAGATGTTGAGGATATAGACCCTGAAGTATTAGAACCAGATATGGAGGATTATACAGATGAGTCCTGAGGTAGCATTACTTTTAGATGTCTGGGACACGATAAAATCGCAAGTTCCAGCAAAAGAAAGGCTTCATATAGCAGAGGACCTTGTCAGAACATTTGAAGACAATGTCAGTATTTCAGAAGCAGAAGATCATCTCAATGAGTTTGATACTGTTATGAAGGCGGCTATAGTAAGCCATTTTGAAATCGGCCTTGGAGACGAGGACGAGGACGATGATTGGGATTATTAATGGCAACTCATTATAATAAAATTGTTGAAGATCTAGGCAATATTGTCGATGCAATAGCATACTATGACAAAGAACTAGAAGATGCAAGATGGGAAGTCAGAATAAAAGGGAGTTTGGAGAAAGCCTCCGCCTCCCTTCCCGGTCTGACAGAGTTCCGCTTCAATCAACTCCAAGAGATTGAAGCGATACTCGAACATTTAAATATTGAACTTCGCAAAGAACGTTCAACAGTATTCAGAAAATATTTAGAAAATTATAACAGAACTTTAAGTAGTCGAGACGCAGATAAATTTGTTGATGGTGAACAAAGTGTTATAGATTTAACTCACTTAGTTAATCAATTCAGTCTTCTAAGAAATAAATACTTGGGTATAATGAAAGGTCTTGATACAAAACAATGGCAAATTGGACACATTACAAGGCTTAGAACAGCAGGTATGGAAGACATAGTAATTGATTAATGATTAGAACATTTGAATACGATTTACTACAATGCGAGGAACGAACCTGGCATAGTTGGGAAAATTTTACAGAAACACTAACACAAAATTTCCAAAACTTTAGGAAACAATTTCCTGATGAGCAAGTAAAAATAAAATTTAATTACACTTGTGAAGGAACAGTTATACTTATTGATAACAAAATTTTTTATCAGCGATTGCACGAATTTGGTAAAAAGTATAATGTTAAACTTTCTAATATTACCTTTAGAGGTAGTAATGAAAAGATACAGCAAAGTTATGACAAGTGGCATGAACTTTACTCAGACACACCAGACAAAATAAATGTAGAGAGCGAATGCTTTGGATTATTTTTGTATAGAAAAAATAGTGGATATCATAACCATTTAATTTATACAAAAGAAGCACCTGAGGGCATAAGAAGTAAAAAATATAATTGCTTAAATGGAAACATGTTACCACACAGGTTAATGTTTATGCTTTCAATGTTTAAAGAAAATTTAGTTGATACAGAAAATACTTTAACTAGTTTCCATGCCTTCCCTGAATTATTAAATCCAAGTCCAACAGACCCTGTACTTAAACATCAAAAATGGGTAGACTTACTAACAAATGACATAAGAAATCAATTACCATTACAATTTGATATTACTGGAGATTGGCAAGAAATATATGACAAAGTATTTGAGCCTTATCCAGCAGTAAATAATTTAGACTGGAACAAGGTAGGTGATTTTAGAAACATTTATGAGAATACATACTTTACAATCACTACAGAAGGTTCAGAATGTCAATCATTGTGCGACTATCATTGGGAAGATGAAATAAATGATTATTTTAAAACTTTCCATACTGAAATGTTTATTACAGAAAAAACAACCAGACCTATACTTAATTTGCACCCACAAATAATTTATGGTGCAACAGGCACAATAGAGCATCTAAAAAGTTTAGGGTATAAAACCTTTAGTGATTATTGGAGCGAAGATTATGACAATGTTGATGGAGAGCATAAATTAGAAGCAATAATGAATGTTATTAAAGAAATGTCTGCAAAGTCAATAGAAGAGTTGCATGAAATGTATTGGGATATGATGCCAATACTTAAACATAACCAAGACGTCCTAATTAACTCAGAAGTAGATAAGTATTCAAATGGTGTATTTCCGCTTGACTTATAAACTTTTGAATGTATAATAAAACTTTATATTGTTTGCTTTTAGCCAACTGGTCAAATATTCTAGTTGTTGTAATGGATAATAGATATGATTATCTGCTGTTGCTCGTCTTGAATAAAACTCAACATGTGTTCTAACAAGTTTCTCTGCTGCCCATTTTCTTCTACGTGCTACCATCCAGCTACCATTAGGACCTAATGTTACACCGTCTCCGT